>Ga0181523_10000160_pt1 | contig 72473 bp, 61 predicted proteins | sample PEATcosm2014_Bin_43_FD_119752 | JGI IMG/M metagenome (GOLD analysis project Ga0181523, IMG submission 119752) | Peatland microbial communities from MTU Mesocosm Facility, Houghton, MI, USA - PEATcosm2014_Bin05_30_metaG | ecosystem: Environmental > Terrestrial > Soil > Wetlands > Peat | place... | reverse complement strand
TGCACACACCCGTAATCGCGTGCAAAATGATAATTGCCAATCAACAGATGGCATACGCAGCCTAATTCGTTAGGCCGCCGTTCTCCGCAGCTTTGCCCGTGGGCTGCGAGCGAACGTCACACAACGGGCTGCTCTTCTCGGCTACGCCTGGGCCGAGCGGCTAAGATCTCAGGCTAGCGCCAACGGTTTCTTGTCCGTTCTGAGCCGGTGTCGCGAACGTCCTGGGGTAATGCCCAGGGCATGAACCGGAACAAGCATGTAGTCTCTTGACCAGTAACATTTTCGGACGCGGGTTCGACTCCCGCCGCCTCCACCATACATAAATGCGGTATCGCTAAGGCGATAGACTGATACGAAACGGAGTTTTTCCGCAAGCTGTTAGGCGTGTGGTTAGCGAATCGGTTACAACCTGACTGCGCGCTCTATCGGGCAGTCTGACAATCGAACTGTTCTCTGGGGAACGAAAGGTTGTTCCGAGCGTCCCAGTTATGTAGCAAAAACAGCCTTGATATCTGCGAGTTCGATTACGTCCCCTGCTTCGAGTTGTTTTTGGCCGCCCTCAACCACGATGTCATTCACCCTGATCCTTACCTTGTTTTCGGAAGCAGCGATGAAGTAGCCATCCTCGGCCCGGTAAATCAAGGCTGCAACGCGGGGAGCAAACCAGCGCGTTAGCCGAATGCCGGCCATCTTCGATTTTCCGATCAGGGTCAGTTTACTGGTCAGAACGTAGCGCTGCTGGTCAGTTCGGCCTTTGACGATGGTCAGCGTGCCAATGGTTTGATGTACTGCGGGCGTGGCATTGACTGGCGACTGGCCTTGAGCAATGCCGATTCTCTGGACCACAACCGGGCCGGCGGAGGAAGCTACTGCGGCTGCTTTAGCGAGCATTTCTTTCGCTTTTGCCGTGTCCAAGACCATGGTGCGATCGAGCTGGGGCGGGGCCTTCCGGACTTGCCCATCAACAGGGATGCCGACAGCTCCATACGGCGCGCCGGCCGGACGCACGTCGTCACGAAATTCGATCGTGTGCTTGCCGATCGTCACGTTGTCTCCATCCTTCAGTATCACCTTGCTGATGCGTTGACCATTGACGTAGGTGCCATTAAAGCTCTCGGAGTCTTCGATCACATAGTGATCGCCTTCAGAGTAGACCTTGGCGTGGTGTCCAGAGACGGCGGGATTATCGATGCGCAGAACGTTGTCCGGCTGACGGCCAATCGTGACTGTGCCGCCGGAAAGCAAGCGCTCTTGTAGAATCCGCTCTTCAAATTTGAGAAACAGCTCGGCCATGGCACGGCTCCAAAATGCGCGACCTGGGAGAGCAATTCTGGTAGGACAGAGAAAGCTCGCCTTGGCGTCAGCGCTGCATGATCACTAACTATTCTGCGCCCAAAAACACGGAAGGGAAGAGTACCAAGGTACCCGCCTCTCCTTTGCCTCCCCGCGCAGAGATCAATGGGGGAACAGTATTTCTAAACGCTCGGCAAGCTTGCGCACGGCGGTGTTGAGTGCAGGAAGGCCGGGGGTGTCGAAGTCTACGTCGAGACTTTCGAGGTCAACTGTGACGTCCTTGATCAGCTGGGTGGCCATTTCAACGCGCTGTCTTACTACCTGCTCCATCAGCTTGTAAGGATCGCTTCCTTTCCCTTGTGCATCGAGCCATTGCTGTACGGCTACGCTTGCCTGGCGAGCTCGTTCGGTAGCGGTCCGGAAATCCATCAGAACCTTCACATTGATCATTCCGGTCTTTACTGAGTTCTGCAGGTTCTTAAGCTCTTCGTTGGAATTCCTCAGACGAGACGAAAGCTCCGGATCCTTCTTTGGACTGTCCGCCATGGTTCTATACTCCCTTGACAAAATGCTATCGAGTCACTGGTTACAGCTTAGTATCCGCCGACACCGCTAAATTGAACTGATCGCGCAGAAACTTGACTGCTTCGTCTCGCCCGGGAGATGCACCCTGAGGAGTTGCATTCAAGTACAACACATACAATTCCGCGGCTCCGTCCGTGTCGCCTTGTTGCGCCAGTGTTTTCGCCGCCTGCAGGACTGACGCCGGCAGCTCTGCCGCTTTTTCTCGCACCGTTTTGACCAAGGCATTCCGGGAATCAATTTCCAGGTCTGTCAGAAACTGCGCCCCGTCCGGTTCCACGCCCTGGTTGGTGATTCCTTCGGTATCTTCAGCGTTGACGTCTTGCAAAACGACGGTCGTGGTGTGTTTGTCCTTACGCACATCGGCAGGCTGCCCGACAACATTACCCGCCCGGTCGTGGAACTGGAATTCGATCTCCGCCGACGCCGTCAGATCAATGGTCTTCTTGGTGTAGTGATAAGACTCAACGACGGTCTCCACGCGGTTCTGCTCCGTCGTCTCTAACTTATGCCGCAACTCGTCGACGCTCTTCTGTGCCTGCTGCACCGAGTCCGTGGCATCTGCGACCACTTGCTTCTTCTTGTGTTGCGCTTGGGCGTCAGCCAGCGCATGTTGCGCCGAGCTGAGCTGCTGTTGGGCGGATTCATAGTCACTTTCGGTTTGCAGCCAAGCCGGATTTTTCGTCTCGTGCGCGCCCGCCCGGTATTTTGATTCCGGAGCCTCCAGGTTCGCGTTCTTGACCAAACGATGTTCCAGAACCTGTCCGACGAGCGTGAAATTGGGCTGTTGCGCCTCCTCAACCTCCGAGGAATTACGCACGACCGCAATCGGCATCCCGGAAGAATCGAGCCCGCTGGTTATCGCGTCTGCAAGCTGGTCGGCGAAACCATGGCTGTCGCGACGTGAAGTTTGATCGCGGAACTCGATGCCGACCGAAAGTTGGGATCGCCGTTGATAAAGTGGTTCGTAACGGGCCATCTCATCTTTCAGAGTGTCGAGATTGGTAATCCCGTAACGCACGGCTTGTTTCAGGTAAAGCCACCCAACCCCGGCTCCGGATCCTGAAGCCTTCTGCAGATATCGATTGCCTTGGTCGAGGTAGTAAGCGCTGATCTTGCCGGAAAGGAAATCGCGTTTGACGGTGATCGCCGGGTCGTCCGCTAGAGAGCTGGCGCGATCCCACAGAACATAGGCCTCCAGCGCTGCGTTCTCGTCAGCCGGGTTCTTGATCGGAACGTGCGACTCCTGGATTTTCTGCGCGCGCCGCACGGCGGCGCCGATATATTCGTGCGACAACGCCGCGAGCTGCGACGTTACCAGGGCGCGCTGTTTCTCAGGTAAGTCGCCGAGTGTGTTATAGGCCTCGACAAACTGGTTCTTCCGCGCGTACTCGTCGCTCTCGAGAACAGCGGCGTTTGCTGCCTGCTGATTGCGTTGGGCCTCGATTTGAGCGGCAGCGTTGTCGGCGGCTGCCTGGACATCCTTGCGGTCGGGCCGGATGGCCGCCGCTTTGCTAAACTCCAGGATTGCTTTTTCCCAGTCCTGGCTAACCGCCAGTATTCGTCCGTGTTCGTAGTGATGTTTGAACGCTGCATCGATCACGCCATCTAGGCGGGGTATTTCGGAAGCGAATGCGACATAGGGACCCAGCGAGCTGACGGCCTCGTCGTAACGCGACTCCGCCACCAACACCAGTGCGTTCACGACGGTCGCGTCCAGCTTCCGCTGCTCGGCGGCAATTTCGCGCTGGAGACTGAGCAAAGAAGCATAGTCTGGCCGGACTTCCAACAGGCGTTCTACGTGCAGCTTGGCGGCGGATAGTTGCGAATACCCAGGCGTGTGGTCTTGGAGGGCTTTTCGGTACGCCTGCAGGCGTGTCTGATCGGGTCGCGCCAGGTTGTCCAATTCTCGCCCTATGTCGTCGATTAACCGCGTAGCGGGTTTGTAGCCGGGAGACGACTGGCTGGCGGTTTGTGCCTCCAGGCATGCCTGCCGCAGCAAGGCGATGTCTTGTGTTTTGGCGCCGCTCGAACTTTGATACTGCGCAAAAGCAGCTTCGCCTGCCATCTGATGAAATCCCGCGATGGCATCTTGAGCGGAAGCTCGGCGTGCGGAAGACGGATAACGAGTTAGGAAATCCTCCCAGTCTCTGACCGTGTTCGCTCGTTGCGCCCGCAGGAAGTCAGCAAGTTCAACCTCCGGAGCAGCGATAAACACCAGCTGCACACCGGGCTTGAAGACTGGGATCGTTGTCGTTGCATCGCGAGGCGAGGAAGAGACAGGCGTCCCCCGAATCGTGGCTTGTTCAGCCGCCTCCGCTGGCGTGAGTTCAACGTTCCGTTCGAATTTCAGATTGTTGGGGACAACGCAGATGGACTTGCCGTTTGCCGTCAACGTGAGTATGCCGTCTGCGCCGCGCTGAAGCGAGCTAGCGCCCGCCAGGGACGCGCGCGGAAGCCCATTATAAGTATTCTTGTCGAGCTTCGAAACCCCGTCACAGCTGCGAACTTCGATCTTTCCATTCAGCACTGCTTCCGTGATCTGTACATACGCCGCGCCCTGGGGGCCGTCGAATAAAACCACCGCGGTCAGGGAGACATCTTTGGCGTAAGTCGTGATCGATGCTCCACCCACAAGAACAACGACGAGAACAACCGCGACCGAGCAGCGTTCGAGACGAGAGATCTCGGTCGGCCGCTTCGAAGGGGAGGCGAAAGAAATGGGGTTCCACGACTTCATAAAGATCCGCAAACTACATTTTCTCGCGGGAAGGAACGGCTGAAACAAGATCGATAGCTCAATCAAAACTAAAGTAAGTGGGAAGCAAAACTTGGCGGAGCTATGATGGAAGATGCAGCACACAGACTCGATAACTCGTGCGTTTGCGCATATTTGCGATGACAGTCCATTAGAGATTTCTCATGGAATTGGCAAAACCACCCAACCACCGGGTTGAGCAGTCGGGACCTGACTGCGGGCCCACCCATAGAACATTGGGCCGCTACCAGATTCAGGAAGAGTTAGGACGCGGCGCCATGGGAGCCGTCTATAAAGCATTCGATCCCGTAATTGCCCGTACTGTCGCGCTCAAGACTATTTTGATCGACAATCGTGCTCCCGATCGCGCCCAGATGATCGAGAGGCTCAAGCAGGAAGCCAAAGCGGCCGGCGGACTGGATCATCCCAATATCATCACCATCTACGACGTTGGCGAGGAAAACGGCGCCATTTATTTGAGCATGCAGTTCGTCAAAGGAACCACCCTGGCCGAGCTATTGGCTGATATTGGCGTGCCTTCCCTTTCCACGCTGCTCTCTTGGGCTGACCAGATTTTAGCGGCGGTCGGTTTTGCCCACGCCCGCGGTGTCATTCACCGCGACCTGAAACCGGCCAACCTCATGGTGACCGACGAAGGCGCCATCAAAGTTCTCGACTTCGGGATTGCCAAAATCGAGAGCACGTCCCTCACGCAAACCGGGCTGGTGATAGGTACGCCTAGCTACATGGCTCCCGAGCAGATCGCCGGCAAGAAAGTGGATCATCGCGCCGACATCTTCTCCCTGGGTGCTGTCTTCTATGAATTGCTGACCCGCGAAAAGCCCTTTGCTGGCGATATCGCGACTATCCTCTACAAGATCGTGAATGAGGAACCCGTCGCGCCGTCGCTGATTAACCCGGCGATTCCCGGCGGGATCGACGCCGTCATTCGGAAAGCCCTCGCCAAAGATCCCAGGGATCGATTCCAGACTTGCGAGGAAATGCGGCAGGCCTTCCTGGAGCAATCTATTCGCATACCGCTCACCCCGTCCGCGAAAGTTCCCGCAGAAAAAGCCCCCGCAGAAAAGGTGGTCGGCAACCGGCCGCCAACCCCTGCAAGCGCTCGGCGTGCCCCTCAACTCAAGGCGGCACCGCGAATCTGGCCGCGCCTGATCCTGTACCCTGCCCTGCTTCTCATCGCAGCGGCGAGTGGGTCTCTCTACATTCGTTCACGAACGGGCGCGTTTCCTCCGTTGGTTGCGAAACTCGAGAGCAAGATCAGAGCCCTGACTTCAAGCACTAGAAAGCTCAGTGAGTACACCACGCAGGTTCCGCGCCGCGCCGCTGAGGAGCACAGCGTCGCACCCGCGCGTCCTCAGAATGCAGAGACGGCGGAGGCTCCGGCGGCCGTGTCACAAACATCCGCCATTCCGGCGGCTTCAAGTCCCGCAGCCGTACCCACCCTGCAGCCGGTCGCGGCGCAGTCGTCAAGCGATCGTCCACTAAGTGAAAGCGCACCCGTCTCAGGGGCACCGGCAACGTCTCCGGCCGTGGAGACGTCCCATAGGCCTGTCGATCCATCCCAGACCGCTTCACCTCAAGCGGTGGAGTCGAGTGACCACAGTCAACCTGCAGCCGATAGCCCAACTGCCCAACACTCACTCAAGTCGCCCTTTGCCCCCCGCGACAATGAGAATGACAAGCAAACTGCGCCGCCAGCCACCGCAAAACCGCCTGCCCGAAAACGCGCTCCGGAATCGGTTTTGACGGTAGACGGTTTCAGCCGACAGGACATCCCGGATCTGCTGAGCCAGGCCAATTCCTCAACAGCGCGCGGCGATTATCGTCTGGCGAGTTACGAATACGGACTTGTTCTCAAGCTCGATCGCAACAATGTCCAGGCGCGAGAAGGTCTACGCCGCTTGCCGGCCGCACGGCAGGCGCGCTGACTCCGGTCAGCTCGGAACGTACCGATGTCTGGGTGGAGGCACGCTAGTTCGTCACAACTCGCGCAGATGCTCGAGCCGACCGGGAAGTCAAGTCGCATTCGTCAATGGATCGAATTTTGATCGTATTCTGAGTCCAAAGCCCAGCTTGAGGGGATACGCTGGCGCCTATGTCAAGGTAGGGACAACATCCAAAGTCTACGTCGGACATCCTCGAAGCAGGCGCTGCCAGGGCCAAGCCGCGCGGCGGCTTGTCGATGGGTCCCTCCTGCCGGCAATCTTTTCGTGGCGAGGTTGCTATCACCGGTCGTACATGGTGACCAGGGATCGCAGTCTCGCGCTCAACTCGGCGCGCAATGCGCCCGGACGATAACGCCATTTCCAGTTTCCGCTGACCGTGCCGGGAAGATTCATGCGCGCGGCGCTCCCCAGACCCAGCACATCCTGCATCGGGACAATCGCGACATCGGCAACCGAAGCCAGCACCGCCCGAATCATGACCCAGTGGATCTCGGAATCGTTGCGTAAGTTGAGATACGCTCGAGCGAAGTCGTGCTCTTTACGAACATCTTCCGGAGTGCGCGTGCTGTCGCCCGCGCCCGAACTCAGCCACCAGCCTACTGTTGTGTCATTGTCGTGCCCGCCGGTGTAGGCGGCCAGGTCGCGACTGTAATTATGCGGACGAAACGATGGACCCTGCGGATCGGCGCCGAAGGCGAATTGCAGGAGACTCATGCCCGGCAGACCGAACTGCTGCCGCAGTTTCTCTACCGGCGGAGTGATCACGCCCAGGTTCTCTGCCACAATCGGCAGCTCGCCAACCGCGTTTTGCAAAGCTGACAGAAGATCCGCTCCCGGCCCTTTGACCCAGCGTCCGTGAATCGCGGTCGTTTCGCCGGCGGGAACTTCCCAGTACGCTTCGAAGCCGCGGAAATGATCGAGCCGCGCCATATCGAAAAGCGCGAGCGAAGCGCGGAAGCGATCGATCCACCACTGGTATCCGCTGGCGGCCAGCAAGTCCCAGCGATAAATAGGATTCCCCCAAAGCTGTCCAGTGGCGCTGAAATAATCCGGAGGCACGCCGGAGACCACGGTCGGGTTGCCCTGTTCGTCGAGATAAAACAGATCGGGATGAGCCCAGACGTCCGCGCTGTCGTGCGCGACATAGATTGGGACGTCGCCCATGAAGCGGATGCCACGCTGCCGGCAATACGTCTTGAGCTGTTCCCACTGCTGGAAGAATTCGAATTGCCAATACTTGTAAGCTTTCAGTTCCGGCGCCAGTTTCCTCGACCACTCGCTCACAGCATGGGCGTCTCGCTTGCGAATCTGCGCGTCCCATGAAGTCCACATGATTCCCTGGTGCGCATCTTTGCAGGCCATGAAAAGCGCGTAGTCGTCGAGCCACGGACTCGCGCTTTCGCAAAAGCGGTCGAACGCAGCGCGATCCGCGCGGGAACCATCGGCAAAGAAAACCTGCGCCGCCCGGCGTAAGGTAGCCATCTTGAATTCGATGACCGGTCCGTAGTCGACGAAATCTTCGGGAAAAGGCGCTTGGGCCAGATTTAAATCCGACGCTTGGAGCAGACCCCGATCGCGCAGGCGCTCAAGACTGAGCAACATCGGATTGCCGGCAAAAGCGGAGAAGCACTGGTAAGGGGAATCGCCGTATCCTGTGGGATTCAACGGCAGCACTTGCCACAACTTCTGCCCGGCGGCGAAGAGGAAGTCCGCGAATTCGTAGGCGGAAGGGCCAAGATCGCCAACGCCGAAGGGGCTGGGCAGAGAAGTGAAGTGGAGCAGGATTCCACTACATCGCGGAAATCTCACTCCGTAACAATACGCAAGGCTGCGATGTTAGGGCAAGCCGCAACGGGAGTTGACTTTATTTTGCTGTAGCTTATGCCGGGTGCCTGGCGCCGCGTCTCAGCTTCCGCAAGAGCGGCGAGTCGACTCCCGAATTTGGTGCCGATCTTGCGAGACCGGAATGGTTGCGATGAACTGGAAGAACGTGAAAGGAGTATAATTCGCGCGCGTTCGGATATTTCCTATGCTTTCGAGTGGCACACTTGTTCGACGCCTTTTCGTGTGGAGCTGCATGTGAACAAAGTAGACTCGCCTATTGCTGAAATGGCAGGGAAACCCCTGACCCGCCGCAATCTAATAAAATGCGCATCTGTGGCTGCGTTTGCCGGAATGATTGGAAACCGATCGTTCGCGCAAATGGGCAACGGCAAACCGGCTGCGGTCACCTCCAACCCGGCCCACACAGCCGCTTTCCCCAATAAATTCCTTTGGGGCTGCGCAACCGCGGGACATCAAGTCGAGGGCAACAATACCAGCAGCGATCTCTGGACACTGGAACATCTACCGGAAAGCATGTTCAAAGAACCCTCAGGCGATGCCTGCGATCACTACCATCTCTATCCACAAGATATAGCTCTGCTCGCCGATCTGGGATTCAACACCTATCGATTTTCGTTGGAATGGTCACGCATTGAACCGGAAGAGGGATTCTTTTCCCATGCCCAACTGGAACACTATCGCCGAATGCTGGCGACCTGCCGCGAGCACAATCTGACTACGCTTCTAACCTATTCTCACTTCTCAATCCCCCGCTGGTTTGCCTATAGACGCGGATGGCAAAACCCCGCCGCCGCCGACCTTTACGCACGCTTCTGCGACAAGGCGACCAAGCACCTGGGAGATCTCGTAAGCTACGCATCAACTTTCAATGAGCCAGACATTCCCCAATTGCTGAGCTGGCTTGTTCCGTCCGAACATCCAGAACAAAGCATCAACGATAAGCTCCAGGAAAATTTTGGGAAAGTCCGCAAGCAACTCAACGCGCCTGATTTCGCAGATTTCTTTTTGGGCGATGGTAAGCGAATTCGCGACGGTCTGATGGCGGCACACCACAAGGGCAGAGACGCGATGAAGTCAGTGCGCAGCGATATGCCCGTGGGGTTCAACCTCGCGATGTTGGACGATCAGGCCGCGCCCACAGACAGTCATCTAGCCGAAAAGCGGGCTGACGTTTACGGTCCCTGGCTCGAGGTTGCGAAACGATGTGACTATCTGGGAGTGCAGACCTATTCGCGCGCAATTGTCGGAAAGAAAGACTTGCCTCCCGCGAAAGGCGTGGAGGTGACGCAGGTCGGGTGGGAGTTTTACCCGGAATGTGTAGAGCACGTGGTTCGTTACGCGAGCAAAGAAACGGGCGTGCCCATCATTGTGACGGAGAATGGAATCGCCACCACCGATGACAGCCGGCGTGTGGAGTATTTGCTCCGCGCGCTCACCGGCCTGAAGCGGGCCATCGACGATGGCGTGGATGTCCGCGGCTATGTTGTTTGGTCGCTGCTCGACAACTTTGAGTGGATGTCCGGCTTCGAACCGAAGTTCGGTCTGGTTGCGGTGGATTTGGTCAACCAGCGGAGAACAATAAAGCCCAGTGCTGCGGTGCTGGGTAACATCGCACGGAGAAACTCTCTGTGAACGGTCTCCCGGTTGAGTTGGTCCCAGCGCAATCCAGGTAGAGTGCTAATCGGCGCACCCTTCACATCAGCGAAGCTGGGGTATTGCACTCATGCACGAAGGTCCAATTCTATTGCATCGATCAGCGGTACGAGCCACGCCAGAAGCGCTTGGTGTGCCGGATGTTGAACATACGCGTCAAGTGATGCTTTGTCCTTGAATTGCATTATGCCGCCAAACGTATAGCCCTTTCCTCGCGGCGAGATATTTGGGCCGACGTGGGTCTGAAGAAGTCCGGGGATCACCCCTTGGAAAGCAGCAATCGCTTTCGCGGCCTTATCTTTTTGAGCTTCAGATGTTCCCTCTTTCCATTGAAATGCGAATACGTGGAAAACGCTCGCTGGCTCGCTTTCCGCGCTCGCCAGCTCCGGCAAGTTATGAGAGATGAGTGTGGCAGCTCCGACGACGAGAGCGCCATCTCGCAGCAGTGCACGACGCGCTAAGTTCGACATCTGGATTTCCTTTCTAACGAAGGGGCAATCGCCAACTTCGGACTTAAGGGTCCCTACATGCTCCACCCTCCGTCGATAACGTGAGCTTGACCGGTTGTAAAGGACGATTCATCCGATGCGAGATACACCGCAAGCTCGGCGATCTCCACGGGTGTGCCGAAGCGCCCCATTGGTTGGCGTGCGAGGAAAGCTTGACGCGCTTTCACTACGTCTCCCTGCGCGACTATCCGTTCGGCCAGCGACGGTGTATCGATCGTCCCCGGACATATCGCGTTACAGCGGATTCCTTTCGTGACGAAATCCACTGCGATGGCTTTGGTTAAGCCGATCACGGCCGCTTTTGTTGTGCCGTACACAAATCGATTGGGCGCTCCCTTAATGCTCGAAGCGACGGAAGACATGTTGATGATGCTTCCCTTTCCACGCGCCACCATGGCCGGCAAAAAAGCCTGGCAGGTGCGATACATCGAGGTCACGTTAATGTCGAGCGAGAACTGCCAGTCCTCCGGAGTGCAGGCAAGAATGTCGCCCTGGTGCACATAGCCGGCGCAGTTGAATAGAACGTCAAGCGCTCCCACCTCCTGCGCCACTGCCAGCACGGATTCCGTGCTTCGAACGTCAAGCCGGCGCGGTGTAATCCTGGGATGCTCCGCGGCAAGCGCATCAAGCGCCGCTTGATTTATGTCGGTTGCCCAGACCTGCGCTCCTTCCTCTGCAAAACGAAGCGCGGTTGCACGGCCAATGCCCTGTCCGGCCGCCGTGATCAAGGCAGACTTCGCGGCTAATCTCTCTGTCATCGCCATCACCGACTCCATTCTTATTGGCTCATTTTGGCTTTTTCGCCAGAGAAGAGCACGGATCGTCATTGTATCTTCCCTCAGCCTCTCTCGAACGCTCGAGACGACGGGTTGCAACTAGACCCATCCGGCATCAATTACATAGCTCTGATTGGTGATTGCCGAGCTGTCGTCCGCGGCTAGAAACAAAACCAGGCGCGCCACTTCTTCCGGCCGGATCGTTCTCTTCAGCGCCTGATTGGCCAGTATCTCGGCCTTGTAGGCTTCGGTGATCCACAACCGTTGCTGCCGCTCCGTGAGTATCGCTCCCGGCATGATGCAATTGACGCGGATATTGTCAGGGCCGAGCTCATGGGCGAGTGTACGGGTCATCCCGACGATGGCGGCCTTTGCAGTGACGTAGACGACCTGGTTGGTGGAAGGGATGACCCATCCAATCGAGCTCATATTGATGATCGAGCCGCGCTGCGCTTTCTGCATCGATGGAATCACGGCTTGCGACACGAAGAACTGATGTTTCAGATTGACGGCGATCGCCTGGTCCCAATATGCAGGCGTGACCTCGGCAATCTTATGCCGGGTGTCGTTGCCGGCATTGTTCACGAGTACGTCCACCGTGTGAAATCTCTGCAGAATGGTCTGCACCGTGCGTTGTACCTCGGCAATATCGGTTAGATCGCAGTGGTAGTAGGCCGGCACAGGCGCGCCGTCCAACGAGAGCCGTTTGCTAAGTTGCTCGGCCGCTTCATCTTGAATATCCAGAAAGGCCACTTGCGCGTTCTGCCTTGCGAAGGCTTCGACGATCGCCTCGCCTATGCCACTTGCGCCACCGGTGACTACGATGACGCGATTGCGAAGGCTTGGGTAGGTTGCAAATGGCCCGGTCTGTTCCATAACTTTGTTTCCTTAGTTCACTCTCGCCAGTACCCTGACCGCGTGAACTGGCGGGGCCTTTGACATAAACGGCGGTGGGGCAACATACTGGCGTCCTCGCACTTCGACATTGTAATGACAGGGAGGAAGAATGAAACTACTCCGGTTTGGAAATCCCGGCGCAGAAAAGCCAGCTCTGCTCGACTCCGAGGGAAGACTCCGCGATCTTTCCGCCGTCTTGACCGACATCGCAGGCTCGTCGCTGCTTCCTGAATCTCTCGACAAGTTGCGTCAACTCAATCCCACAACGCTGCCGCTTGTTTCAGGCTCGCCGCGGCTTGGTCCATGCGTGGGTTCCGTGGGCAAGTTCATCGGCATCGGCCTCAATTATTCCGATCATGCAGCCGAGTCGGGAATGGCGGTTCCAGCCGAGCCGGTTGTCTTCATGAAAGCGACGTCCTCGATCTGCGGTCCCAACGATAACGTTGTCATTCCGCGAAATGCCAAGAAAACCGACTGGGAAGTCGAGCTCGGCGTGGTCATCGGAAAAGAGGCGAAGTACGTCCGCGAGGAAGACGCGCTCTCCCATGTTGCAGGATATTGCGTGGTGAACGACGTTTCCGAGCGCGCGTTTCAACTCGAAGGAACCGGCCAGTGGGTCAAAGGCAAGAGCGCGGACACCTTTGGTCCCATTGGTCCCTGGCTGGTCACCGCTGACGAGGTTCCCAACCCTCAAAAGCTGCATCTCTGGCTTGAAGTCGATGGACACCGGTATCAGGACGGCTCTACCGGCACTATGGTCTTCGGCGTGGCTTATCTCGTCAGCTACCTCAGCCGTTTCATGAGCCTCCAGACTGGCGACATCATCACGACCGGAACGCCTCCTGGAGTGGGCCTTGGGCGGAAGCCTCCGGTTTATCTTCGCGAAGGCAACATCATGACCCTGGGCGTTGAAGGGCTCGGCGAGCAACGGCAAAAAGTCGTTTCATTTACAGGGGGCGCTTAGGTGGAACCAGCTTGGCCGAGGGCTTTCTCTGCCCAGTCGGTGTGTTCCTGCTCGAAGGCCACAAATTCTTTGTAGAGAGCTCTCAGTTCCGGATCGGGCGTAATTTCAGCGAGCCGGGCGTAGTACTTAACCGCACTGCGCTCTGCTGCCAGAGCCATCTCAAAGGCCATTCGCCGCGCCAGGGCGACATCACCTTCCTCGATCGCGAGCAGGATGTCGGCAACGCGAAGGCGCGGCACCTCGATGAAATCCTGAATGTCTTCTTCGGTTGTGTCCGCGGGCACCGCGCCGAAGCGCTCCAAATGACGCGCCGTTAAGACGACGGCATGTTCCCGCTCGGTGTTTGCCAGGTCGTAAAACGCAGATGGGATCTGGGGCGAGTCGGGACACGATTTGGAGAACATCTCGCCCAGGCGCTGATAGGTATGGGCATTCCGCTCTTCGATGACAATGGCGATGCCGAGCGCTTCTCGGGGGCTGAGCGAGGCAAAATCTCGTTTCACGGCTACCTCGTGCTTCAGAGAGTTTTCAGAATCTAACGTCACGGGCTAGTTTGCAGTGACGAAGGTCACACGGTTGTGGGAGCTGGTCCTACGCAGTGCCGAGCCGCGTCGTCAGCAGTTACCAAAGTGACCGCGGAGACAGCACCGGAGGCTAGCTGCTGGATGGATCTTTGTGACATGCTGGGCACAATGAGTATGTTTTGGAGGCATTGAGGATCGCGATTTTAGAGAGAAATCCAGCAACAGGCTTCCTGTCAGGATGGAATGGCCCCGCTCACAACTTCCAATAACCCGGTCCAAGACGCTCGGTTCATTGTCGCCAGCGAGGTCATGCGCAAATTCATGGGCATGGTGGAGCGGGTGGCGCGCCATGCCGGGACGGTGCTGATCGTGGGTGAGACCGGCACTGGTAAGGAAAGGATCGCACACGCCATCCACGAGCATTCTCTGCGCTGCAGCAAGCCATTCGTTGACATCAACTGTGCTGCCCTACCCGAGAATCTAGTCGAGAGTGAATTATTCGGCTATGAAAAGGGCGCTTTCAGCGGCGCCGATACGGGAAAGCCCGGACTCTTCGAGGTGGCGCACCTGGGAACGATCTTCCTGGACGAAATCGGAGAGCTCGATCTCAAAGTGCAGGTAAAACTGCTCCGCGTCCTGGACCGGGCCCCTTATTATCGGTTGGGCGGACATCGCAAGATTACGGCCGACGTGCGCGTGGTCGCGGCCACTAATCGCAACCTGAAAGAGGAGGTGCGCGCGGGGCGATTCCGCAAGGACCTCTACCATCGTCTCAGTCAGTTTGAGCTCGTTGTGCCTCCGCTTCGCGAGAGGCCCCAGGATGTTGTGGCGCTGGCCGAGCACTTCCTGGCCCAGGAGGGGAATGGTCTCACGTTCTCTCCGGATGCCTTGCGGATACTCGATTCATACTCCTGGCCCGGAAATGTTCGCGAGCTGCAGAATGTCGTGAACAAGGTCATGGTGTCGGCGACGGGCCCGGAGATTGGAGTTTCCGAAGTCCGCCATGAACTTCTCGACGTCGATGCAGAGGACAGCGGGCAAGCGGAGAATGCCCAGTCCGCGACCCGACTGGACAGTTTGGAAGCGGAGGCAATCGAAAAAGCACTGGAGCAGACGGGTGGCCATCGGGGTAGAGCCGCGGCACAACTCGGAATATCGCGCCGAACTTTGAGCCGAAGGCTGCGGCACGGTGCGCCGCCATCGGTTCGATGCCCGGCGCCCGGTTCGCTGGGATCGTTGAGTTACGAAGAGCAGCAGCAGTTTCGCGCGCAGATGATAGTTCCGGTATCGCTTGTAACCGCAGAGGGCCGGGAACTGACTTGCACCGCCGCCAATTTAGGAGCGGGCGGCATGGGCGTCGAAGGCTTGACCACTGCCCTGGGCTCCCAGTGCGGATTGCAGGTCCGTTTCCAATTTCCCGATTCGAATACGACGGTGGTAGCGCTAGCCCGACTGGCTTGGGCTGGCACCCACGGCCGCGCGGGGATCGCTTTCACGGATGTCAATCCCGCGGCTCGTCAGGAAATCAAACGTTGGCTCTATCAGAAGATGGAAGAGGAAGGCTGGACCATCACTCCCGAGCCGCCAGAATCGTTGGCGGAGTAGGCCAGCTCTTGTTGCTCGGCGGCTTGATCACGCGAGCGCGGAGCTTGGTGTTGCGTTTGACTTTGAATCGGAAAGTTCTCCGGTCGACCCTTCCCTTCTTTCCAACGACAAGCTGCTTTTCACTCCAGTAACCAACTGCCAGTTACCATCACGGGGCACTCCGCTGTCCCGTTGGCCCAACCGGAGACAGCCTGTCGCAACGGCGGCCTGGTTCACTTCTGTTTGGACCGGACAGTCAATGACTTACACCCGAGCTCGTTTGGAACGACGCTTGCCACTGTAAGTCTATTGCAATAGCGCATGACCTTATGCAGCGATCAGGTTCCAAGGGACCTGAACCTGGGGACAATGTGAACTTCAAGACGGACAATGGCAGGAACCGAAACGAACGGCACTCCGTAATCTGGGGAAGCCGCGTCGGGAACCACCAGAGACACCCTAGGGTTGGGTGGTCTTGGTGCTGATGCTGTTTCCGAGTCTTGCGCTTGGGCGCTCCGAAAGGTCCCGCAGTATCTGGTAAGCGTCTCCGGATCGCAGGCGGTAGACGCAAGCGTCGCAGCCTGCCAACTCAATCGCACTTCAATCGGTTCCGGCAAGGGGCGGCTTGCTGCACAGAGATTTGTTCCACGCCGATCTCGCCGTGCGCTTGTGATTTGTCACCGAGTCAGGTCGTCCTGACTCACATTTCTCCGTGACCCGCATCACGGTCGGTGATTCCTCTCTTCCGCTAATATGAAATGTCTTCCGTCTGTAAAGAAGCCGATCCGTCTGCGGCAACTGGGCCGCGAATAGGGGAATTGCGTCCGCGCCAGGAAGGCGCCCGCTGTTCCCTTCCGGAGGAGGGCTATGCCCACGCTATCTTCTGAACGCCGCAACGTCGAAGAGCAGACGTTCATTGATGGAGTTATCAACCGACGCAGCGGCCGCCCCGGCGCGCTGCTCAGCATCCTGCAAGCTGTTCAGGAGCACAACCCCCATAAGTACCTTCCGTTGGAAACGCTGCGCTACATCGCAACCAAGACCCAGATACCGTTTTCGCGGGTTTACAGCGTGGCCACTTTCTACGCTCTGTTCAATCTCGACCCTCAAGGCGACAACTCCATCTGCATCTGCCGCGGCACCGCCTGCCACACCCGCGGTTCCCGCAATCTGCTGCAGAGCGTGAGACTCGAACTCAAACTTGGGCTGGAAGACTCGAGCGACACCGGCGACGGCGAGAAAGTCTTGCTCACCACACCCGACCAGAAGTTTACCGTGCGCACGGTCGCCTGCTTTGGGCAATGCGCGATGGCGCCGGTGGTCGAAGTGAATCATCGGATCTGCGGGCATGTGAACGAGCGCACCCTGGAACGCGAAATCCAGACGATTCAGAAAGAGAGTGAGTGATGCCTCGAATCCAGGACATTGGAGCTTTCAGTGCAGTCCGTGAAGCGGGCCTCGCCAAGCTTCTTCCCCCCGTTCCACGGGTCGCGATCGGGATGGGGACTTGCGGCCGGGGCAATGGCGCCGAGGGTCTGCAGCACGCCTTTGCCGAAGCGATTCAGCGCTCGGGGATGGATGTCCTGCTGACCAGCGTCGGCTGTTTCGGGGCTTGTTTCGAGGAGCCGCTGGTGAATGTGCGACTGCCCGGCAAGCCGCTGCTGATCTTGCGGCGGGTGCAGGCGGATGATGCCCTCCGCATCCTGCACGATCTTTCCATGGGAAACATCACTCCAGATCATATCTACTGCAAGATCGAGGAATGGGAACACATCACCGGCAATCTGAGATATGGGCGCGGGTATCCGGAAGTGCCGTCCTGGAACGAAGTGCCGTTCTTCAAGGGCCAGAAGAAAATCGTTCTGCGCAACTGCGGGCTGATCAATCCGGACGACATTGAGGAATATATCGGCGTCGGAGGGTACCAGGCGCTATACAAAGTTTTGATCGACGGACGGCCCGAGGTCGTGATCGAACAAATCAAGGCATCGAAACTGCGCGGGCGCGGCGGGGCCGGCTATCTTACGGGCAACAAGTGGGAGTTCCTCAACAAAGCCAAATCCGATCGCAAGTACATCATCTGCAATGCCGACGAGGGCGATCCCGGCGCTTACATGAACCGCAACGAGATCGAGAGCGATCCCCACTCGCTCTTGGAAGGCATGATCATCGGCGGCTACGTCATGGGTGCGACCGAGGGCATCGTCTACGTCCGCGCGGAGTATCCCCTGGCCGTGCATCGGTTGAACCGGGCGATTGAGCAGGCCCATGAGTACGGCATTCTCGGCGACAACATCCTCGGGCGTGGCTTCAAGTTCGACATAGAAGTGGTCGAGGGAGCGGGCGCTTTCGTCTGCGGGGAAGAAACGGCTCTGATCGCGTCCCTGGAAGGCGAAGCGGGACGGCCTCGGCCACGGCCTCCATTTCCCGCGCAGAAGGGACTCTGGGGTCATCCCACCAACATTAATAATGTAGAGACCTGGTACAACATCACGCCCATCATCACCCGCGGCCCGGCCTGGTTCAGCGAGACGGGCAGTCCGAAAAGCTCGGGAACCAAAGTCTTCTCCCTGGTCGGAAAGGTGCGTAACACCGGACTGGTGGAAATGCCGCTGGGCACGCCACTGAAAACTTTCGTCTACGACATCGGCGAAGGAGGGGTTGCCGGACACGCCATCAAGTCGGTGCAGACGGGCGGTCCCTCGGGTGGATGCATTCCCATCGAGATGTTCGACACGCCCGTGGACTATGAAAGCCTGGCGCAATTGGGCTCGATCATGGGATCGGGCGGCATGGTGATCATGGATGAAGAGAACTGCATGGTGGATGTGGCGCGCTACTTCATCGAGTTCACCCATTCCGAATCGTGCGGCAAGTGCATTCCTTGCCGGGTTGGTTTGAACAAATCGCTGCGCATCCTGAATCGGCTCACCGAGGGCGCCGGGACCATGCATCACCTGGAACTGCTGGACGAGTTGAGCCGCTACATTCGCGAGTGCTCGCTCTGCGGGCTGGGGCAGACCGCGCCCAACCCTGTCCTGACTACGCTCCGCCATTTCCGCAACGAATTCGAGGATCACATCGTCGCCCGCCGTTGCCAGGCCGGAGTGTGCGAGGAACTGGCCCTCTCGCCCTGCGAGAACAGTTGCCCGCTGCACATGAATATCCCGCGCTTCCTGCAGTTATATAAGGAGCAGCGGCTCGATGACGCGTTCGAATCCGTCATCATGGACAATCCTCTTCCGGCCTCGACCGGACGGGTCTGCCAGCACCCCTGCGACAACCGGTGCCGGCGGCAGACACTGGACGAGGCGGTGAACATGCGCGAAGTGCATCGCTTTATTGCCGATTCCGTTTTCAACTCCGACCGGCGCGACGATATGTTTAAGCGCATCCTCGCGCGCAAGCTGGAACCGACCGGGCGCAAGATCGCGATTGCCGGCGCCGGGCCGGCAGGACTGACGGCGGCGTTCTACCTCGCCCTCCTCGGTCACGATGTTACCGTCTACGACGGCAAAGCCGAAGCCGGCGGCATGTTGCGCTTTGCGCTGCCGGAATACCGGTTGCCGAAGAGCGCTTTGCATTCCGAGGTCGAATTGATCGAGAAACTCGGCGTGAAGTTCATCTTCAACACGCGGGTGGGATTCGATGTTTCGCTGAACGACTTGGACGATCGCTTCGATGGAGTCATCATTTCGATCGGAACCTGGAAAGAGTCGTGGGTGTATCAGCCCGGCACCGAACTGAAAGGGGTTTATCCGGCCCTGATTTTCCTCGAGGCCGTTGCGCGGGGCGAAGAAGTGCCCATCGGCCGCAAGGTGGCAATAATTGGAGGCGGGAACGCCGCCATCGATTCCGCCCGCACCGCGTTGCGCACGGGCGCGGCCGTGACCGTGTTCTATCGCCGCGAAGTCAAAGACATGCCCGCCATCGCGGAAGAAACGCATGCTGCCAGAGACGAGGGCGCTAAGTTCGTATTCCTGGCCGCGCCGCATCGTGTGATCGGCGACCAGAAGGGGAACGTCAAAGCGATTGAAGTGGTGAAGACCCGCCTGGGCGAGTACGACAAGTCCGGCCGTCGGAAGCCGGTTCCGACCGACGAGATCCAGCGTTTCGATTGCGATTCGGTGATTTTCGCCATTGGCGAGAGCGTGGATCTCGATTTTGCCCGGGCTTCCGGCCTCAGCCTGAAAGAGAGCGGGACGATCGAAGTCAATCGCTTCACGCTCGAAACCAGCCGGCCGCGCTTTTATGCGGGCGGCGATGTAATCACCGGCGCCTCCAATGTTTCCAATGCCATGGCCTATGGGAAGCAGGCGGCCCGCAGCCTCGATCTGCAACTGATGGAGACCAATCGCTGGGACAAGATTTTCCCGGTTATCGAATATGAGCAGACCCCGCCGGACGAGCCCAGCCCGAGCCGCCGCCACACCGGACATGTCATCGCGCCGAGCGCCAGGTCTCGTTCCAATGCCGAGGTGGTTACCGGCTTGATGGAAGAAGAGGCGCTCGACGAATCTTGCCGGTGCCTCCGTTGCGATGTAAAGGCCGCGAACCCAAGCTAGGAAGGAGCGATCATTTGTCCCAGAAAAAGTTGTCAATTCGCATCGATGGAGAGCTGATCAGCGCCTTGGAGGGCCAGACTATTCTGCAGGCCGCCAAGGCCAACGGCAAGTACATTCCCACTCTCTGCGATCTGGACGGACTCACTCCGGTCGGCGCCTGCCGCATCTGCATCGTGGAGGTTTCGGGAGTCGGCCGGCTGCTTCCCGCGTGTACCACTCCCATCCAGGAAGGCATGTCGGTGACCACCAACTCGGCGAAGCTCACGCTCTACCGCCGGATTTCCGTCGAGCTTCTATTGGTCGAGCGGAATCATGTCTGCGCGGTCTGCGTCTCCAATGGCCATTGCGAATTGCAAGCTATGGCGACCGCCCTCGGCATCAGCACCGTGCGCTTTGCCTACAACTACCCCAAGCTACCCACCGACCTTTCCCATCCGCGGTTTGTGCTCGACCACAACCGTTGCATTCTCTGCACCCGTTGTGTCCGGGTATGCGCGGAGCTGGAGGGAGCCCACGTTTGGGAGCTCAACTCGCGCGGCATTCACGCCAGAGTGGTCAGCGATTTGAACCAGAAGTGGGGTGAGTCCGCCAGTTGCACGAACTGCGGAAAGTGCGTGCAGGCGTGCCCGACTGGAGCGCTAGCCGAAAAGGGCCGCGCCGTGGAGGAGATGGTGAAGAAGGACGACAACATCAGATCCCTGGCGCATCGGAGAGAGGTGCAGGCGTGAAAAAAGTGAAAGTGGCGACCGCTTGGCTGGATGGGTGTTCGGGCTGTCATATGTCTCTGCTCGACATGGATGCCGTGATCATCGCTCTCGCCCGCAAGATCGACATCGTTTATGGACCGCTCGTGGACGCGCAGGAATTTCCCGAGGACGTGGACATTACGCTGGTGGAGGGCGCGGTCAGTTCGCAGGAAGACCTGAATAAGCTCCAGAAGATGCGGCAGCGCACGAATTTGCTCATTGCTTTGGGCGACTGCGCGGTGACCGGCAATGTGCCGGCGATGCGCAACTCGATTCCCGTGAACAAGCTCCTGCAGCGCATTTATGTGGAAGGCGCGCAGGAAGGCAAGATCATCCCGACCCTCGGAGTTCCGCCGCTGTTGAAGCATGCGCGTCCGCTCCGTGAATTCGTCAAAGTCGATGTATGTTTACCCGGCTGTCCTCCTCCCGCCAAGAGCATCGTGGGTGTAATCACCAACCTGCTCGAGGGAAAGAAGCCGGAGGCCAATCTCACGGTGAAGTTCGGATAAGCAGTTCGGATAAGGAGCGCCTGATGAAGCGCATCACGATCGATCCCGTCACTCGCATCGAAGGCCACGCGAAAATCGTCATCCTGTTGAATGACGAGGGACAGGTTACCAACGCCGAGTTCCATGTAACCCAGGTGCGAGGCTTCGAGAAGTTCACCGAAGGGCGGCCTTACTACGAGATGCCCGGCATTACTTCCCGCATCTGCGGAATCTGTCCGGTCAGCCACGCCCTGGCCTCGTCGAAAGCCTGTGACGCGATCATGGCCGTGCGCATCCCGCCCGCAGCGCGCAAACTACGGGAATTGCTGCACTGCGCGCAGTTCGTGCAGTCTCATGCCCTCAGCTTTTTCTATCTTTCGTCGCCGGACTTGCTCCTGGGCATGGATTCCGACCCGGCCACGCGGAATGTGCTGGGAGTGATCGCGGCGCATCCCGAACTGGCTCGCGACGGCATTGAACTGCGCAAGTTCGGCCTTCAAGTCATTGAGAGCCTGGCGCAGGAACGCGTGCATTCCTCGTGGGTCGTGCCCGGGGGCGTGAACTCGAAGCTTCTTGCCGCGACCCGCGACCGCATTCTCTCCGAGCTTCCAGCCGCGAAGGCCATAGCGGAGCGGACCATCCAGTTTTTCAACGGAGCGTTGGACAATTACAAGGAAGAGATTGCGTCCTTCGGCTCCGCGCCCACCATGTATGCCGGACTCGTCGACGCCAAGGGAAACCTGCAACTGTACGACGGCGGGTTGCGCTTCCGCAGCGCCACCGGCGAGATTATCGAAGACCAGATCCCGGCAGAGGACTACGCCAACTGGATTGGCGAGTCCAGCCTGCGCGAATCCTATCTGAAAGCTCCCTACTTCAAGCCGATGGGACCCGCCAGCGGCGTGTACCGCGTCGGCCCGCTGGCGCGGCTCAATGTTGCCGATCGCTGCGGCTTCCCCAAAGCCGATGCCGAGTTAAACGAGTTTCGCCAGCGTTTCGGCGCTCCGGCGCATAGCTCGTTTTTGTTTCACTACGCCCGGCTGATTGAAATCGTCTACGCGCTGGAGAAAATGGAAGCGTTGCTGACCGATCCGCGGATTTTGGAAGACCACGTTCGCGCGACCGCGGGCGTGAACTCCCTCGAGGGAGTGGGGGTTATCGAGGCTCCCCGGGGCGTGTTGATCCACCATTACAAGGTCAACGATGAAGGCGCAATCGTTTGGGCCAATCTCATTGTCGCCACCGGCCACAACAACTTCGCCATCGGGCGCAGTGTTCAGCAGGTAAGCGAACATTTCGTCAAGGGAGATAAGTTGCAGGAAGGCATGCTGAACCGGGTGTCGGCCGTAGTCCGCGCTTATGACCCTTGTTTGAGTTGCTCGACTCACGCCGCGGGCCAAGTCGCTCTGCGCATCCAACTGCTGAGCCGCAACGGAGAAGTGGTGGACGAAATCTCGTCCGAAGCCGAGTAAGAGATCGCTGAGGCTTGAGCACGTTTGATGCCTTGGGGCGCGCCGACTCCGACTGGTCGATCAGAACACTAACACCTTCGTCGCTTCCTCGGCCCAATTGCGAAGGTCGTCCAAGGCGCGGCGGCTGACGCCCGCAACAAGCGAGGCATCGTCAATCCCACGCGCCTCCAAACATGTGCGGCAGGCAGCGATTGAGACACCTTGTTCCGCCAAAAGCCGCAGCATCTCCTGAACGTTATACGACGCATCTGCCGGGGATTGCCTTCGCAATCCGCCGACCACGCCGTCGCCCAACAAGAAAATGGAGACTTCCCCGGTTGCGCCCTTCGCCAGCGCGCCCGCCAAGCGGAGTGCATTGTAGGTGCGCTGACTTCCGTATGGTGAATCGTTCAGAACAAGTAGATACTCCATCATTCCTCCGATGCAGCGATGGCAGCGTCTTGCCCTGAAGTATACGAGAATATTGCACTGACCAGTTGGTCAGTTTGTGTTTATTGGCAAAATTGGAAAATGGCGCTCCATTGGTCAGCGCGATCCCGCCTGGGTCGGCAGCGCACTAATGAGGCAATGTGGTCTTGTTACCGGCCCCAGAGCGTACACGCTTCGTGTAAGAGCAAGTTATACACTTACTCCGACGTCAGCCGGACCGCCGGCGGAGATAGGACGGCACTTATCCTAATACCTTCCGCCGAATCAGGCACACCATAATCCTCAGTTAGCATCCTGAGGGACAACGTCCGCTCGGCCGTTCCCCGGTTTGGGAAGCGCGGCATAGCCAAACGTTGGACGCGGACGACTGCGCTCCTCCGTCGGATTGAGGAAGCGCGGCACGCCTGACAACTGCACGTGCACGATTTCGTTCCTCACCGCGTACAGCACCAACTCGGCGACCGAATGAAGCTTGAGTTTGCGCAAGATATTGCTGCGATGGGTTTCTGCCGTTGCCACGGTCACGTTCAGGATCGTGGCGACTTCTTTGGAAGCCTTGCCTTCACTCACGAGCTGCACGACCTCGCGCTCCCGGGGCGACAATTTCGGTACGCTGGCCGCGGGTGGACCAAGGCGATTCCGTTTGAACCCCTCCAAGATAAGATCGGACACTCGCGCGCTGAACATCGTCTTGCGTCGTTGCAGTGTCTCCACTGCGGCCATCAGATCCTCGGTTGCGTCGGACTTAAAAATCCACCCGCGCACACCCGCGTCCAGGCAGTCTCGGACGACTTGCTCGGAGTCCACGGCGGTAAGGATCAGTACCACCTGGTCCGGGTTTTCTTTCAGGATCTGACGAGCCGCGTCCAGGCCATTTAGTTTTGGCATGCAAATGTCCAGAATTAGAAGATCTGGTTTCAACTGCCTGCACTTTTCTACCGCTTCCCGCCCGTCAGCTGCCGCTCCGCAGACCTCCCAGCTTTCGCGAGACCCAAGAAGCAAGCACAGACCGACCCGGAATATTGGATGCTCGTCAGCCACCAGAATACGAAACCCACCCATAGAACCTCCCCTGCAGATAACAACAAACTTATAGGGTCAACGCGCTACTGTCTGAGCACAATTGCTCACAGTGCCTTGTCTGGTGCGGCAAGCCAGCATGCAGTGCAGGAGTCCACTTGGAGGATCAGGCCTTTTTAGGGCCTGCCGAGCGTCTTTGAGTAGTGAACGGAAACAAATTTCCGATTTGGCGCAGTTAAGAAATGACTCGCGACCCGGCACCGATTATCGGTCAGGGGCTGCTCACCGATCTTCCGCTTTTTGAAATGAAGTGAAGGACGACCTTGATGACTGGAATGCAAAGGAGGCAAGCGCTGGCGACAAACGGGGAGGTTCGACCCAACGCCTGCCTTCCGCCCCTCGCGTTGGGGCTAACTTAAACGAATAACTTAGTCGTGCCAGCATTGCCTATCGGGATGATTCTGTATTTACACAAAAGAGTTCCTTTATTGGTCAGACATGTTTCAGATACTGCGATTCTCCGCCCTATTTGCGGCGGCGCGGTCTGACTGCGCAACCCTCAGGACGCGCTACGACGGAGTAAGACGCCGGCTCAATTTCTATTAGTGCGTACGGAAGGTTTGACCGGTGCAGCGCCCGAGGTTCAGATCAATGCGGTGTGACCACGAACAACGCATGAACATGAAAATGACAAACAGCGACTTGGTTGTGCCTCGAATCTGGTCAAAATTGCACACATTACCCACAAATTCGTTTCGCCTGAAGTGATTTTTCGCTCTCTGTGATACAGCAACAACCGGAAGTTCATACAGACTGCACTGGATAGACCATTCTTGATTCGGACTCTACTCTCAAACTTGAAATGAGAAAGAACTTACTTCGCTATGTCAGCCGCCAATTGGACTTGACACCGGAAAAAGGAGACTCCCGATGAACAGCGACTGCGTTACTGCGGGTTCGGTTCCTCTGGGCTCTGATTTGATCGCGCGCGCCCAGGAAGGCGACTCGGATGCGTTTGGCGCTCTGTTTCAAACGCACAAGGCGCGGATCTACTCCGTATGTTTGCGCATGACCAGCAATGCCGCGGAAGCGGAGGATCTGACCCAGGACGCGTTCTTGCAGGTGTTCCGCAAGATTACGAAATTTCGGGGAGACTCGGCATTTTCCACTTGGCTTCACCGCATTGCGGTCAACACGGTACTGATGCATTTTCGCAAGAAGTCGCTGTGCCAAGTTTCGCTGGATGAGCCGTACAGCAACAGCGACGGCGCGAAGAAGCGCCGCGAATACGGGACCAGAGACAAGGGACTGGCAGGCTGCGTCGACCGGATCGCATTGGCCCGCGCCATGAAAAAACTTCCCCCCGGGTACAGGACAATCTTTTTGCTGCACGAAGTCGAGGGCTATGAGCACCAGGAAATCGCGGAGATGCTCAGTTGCTCCGTGGGCAATTCGAAATCCCAACTGTACAAAGCCAAGATGCGATTTCGCGAGTTGTTGGCACACTCGCCGGAAGCTCGGTTGGCAATTCGAAACCGGCAGTCGTGGACCCAACAGCGCCCAAGACGAGGACGCGAGAACCGGGGTCTGCCAACCGGCCAAGATGCGGTAATGCTGCCAGCGGCGCTGGAGAGCCAAGCCTTGGGACAAACTGCGTAACCGCTGCAATCATAGAAAGTAGGTAGAAGATCGCATAACGGCCAGGCCCGGAGCGGGCAGGGCCGTTATTCATTTTTGCGGCGCTTTGCCGGAACACAGAAGCTGGCAGCGCTCCGTCCTCCCGTTTTGGGACTGTCTTAGTTACTTTCGCGTGTTTTTCCAAGGGATTGTTTCGCACATCCTACAGGCTTTCCTGTATTGCTAAATCATGGCTGGCTCATGATGACTGGCAAGGCACAGGCGAGTTCAGAAGATCAGCGGCGTCGCGTGTGCCGCTTCATCTCCGCTATTTACAACGGATGCTCGATGCGCCGGGGGCGCTCGACCACTGTCCGTTTCAAATTTCTTCTAATACTGGCTCTATGCATGTGGGGCAGGTTGGCGGCTCAGGCGACGGTCGCCGCCGTGTCCGTGCAATCACCCGTGCTGTCCACGAGCACGACCACAAGCGTTACCACGCCGGTCCATTTCGCGGCGACGGCCGACAGCGACCTGAAGATAACGGGCTACATAATCTATGTCGATGGCAATGATGTCTATCGCAATTTCAATCCGGCTTTCGATGCCTGGGTGCTTCTGCCACCGGGCGGTACGCACTCGGTGTACATCACCGCCTGGGATTCGAGCGGAAGTCTGTTAAGTACGGCGACCTATTTGATTAATATAACGGGGGTGGTTACGCCCACGCCGCCAACCATCGCGACGCGCATGGCGAATATCGATAAGCCGGAATTGTTTTCCTGGACCGTGGATAATAGCAAGGGCGTGGGCGGCCAGTGCAACGATGGAAGTTTAGGAACCTTCGACCAGGGCTCCGACCCGAATACGAGCAACTCTCCCGATTTTGATGGGAACGGCCAACACTTCATTCTGAAGAGCCAGTGCGCCTACGACGACAGCCTGTTTTATTGGAAAAACGCGCAGTCTCCGCAAGTGAGCCACACAAATTTCTTATGGGACTTCTGGTTCTATATTCCGGCCACTACGCAAACCAGTACGGTGCAAGCTTTGGAGTTCGATCTCTTTCAAGCTGTGCGCTTGAGCGACGGCGTGCATGAGTTCATGTTCGGATCGCAGTGCAACTACGCTTCGAACCAGTGGCAAATCTGGCTTCCAAACAATGGGGGACTGACGTGGGTGAACGCAGGTTTGTCTCCCTGTCAGTTCTCCACTGGAACCTGGCACCACGCCGCGTATTTCTTGCAACGAGTGACCACCAGCGGATACCAGGAGATCCCTCTCCGGTTTGATCCCGCGACTGACGCCAACAGCAGTTTGAGATTCGGAACTCTGTCCATCGATGGTGTCACTGCCTACCTGGGAGCGCTTTCCTACTCCACGATTCCGGCTCCGGCGTGGTCTCCTGTGATTGGAGTGCAACATCAACTGGATAGTGCAGTTTCCGGGGTTACGATTGAAGAGTACTTGGACAAGGACTCTGTCACCACTTGGTAAGCAGTCGTGTTCGCCGGCTGCTCTGGCACCAGATCAGCGATTCCCTGGATTTGTGAGATCTGCTCAGAAATCGTCCGCAAGCTGCACCGATTGACGCCGATCGGCATTGGGCTGGTCGCTCGTGGTTTCCAATTCTTGCCAGCCACGCGGATCCGTGCGCCTGATGGATTGAGGGCTCTTTTCCGCCAATTCGAGGCTATGGCGACCATCCTCACTCTCTTCAATCTCAGTCAAAAGCTCGGTGCGCAAAGTACTGCCCGCGGCAAACGCTCCCAGACGCGGAAACCCAGAGCGCCGCCAGAAAGCGGGCCAGCCTGGAAACAACGGTGCGCGACCCATTGCCTTTTTGCACCTCTTGAGCTCAAACCAGCGAAGATAGTTGCGGACGACGCTGGTCATGGTCATCTGCATGGCCGCTGAAAAGTTTTGCTCCGACATTCGACGTTGCTGCTCCGGAGACTGCAGTATCGCAATCAGTTGGTCGGCGAGATCCGTCGCATCTCCGACTTTGTAAAAGCTGATTGCCATGTCTTCGTCCGCCGCCATGTCTTTAAAATCGGCGACGTCAGCGCATACGATCGGCACCGCATACTCACACGCCTGATGGGCCGGGCCACTGGACCCAGTTGCGGAGTTGTAGGGCATAACCACGACCGTAGCTGTCCGGAAAAGGTCAGGAATGGACGCTTCCGGAACGTATCCGCGGAACTCGATTCCTGAGTCTTTGCCTTGTGCCTCGCGTATCGATTCCCAATATTTCGGTTTGGTGTGATGATTGGCGCCGGCGACGATCAGCTTGGCATTCGGAACTTTCTTCAAGACGGCGGGAAAAGCGTCCATCAGCGTCTCCAGCCGTTTGTAGGTTCCCCAGTGTCCGATCGCCAGAATGCGCTGTTCCGGATTACCCCGTTTCGTGAAATCCGGAGGACTAGGGCAGGGTGCGAACGTCCCGTGCGTACCTAATAAAACATTTTGAGCGGAGTACTTATCAACCAGGGTGCGCCAGTACCTGGAAAGCAGGACAGACACCGAATTCGCCTTTAATAAGGCTCGGGTGGCGATGTTACCGCCCAGCCGGAACACCTTTTCCTGGCGCACGCCACCGCCGGCAAAATCGACGTGTTCCATGATGTGGTGGAGGGTGATATGAGTGTAATAGCCGAGAGCTCGAGTCAGAGCAGGCGCTGACAGTCCGGCAAAGGCCGCAATCGGGTATTCGGGAGTGCCAAAGCTCGAGAACACGAGGTTGAACCACACCACATCGGGCTTCAATTTCCGTATGGTGTTTAACAACCGCACCGGAGTTGTCAGGCTGTTGAACTTCCAGCAGCGGATCACTTCGAAGCCAGGCAGTTCCGCCTGTTGTTGGCCGTGTATCGGCTTTCCGCTCTCGTCGGTGGCGAATTCATAGTCGCTCAGCTCGTCGGCGAGAATGGTCAGACTGATGTGGGGATTGCGCTGCAGTTCTCCCGCGATGTAAAACGCGTACTCGTTCAGCTGACGAGCGCTGGGAGGAAAAGTCGCAACTAGACAAATCTTCATCGTTCCCCGATCTCAAAAGAAGCTGATGCTCAAATAAGGTCTGAACTGCTGATTCTGCCCACCCGTAAAACTAAAGAAAGTTTCCTGTTGCAGGCCCGCCGAAAAACGAATCGGATATTTCAGTTCGACACTTTCGGCCCCGTCTTTGAACTGACGGTGGACGGGCATCTGATAAGAGACGGCGAAGCCGCTCTGGACCGCGTCGTAGACGTGAAAACCCATGTTCCGGGAGTAGGCGGCTGACGCTTGCAGACTCCAATTACGCGTTGGGGCGAAGGCAACGCTTCCGGCCGGGCGCAGCGCCTGGGCAATCGCGAAGCTGCTTCCCTGTATTCGCCATGCCCGCAGGTCTTCCGCGACCACTCTGAAGTTGATGCGCTCGGAAACCCGGCGTTCGATGCCGACGTAGGCGGAAGTGTAGTAAAACTCGCGGATCAGCGGCGCGAACTGCTCGTCGCGAGCCCCCCATCCAGTCACGAGCGCGGTCTTCCCCCAGGGCCGTCCTACGCGAAAATTGAGCGCACCAGCCAAGTCGCGCGAATGCTGAGCGCTTTCGGTAAAGGGCCCGGCCTCGTGAATGGCATAGCCGGTCAACGAAACCATGTTGAAAAACGAGCTGGTCGACATATACAGATACTGGCGAAAAAGGTTCTGATTCATTTCAACTGGAGACAGGGAATCCCGGCGAACGGTTTCCTGAATGCCAGGGTTGAAGGTCAACACGTTGCTGCCCAGATGAAACGTGGGGTTCAGCCCAAAGTTAGCCGAGTAATCGGTGGTATCGCGGCTGACGATGGTGTCCGCACTGGGCAACGATATTTCCCCGCGGGCGTTGCGCATCTGAAAGAATCCGCTCGCGTCGGGAATGCCGCCGAGGTGGAGATGATACGCGCCCGTCCATTGCGTCTCGAGGGAGGAACGGGGCGGTGGAAGCAGCCCCTGGCGGCCTGGTACCGGATTGGGGACGCCCAGCCTGGCGTCCAGAGCATAAATCGTCGTGTCTTCGAAGATGGGCGCCACGGAAAAATCTGAAAGGAAGCTCACTTTAGGGGTAATCCGCAGCCCTTCGTTCGCTCCCGCTTGGAGCAGATTGTGCTCCGCCGTTTGATCTTCACCTGCGGCGTCGGCGGCCTGGGCAAAGGCAGTAAGCGCCTGGGTATTTTGGTGTTCCTGACGAAACATGTTGGCCTTAGCCAGCAGATACTGATAACCAGGTTCGCTATCGGCTGAATTGCCGATCGCCGAGAGCTGGTCTTCCGCCCTGACTGTCTCCCCTAGCGCCAGGTAGGTGTTGGCCAAGCCGATCCGCACGGCTGTGTCGGGCGCGCCTGCCGCCAGAGCACGTTGCAGGTAGGTTTGCGCCAGTTGGTAATCGTGCATAGCGAGGAAAATATCTGCTGCCTCCATCAACTGCTGGCCGGTAGCTGGCAGGGTTTCTCCTGTCTGACCCTCCATCAGGGCTAATGCAATCTGCCGTTCCGCGTCATTCAGATGACCCTGGCTTGCCATGAGCTGGGCAATCGCCAGACGCACACTGATGCGATCGCTGTCTGGCGTTGCGAGCGCTCTTTCGAAGCGCTCCATGGCGCCTTTCTGGTCTCCCAGCAAGCTCAAAGCCAGCCCCGTCAGAACCAGTGCTCGACCTTCTCCTAGCCTCCGACCTGGTGCCGCGGCTTGGATTAGTGCGGGCAGCTCTGCCAGTTGCACATATCGCAGGCTTTGCTCTCGATTTTGCAATTGGGCGTAAGCACGTGCAAGTTGCGCATAGACGACGATGACATCGTTGTCGGCAGTGAGCTTCTGCGCGACCTTCAGTTCCTCGATCGCTTCGTGGTACTGCCGCTGCCCATACAGCGTGTCACCCAATGCGAGATGGAGGGCTCCATCGTCTGGCGAATACTTCAAGGCGACGCGATACTCAGCGGCGGCTTTCGTCAGCAACCCGTTTTGGCCGTAGGCGGTTGCCCGAATCAGGTGCATGGGCATTGAATCGCCCATTTCTTCTTCCGCCAGTTGCGCCTGCCGCAGGGCTATTTGCGGGCGATGCAGATCAAGGCTGGCATAAGCGAGCCCCAGGTGCGCTTCGCCATTTTTTGGCTCCCGCTTCAGGGCTGATTCGAAATCTGAGGCGGCGGCTTCCGGTTGGCGGAGGTCGTGCAACACGTATCCGCGGTTCACGTATGCCGTAACCACATTGGGATCTCGTTCCAAAACCTGGGTGAAGTCGCTTTGGGCCTGATCGAGTTGCCCGGCGTGTTTGTGAGCATAGCCGGCCAGCAGCGGAATATCGGGCTCTTTGGGGAGCACTTCGTTGTACTGCGAGGTCAATTGCAGCAGATCGTCGTATTGCTGGAGGTAGAGCAGATCGTACCCGAGATAGACAATCACGTCCCTGTCCGTGGGAAGTTTCTTGATCGCCTCCCGGCCAACGTCGGCAGATTGCCGATACTCGCCCTTGAAACTCAGGTACCTCTCTTTTTCTCTCATGACCTGAGGTTCCTGCTGCATCTCGTCCGTGGCGCGACTCAGCCACACGGCAGCCGCGGGCAAGTGATGCGTCTCGATCGCGGCGTTCATACCTCCGGCCACGATCAGACTGTTTTTTGGAGCCAGCTCATAACCCTTGCTATAAGCGGCTTCAGCTTTGGGGAAGTCTCGGCGTGCCGTGTACATGTCACCCAGCGCAAGATAGGGCACGTACAACGTCGGATAGGCTGCGGCGAGTCGCTGAAAATACTTCTCCGCGTCCTGATCGTGGCCGGCCTCGCGGGAGGCGAAGCCCAGCGAGGTAAGCGCGGACCGGCTCACCGGATCAATCGCTAGGATCTTCGTGTATTTGGCGATCGCTTCTTCGGTGCGGCCGAGTTTTACCAGCAGATCTCCATCGAGTTGCAGACTGTTGGGATCCTGGGCGTTGATCGACAGCGCTTCCTTGAGATCGCTTCCCGCGCCCTCGAGGTCGCCGGCGCTCATTTTGATCAAAGCTCTCAGGCGCAGAAACTGCGGTCTGCCAGAACCGCGGTCGTCGAGCGTGCCGATTTCCGTTTGCGCAATCTCAAGATGGCGCTGTGCGGCCGCTGTGTCCTTCAAGCTCTGGTACAGTCCCGTCAGATTCATGTGCAACTGAATGCCGTATAGAACTCCCTCGGCGGAACTTTCGGGCAAGTGATCCAATGCAGCGTTGTATTCCCGAACGGCGTCTTCATTGTGTTCCTGGAGCCGCGCAATTTCCCCGCGGATGGCATGCAAGCGATAATGTTCCGCATCGAGAGCTGCGGCACGCTGGAGAAAAGGCTTCGCATCTTCAACCGAACCGACAGCCACTTCGGCCTGCGCCGCGGAAAGCTGCAAACCCAAATCGGCTGGCGCAGCATTGGCGGCCTGCGCGTACAGTCTTGCGGCCTCATCCTGCTGGCCATCGAGCTGACAGGTATAGGCGAGCTCGGCTATCACGTCAGGTTTCGCGCTGTGGATTGATTTAAGAGCGGCGATGGCTGCCGCATAGTTTCCCGCCTCCCGATAGTAGGCCGCCAACGATCGCAGAACATCGGGGTTGTCCGGGGCATGCTGCTTGGCCAAATCGAGGTAACGGCTTGCCAGATCGGGCTGCTGAAGATTTTTGTAGGAGAGCGCCATCAGCAGTTCCGACCGCGCGCCGGGCTGAATTCGTTCCGCTCGCCCCAGCACTTCGAGCGCGCCGGCGTAGTCTCCAGAGCGCAGGAGAATCTCTCCCAGCAACACCGAATCGTTGATTCGCTTCGGATCGGCGGCGAGCACCTGGTTCAGGAGACGCTGGGCCTCCTCAGCTCGGCCCATGATGCTGTAGGTCTGAGCGAGTCCGGAAATTCCGTCGAGCGCCGACGGATTCAGGCGAAGACCTCGACCATAGGCATCAGCGGAGAGCTGCGATTTTCCGTTCAGCCGCGCCGCATAGCCCAGCAGGAACCAGAGTTGAGCGTCGCTCGGAGCAGCCTGGGCAGCACGCTGCGCATAGTCGGCCGCGGCCGCATAATTTCCGTCCTTCAGGGCTAATTCCGCAGCCCGCGCCAGACGCGCGTTTTCAATATTCGATCCCCAGCCCAGCGACTTGCTCGCCGCCGATTTGTTGGCAGACGAAGTTTGATCGGCGTTGCTCTGGGGCTCTGCTGAAGAACCGCCCCCGACCTTATATGTCTGTGCTGGGAGAAAGCAGCCAAGCGCGACAACGAGCGCGGACACATACGCGGTCTTCAGCCATCCGAGCGCGGAACTCAAAGTGTCACCACCCGATTAGTTGGTTGCAAGGCTCTTCGATTCGGAAAAGGCCTTAGGCGTTGGCTGGACTTTGAGTTCCGCCAATGGCCGAGGGACACACTCGTGATGGGGCAACCGCGGAACCAAGCAACCCAGAATGACGGGCTCGAATCCAAGACGCTTCGAGAGGGAGTTGTGCAAAGAATTGAGTCCGTCGCACCTGCAACACGACCGATACCGTTGAGCCTGATCTTTCTGGCGGCTCTTGTGGTTCACTTGCCGTTGCTGCTCATGAAGTTGCCGCTGAAGTCGTACGATGCGAACTTCCACATTTTTTTCGCGTCTCACTACCTGCACAATTGGTTCGATCCCTGGAACCCCAAGTGGTATGCGGGTTTTTCCCAGACCACATATCCTCCGATGCCGCAGCAGTGGCTGGCGTTGATGTCTCGGATCATCGGGCTGGACATGGCGTATATGGCGGTCCAGTTCGCCGCCATTCTGCTTCTGGCACTGGGCGTCTATCGGTTTTCTTTGCTTTGGGTGGACCGGCGCTCTGCGAGCTTCGCGGCGCTGGCCAGTGTTTTTCTCGGCTCCGAGTGCTTTCTCGTCTATTCCGCGGGGCAGTTATCTACCACGTTTGCCGCGCCTCTTTATTTGAACGCGCTGCCTTACCTCTTCCAGTGGGTCAGGCATGGCAAGTGGCAATCTTTTCTCAAGGGCGGAGCGCTTTTCGTGGCTGCGGCTGCCGCCCATCACGCCACGCTGCTATTCGGGTCTTTGCTGTTCGCGCTGCCCGTGCTCGCGCTGGTGCTCTTAGACCGCCAAGATGGCGAGCGAACATCAGCTCCAGACTTTTTCCTTCGTACCGGAATTATTGCCTTGCTGGTGGGCATCGCGGTCGCACTGGTGCTTCTGCCGTTCTGGATTGCGCTGATTCACTATCCCGTTACCCAGACTCCAATCCCACACGCCAGTCGCGCGAATTACATACTGAGTCCCCAGTGGGGTTTGAACTACTTTGTGGTTCCTTACGGAGCTTTGATTCTGGCCCTGCCCTTCATCTTGTGGCGAGGTTCTACGATCGCTCGACTCCGTCCGTTGCTCCTGGGCTTTTGGGTGGCATTCCTGGTGGGACTGGGAGGGACCACTCCCGTGGGCCGAGTGCTGCTCGGCCGTGCTTTTGACGTGCTGACCATGGAGCGCTTCAGCTATTGGGCAACTCTGCTCGCATTGCCTTTTGTAGGGCTTCTGGCTACCGAACTGATCGGCCGATTTCAATTGCGAGCCGTAGCCAGCTTAACCGTGGCGGCAGCCCTGAGCTGTGCTCTGGCAGTGGCGTGGTCAACTTATCGGCCCGCGGATGCCGCGGATTACAAGGTGGACTCAGTGGCAGCCTGGCTCAATCGTGACGGTCACGACCGGTACCGCTATATCACCCTGGGATTCGGCAATAAGATTTCGCGGCTGGCCGTTCTAACCGATGCCAGCAGTCTGGACGGCGAATGGAATTCCGGCCGCATGCTTCCGGAATTGACGCAGCACGGCGGGGGCGCGCTCACCAGTTCCAAATATTTTGGCAAATCTGGCCTTGACGCCCTGAGTGCAATCCTTCAGCACGCGGATCGTTACGGCCTGAAGTGGGTATTCGTGCGGGATCCGTACTACGAACCGCTCTTGGTCTTTGGCGGCTGGCGCAGGGTCGACGACCTTGAAAACAGGGAAATCACCGTGTGGAGCAAAGACGACGTGCCCCCGGCGCTGCCGGTCAACGCGCCCCAGATTCCTCCGCGCTGGCAAGGACTCCTGTGGGGCATTCTTCCCATCGGCAGCAGTATTTTCGCGATGCTGGTGGTGCTGATTCCAGAGAAACGATGGCAAACACGGCGGGTCGTCCAACCCTCCGCCGCGCATGAAAATCTTGTGCTCGAGAGGCTGGTCTCGTGAACATCGGACGCTTCCTCGCTTTCTTTATCGCGGCTGCGACGCTGGCACTTATCGTCGTCGGCACTCTTTGGCCCATTCCATCCGCCATCGCGATGGCCGGTTCCGGAGCAGATTTGCTGCGTCCTTCTTCGACCCCGCAAGCGGCCGTCGAGAATCTGGCGCACGAAATCGGCCAACAGGATTGGGAAAAGGCTTATTCCAATCTCGCCAACAAAAACGAATTCAGCGAAGAGGACTTTAAGCGCGACTTGACCGGAAGCTATTCGAGCCTTCGCACTTACGCGACCCTGGATAACTTCGAACTGCGACCGCTTCACGCCTCCGCCGATGAAGAGCAGATTCAACTCAAGTTGCATTGGTCGACCGTGGTGGGAACATTCGTCGACACACGCGAGGTAAGCGTCGTGAGAAAAGGAGACCGCTGGGAGGTGACGTGGCCGGTGGTTAAGGAGCCGCGAGTGCCACCACAGGTTATCGCGGTGAACTACCTGCGCTGGGACGTAATCTATCGCGGTCCAGAAGATGATTGGGGAACTCAAGACGTCGAAGCGCCGCACGTCCGTATCGTGGACATGCATCCAGTAGACCGCAGCGACGGAGTGGTCATCTTGGGCGAACTCTTGAACGAAGATGTGGTCCCCGCCTTTGTGACGGTCAAGGCGACGCTACTGGCGAAAGACGGGTCGGCCATTGCGACCGAGGACAGCTTTGACAAAATCTCTCACGTTCTCTTGCCCAAGCAGGTCACTCCATTTCTCATTGCGTTTCATAACGTAGAACTGTCGCAAGTAGACAGCGTTCACATGGACCCGTCGGCAAGCCTCATCGCGGCTTCGGCGGACCCGGTGATCGGGATCGAGGATCAGCGGATGAACCCGGCGCCCGGAGCTTCATTAACCGGGAAACTCGTCAATCAAAGCGGGCAGGTCGTCAACGTAGCCCACGTCCTGGGGACTTTCTACGACAAGAGCGGCCAGTTGGTTTGGGTCTCGGACCAGTATGTCGACCGCGCCCTAGTGCCCGAGACTCCGGTTGCGTTCGCTATCTCTATTCCGCCGGACATCGCCCGCAAAGTCAGCACTGAGCGCGCGGTCACCACTACGTATAGTTCGGGCCGGTTCCAATGAAATCGAGATTCACATTTTTGTTGAGCGGGCTGGTTCTGGCCGCGATGCAGTTCGCTCTGGCGCAAAGCGGCGGCCTGCGCTTGCCCAAGACGGTCGAAGCCGGCAGCGCGTTCTCGATTCAAAGCACAGGCAGCGGCAAGGCAGTTCTTTACGTCGTCGGGCCTGGGCAGGTACTGCGGCGTAATGTGCAATTGGGAGAAACGGCGTTCTTTGCTCCCGGCGGTCTCCACAATGCCGGTCACTACCTGGTGTTGCTGGTGGGAGAATCTTCAACAGACAACGGCGCGTTTGATGTCGTAGCTGCGAATCAACCGGCGGCCTTGAGTTTTCTCGCGAAACCTTCTCGTCTTCCAGTTGATTTGCGTGATGGCATCAGCGGCGTGGTGTATGTCTTTGACACCTTTCAGAACCTGGTACTGGCGCCCACGCAAGTGTCGTTTCAACTGTCAGGCGCTGCGGGCGCGGTGCAGACTCGGACGGTTCTCACTCGCAATGGCTTGGCCTGGACAAAGATGGATTCCGAGGCCAAGGAAGGCGCCGCCCAGTTTGTAGCTCGAGTTGGAAGTGTTACCGGCACACGCGTGATAGAGCAAGTTCCGGGCGATCCGTGCCGATTAAGAGTGAGCGCGCGGCCGGCGGGCCAGAGGCTTGCGGTAGAGACGGAACCAGTGCGCGACTGCAGCGGCAATGCCGTGCTGGACGGAACGATTGTCACTTTCACAGAGAGCTACAAGGGCGGAGAAGCCACGGTCGACGTGCCTCTCAAACATGGAGTTGCGCGGACGGAAATGCCCGCCTACGAGGGGGCAAGAATCTCCGTCGCAACCGGGGTTGTCATGGGAAATGAAATTCGCTGGGGAAAAGAACGATGAAAAAACTCCTCGTCATCGCGGGTTCGGTTTTCGCTGCGATATTTGTCCTGGCATCGGACCAAGTTGCAGTGCGCGTGGAACCCACGGATTCGGTAGGGCCACGGGTTCTCGAAACGCAGACCAAGGCCGCGGTGATACGCGATTATCTGCAAGCCTGGCGCGGGTTGAGTGGTGCCCTCGAGCAGAATCGGGCGGATCTGCTGGATCAGGATTTTGTGGGTGCAGCCAAAGAGAAGCTGGCCGACACCGTTCGGGAGCAAGCAAAACTCGGGATTCAGACACGTTATCGAGACGCCGCTCACGACCTTCAATTGGTCTTCTACTCGCCGGAAGGGCTGTCCATTCAACTGCTAGACACAGTCGAATACGACGTGCAAATCCTGGATCACGACAAGCTGCTGACCACGCAGCACGTCCGCGCGCGCTACGTTGCGGTCCTGACCCCCACCGAAGTGCGGTGGAAGGTGCGGGTGTTCCAGGCGGAGCCCGAATGACGTGCATATTTTCGAACTCGGTTAGTACGAAGCTGGACCTGGTAAGAACGGCTCGCGCTGCTGTTTTAGGGACGGACTCAAGGAGCGGTTAGATGATCTCTGTCGTGGTGCCTATTTTCAATGAAGAGGAACTTATTTCCTCGTTTCACGCGGCCCTTGCCGCCGCCTTGAAGGAAGTTGGCGAAGCCTGGGAGGTCGTCTACGTCAATGATGGCTCCAAGGACTCGTCTCTGAAACTGTTAACAGAACTGCAAGCCGAAGATGCGCATGTGGTGGTGGTAGACCTTTCGCGCAACTGGGGGCATATGGGAGCGATCTCAGCCGGCCTGCAGACCGCGCTGGGCGATGCGGTTGTCTTAATGGACGGCGATTTCCAGGACCCACCGGAAGTTGTACCGGAACTGGTGGCTGCCTGGCGGGGCGGGGCGCAAGTCGTAACCGCCGTAAGAAGAAGCCGGCAAGAACGGCGCAAGGTTCTAGCCGCGTTGTTCCCGCTCTTCTATCGCTTACTGGGAGCTCTCTCAGACTTTCCCATCCCGCTCAATGCGGGAGTTTTCGGCCTTCTTGATCGAAAAGCGGTGGATTCGATTAATTCCCTGCGCGAAGGCAGCCGGTACCTGCCCGGCCTCCGTGCCTGGGTAGGTTACAAAACCGGCGTCGTTCTCTACGACCGGCAGGACCGAGCCGGTGGCGAGGGCAAACTTACCTTTCTAAGCCGGATCAAGTACGCTATGGACGCAATTACAAGCTTCAGTTACAAGCCTCTTCGACTTAGTTTCGGGTTAGCGGGGTTTGCCATCTCTTTAGCTGCCGTTCTGGCAGTCTGCACCGTTTTTTCGAGGAGCTCCGTGAATCCTTTGGGATACGGTGTGGCGGCTGCGATCTTTCTCGTAGGAGGTCTCCTGCTTCTGAGCGTGGGCGTGCTGGGCGAATATCTTGGACGGGTGTACGACGAGGTGCGCAGCCGGCCCCTCTCTATCATTAACAAGGTTTACTACAACAAGGTTTACTACGCTTCGGAACTGAACCCCGCTCAGGTAAACATGGGTCGCCGCGCGGGAGATCGGGATAAGCCATTTCGGGTGGCTTAGCAGCCTGTGGCGAAACTCCAACTCCCGCTGATCGAAATGCGGATTCGGCGCCTACCGCAAAACCTTTTGCCGTCTACAGGCAGGACTGGATAGACCCAGCGCCGGGGGCGACCTACATTGTTTACTGGGACTGCGCCATCTTTCGTTCCCAGGGACGAAAAGAGGGGCACGGTTTGGAGCGTTGGGATCATGAATATGACAAGTGGAAGACCTGTAGCGGTGAAGCAATTACCGGAAAAGTTGAGCGTGAAACAAGGCTGGGTTTTCTTTCGCGAAGTGGAGCCTTGCCTGAACGTAGACCGGCCTCGTGTGGTGCTCGACTGTTCCAAGGTACGTCAACTCGACAGTGCTGGAATCCATGTGCTGTTACGTTGCCTGGAGGAGGCCATGAAGCGAAACGGCGACGTCAAGCTTGCGGCCATCCCTCCTGGACCAGCGGCGATTCTGGAACTCACGAAAGTCGACCATCTTTTCGAGGCTTTCGACAACACCACTGACGCGGTGAACAGTTTCTACCAATTCCCGGTGAATGCGCTCCAGCAGGTTGCTGGTCCCGAATATTCAACTCTCGCGTCCGAGAGTGCGGCGTAACGGCTTTGGAGATGGGTCAGTCTGACTCGCGCGACGGGTCTGTAGGTCCGGAGGCAGCTCTGGAGGAAACCATGAGAATCTCGGGGCATTGGTTGAGTTGGCTGAGGCGACAGACCGCCGGCTGCCTTATGCTGTTACTGATTGCGCCATTTGTCGCAGCCGGCACGTCGCCGCAACAGGAGACAAACCCCAGTCAGCAGGCGGACGCGTCCTCCGCCCAGGCTCAATCCCAAAACTCCGATAGTGGCGCCAAAAAGGGTAACGCAGAAGCATCCCAGCCGGAAACGCAGTCCAACAGTCTTCCCAACAGTCCAGGCTCGGTGCGCTCGCAGACAGTTGCCGACAGCCGACAGTTTAGTACGCAACCCTCTCCAAACCCGCAGCAAAACAGCACTCAGGAGCCCGTAGGCACAGCCGCGGCACAGTTCGTGATGACGACAGGGGTTGCAGCTTCCAAGCCAGCCGGAGCAGCCATCGCGCCGGCAAAACAGAGGCGGGCGCGATCTATCCTGATCAAAGTTGGCGTCATTGTGGGCGCCGGCGTTGCGGTTGGAACGGTTGCGGCATTGTCCAGTGCGAGTCCCAGCCGGCCGCGCTAACACAATGCCAGGAAGCACCCGGAGAGAAGCTGTGGGAGCATGATTCGGAAGACCACTGAGAACCGGCGCCCCAGATTAGTAAGCTTCTCTGGCATTGACGGCTCCGGCAAAAGTACTCAAATCGAAAATCTCCGTGCCAGTCTGAATGAGGTTGGCGTGCGCGTCTTGTTAGTTACCTTCTGGAACGACGTTGCCCGTCTAACGCGAATCCGAGAAGTGTCCGGCCACACCCTGTTCAAGGGAGACAAAGGGGTTGGAACTCCGGCCAAGCCGGTAAACCGCCGAGACAAAAACGTACGCTCCTGGTATATGACGGCAGTGCGGTTCGGCCTTTACTTTGTCGATGCCGTCTCGCTCCGCATCGTGGCCGCGAAAGCACTGAGAGCGAATGCGGACTTAGTCATCTTTGACCGGTACCTCTATGACGAACTCGCGAACTTGTCATTGCGCAATAGAATCGCACGGGCGTACGTTCGGCTGCTGCTGAGGATTGTTCCGCAACCAGATATCAGTTTCCTGCTGGATGCCGAACCGGTTCAAGCGTGTGCGCGAAAGCCTGAATACCCGCTCGATTTTCTCCACCGCAGCCGTGCGTCTTATCTGGCTCTGAGCGAACTGGCAGGCGGGATGACGGTCATCGCTCCACAGCCAGTCCAAGACGTCGAGCGGCAAGTACTGAAAGAAGTACTGAAGACGCTATCTCAAGACGGCCTGCGGCATTTGCCATCGGTCGCTAATACCGTCCCGAGTCCCTCAAGGTAGCACGGAGCACATGTCGTTGTACCCCGTGCGCTGTTTCAATAGTAGGTGAAGCTGAAGTTGTCCAAAAACGTAGTATTCGCCGCTTGCTGGTAGTTTCCGTCCATCTGGTAGTTGACCGTGATCCCCCACCAGCCCGCAGGAGCGGAGCCCGGCGCATAGGTTTGGTTAATGTTACTGGTCGCTCCATTCAGCGTTATCGACTGGAACAGCAGCGAATTGTCGGATTCTCGCTGGGCTTGAATGGTCACGTGATTCCAGGAGTTATTTACGGGATAACAGGCAACGCCGGTCGGAACCCATTGCGCGCTTACGTTGTCCCAGATATCCCATTCGTTTCCACCTGCGACGCGGCACTGGTTGCCCCAAATCAGACTGAGGCCATTGAAGTACATGTTGATGTCGAATTCCAGGACCTGTGTCACCCCGAGGTTCGTCGGGTAAAAGTAGGCGTCATAGGTGAAGTTGTGCAGCGTCGGGAGGAGGGTGTGACCGGAGTCGGGCAGGCTCTGCGTCGAACCCTGGCCGATCAAAGGAATGCTCCACAGAACGTCCGAATAAGGCGTAGTGCCGCCGATATTGAACTGGGTCGCGTCTCCGCTCATTGAGGGTGACTTGATTCCTTGCGTCATTGACCAGGTAACCCCCGGACACGGCGCCGAACAGATGTCATAGGCTGGAGGCAACTCACCCCAACCCTTCCATCCGCTGCTGGCCTGCAGCTGGGAGAGCACATTTCCACCTTGTACCGTGATGTTAACGGGAGTGTAAGCGGCTCCGCCACAATAGTCCCACTCTTCCACTACGGTGTGATAGGCTCCCGCACTCAGGCTCAACTTGGTGTTCAGGCTCGCCCCGTTCTCGACGTAAACCAGTTGGTTGTTCACGTAGATCCCCGTGGAGGCCACGCCCTTCGAACAAGTCGTCGTAGCCGCGGTCGCCACGTAAGGCACCGGAGAACTCACCTGGCTGGCGTTCGCGGGCGAGGTCACCCATACGCCAGTTTGGCTGTTGACCGTGATTGCCACCGGCGTGTAGGTTGCGCCGCCACAATAGTCCCACTCCTCGACCACGGTGTTGTACTGGCCTGGATTGAGGGGCCAATTAGTGTTCAGGCTGGCTCCATTCACCACGTAGACTAACTGGTTGTCCACATAAATGCCCATGGACGCCACGCCCTTCGAACAGGTAGTCGTGGTCGCGGTCGCCACATAAGGCACCGGCGATCCGACGGTAGCTCCATTACTCGGACTGCTGACACTGACATTTGCGAACGCACATGCCGCCAACATTAGAACCATCCAGGTAATGTAGTAGAACGTCTTCATTTCCGGGTCCTCCGGCACCTAACTTTGGAACGCGTGTTTGCGGAATCGCAAGTTCTGAATTACCTAATGGGACTCGGCCCGACGCGAACGGGACATCGCACCAGCAGTCCTGTGGCGAATCTCATCGATCCGGAGATTTAGCGATGTTGCCCACACGGTAATACAGGGTTCACGGTAGCGTCAACAAGAAATGGCTTGGCACCCACTCGAAAGTGCATCGTTTTCATGATGATCGAGCGCGGGACTCCTGGATTTCTCGATCCGCTGGGTTCAGGCCGAGGATAGGACGGGCAAGAGGTTTGTTTTGTATAACTTCGCTCTGTGGGAGCGGACAGTGGCGAGCCTTTGGCAGGGTTGGTTCCGGGATCAGACAGGCTGCCTTCTGCGCCACCTGCCAAAGCCTGCCGGTTCGGGCTACCTTAACGGCGTCGTTCGAGAGGGAACAACCTGACAACCGCGAATCGTCCCGCTTCAGGACACCCGCTGGCTGGCCCGTTTACGAGATTGCACTCCTAATCTACTTGTCAGAAGCCGAGTTGATCGTGATCGCGCTGGCCACGTAGCGAGCGCCGTCGAAGTCTGCGGTCACGGTCACATCCGCCCCTTCGTGAAGATCACGGCTCATGGGGAAGCGGGTGGAGTCAAAAGCCACATCATAGCGTTTGTCGTCGCGGGGATCGACCAGCACCAACAGCCCGGAGTGCAAGTCAAGGAAGGCGACGTTCCCAACAAACACAAACGCGTTTCCTGGAGCCGCCAGAATAGCGATCTGGCTGGCAACGCCATGGCCCTTATTATCGGATTGAAATTTGACCGAGATCAGAGTGCCCGGGGCCAGATCGGCGGAGCCGAGGCCGGCGGAGGAAGAGGCTGCCTGACCCCGGCGAACCACGGCGATGCCGGCAGGTACGCGCAGTTTGACGGGTTGACGAGATAGAACGTCGCGCACAGTCAATTCACGATCGCCGGGATTGTAGTTCATCACCTGACCCTGGCACTCGCCTTCCGGCAGTCCCGACAGCATGTGGATGCTGCGCGCAAACACCGTCGTTCCGTCGAGCACGGTCTCGACCGAGACGTGGTCGCCGGCGCGCAGGTCGCGCAGCGGGCTTTTTAGTCCGTCACGATAGACTTGGGTACGTTCGTCAAAGAGAATCTTCAGCGGCCGCCCACCGAAGACATTCAGCGTGAACTGGTCACGCACGAGATCCACCCCGCGAATCGCGCCACCTATAACAGTGCTTTTCCCCCGGGGCATCGGCGGCAGGCTGGGCAGACGAACTGAAGCGCTCTCCAGTTGGGATGCAGGCTGAGCGCCCGGATCTTGCGCTGACTTCGAGCCTGCGGACGATGACAATTGGGCAAATGCCACGCTGCTGAGAATGGCTACGGCTAAGAAACGACTCATTCGGGACACCCTTACCTGTTACTGGATTTACGCCGTCTATTGGATGGCGTGAAGTGAAAAGCGGTGGCCTCTAAGTTTCTTCGCGCAGCAAGAATGTTGCATTTAGGCGGCAACGCATTTCAACGCGGCGCATCCAAATTCAAGCTCAAAAGGGACCAAATATGTTTGGTAAGCGACTAACCTTACTGGCAATCATTGCCGTCATGGTGGGCCCGGGGCTGCGGAATGCCTGGGCGGGAGACCTCAAACTTACTCTCCCAAAGCGAAGCGAACTTACGGTTGTGCAGCGCCTCAATCGTGAAGGGGTTGACGCCATCCGGAAACAACAGTACGAAAAAGCCGAAACGCTCTTTTACAAGGCATATCTTTTCGATCCCGCCGATCCATTTACGCTGAACAACCTGGGCTACATATCTGAACTGAAGGGTCAACTCGAGCGGGCACAAAAATTCTACGGGCTGGCGTCGGAACAGGCGACGGATGCGGTTATCGAACGCACCAATGCGAAGCCATTGGAAGGAAAGCCAATGAGGGATGCATTCGGCAGCCTGAAGAACGTGCCCATGCAGGTTAATCGCATGAATGTCGAGGCGATTCGGCTTTTGTCGCAGAGCCGGACTCCGGAGGCTGATCTTCTCCTGCAGCAAGCTCTGGCTCTGGATCCGCGGAATACGTTCACCTTGAACAATATGGGCGTTGCCAAGGAAGCGCGAGGAGATTACGACGAGGCGCTGACTTACTATAAGGCGGCTGCCGACTCGCAATCCTCGGAAAGAGTCATCGTCACGCTGAATCGCGCATGGAGAGGAAAACCGGTCAGCGAGATGGCGGCGGATAGCGCGAGAAAACTCAGAGAGCGCATGCAAAGCGCGGCCACCGCCCAGGCACGGGCGGCCTTGTTCGCGGTGCGCGGAGTTTCAGCGACCAATCGAAATGATTGGCTCGATGCGAGACAAGACTTCCTCCAGTCTTACTCTCTTGATCCAGACAGCGCGTTTTCACTCAATAACGTCGGCTATCTGTCCGAAATGGATGGCGACCTGGAGACGGCGCAATTCTTCTACGCCAGAGCCCGGAAGGCCGAGGACGCCAACGTCCGCGTTGGACTTGCGACCCGGCGTTCCGCCGAAGGGAAGCACCTTTTTGCAGTTGCCATCGATAGCGATCAGAAGGTTGACGGCAAGATTGCCCAGGAGAACCAGGCTAGACGCCGGCAATCGGGTCCGATCGAACTGAAACACCGCGACAACACGCCTGTGGTAGAACCCACAGTGTCGTCGGTAACGCCGCAATCCTCAGTTGTCCCGTCAACCGCCTCCCAACTACCGGTGTCGAGGCCCGAATAGCACCTATGGATTTCTTGCCAGAGATGGATTCTTGCCAAACTTATGACTATTACGACATTTGCTCCATTCGGTTCGAGTAAGTCTCTGATCATCCTCTCCCGGCTTCTGTTGCCGGGCCCGGGCGACGCACCACTTCCGCTCAGGGCTGCGGAGCTGGATTTGGGCATCGCAGAAATCAGCCGGGAAGAATTTGAAGATTTGTTGATATTGGCTAACTCCCATCACGTGATTATGCGCGGGTTGGAAGTCTTTGTGCAGACCATGCGCCACGCCGGGGACGACAGCCGCGCCGAGTGGGCAGAAACCGCGCTCTCGGCTGAGCGCGCGCGTATCGAGAACGCGATGCCGTTCTTGCAGGCAATTTGCGCCACCTTCGAAGCGGAGGGGTATGACGTTACCGTAATCAAATCGCTCGATCACTGGCCCGATCTGGGAAGCGACTTGGATTTGTACACGGATGCGAGCTCGGCGGATGTACTCCGCCTAATGAGCGGACGTTTCGAAGCACAAGTTGCGTCGCGCAGTTGGGGAGATCGCCTGGCGCGCAAGTGGAACTTCGTTATCCCCGGTCTACCCGAGGCGGTTGAGATTCACATGGGCCGCATGGGTCAAACCGGAGAACAGGTTGGAATCGCCGCCTCCCTGGCCAGACGTGCCCGGGTCGCTCTGGTTGGAAACCGCATGTTTCGGGTGCCCGCTGCCGCGGACCGTCTGCTGATCTCCACCTTGCAACGGATGTATCGCCATTTTTATTTCCGGCTCTGCGACATTGTCGACACCGCGACGCTGTCGGAGACGGGCGCCATCGATTACGAGGACTTGCGCTCTTCGGCCAAAGCTGCCGGCATCTGGAAAGGCGTGACCACTTATCTGGCGATTGTGTCGGACTACCTGGAACACTACCGCGGTATAGGTCTCGATCTCCCGCCGTTTGTGAGAGCTTCAGCGCGGTTCGGCGGCGATGAAATTCACTTTAGCCACGGTTTCCTGCGCATCCCGATTATGCCGCAATCAGCCAAGCTCTACGGCTCACAACTGACTACTTTGCTGCTCAATCGGGAACTCAAAAACAGCGTCCGCCTCAGCTTGTTGCCATGCCTGGCTACGGCGGCCGCCGTGGGGCTGAAGATCACTGGAAGCGACAAGGGGATTTGGTAGCTCGACGCTCTCGGACTGGAACCAGCAAGACTGGAACCAGCCATCGGTTGGTTGTGACCGGAACTCAGTGGACAGCCTCGCCCGCGTAGTACCCGCTGCGGGTGCGAACCGTTAGTTTGCGATGGCTGGGCGCCAGCGCTCTTACCTCAATGACTCGATATCCATTTTGGCTGTGGTTGGTCGGCTTGTAACCGATCGTGTACTGACTGCGAATGTCGCGCGCCACGGTCCGAGTGATGTCGTCAACTTCGTCCAGACCTTTTGGAAAAAAGGCAACTCCGCCCGTGCTGTCGGCCAGACTTCGCAGGGCTCCACTGTCCGACGGCTGAAGCTCGTCACCAAGCAGCCCGATGGCATAGAGCGTCGGCCCGTCCTTCTGCTGCAAGCGGCGCATAGCCTCCTGTAATGTTTCCTGACTGGCATTGTCGCGGCCGTCGGTGATCACCAGCAGCACTTTCCGGTCCACGCGGGTATTGTTCTTCAGATGGACCGCGGAGGCGACGATGGCGTCATAGAGCGCGGTACTGCCCTGCGTGGAGACTTTCTGCAAAGCCTGTTGGAGCAGGTCGATATCGGAGGTGAAGTCCTGGTCGAGATAGGAATCCTGACTGAAATTGACCACAAAGGTTTCATCATTCGGATTGCTGGCTCGGATCAGATTGAGCACCGCCTGATTTACCTTGTCTCGCTTCTCGCGCATGGAGCCGGAGTTGTCGATTACGATGCCCATCGCCACCGGAACGTCGTCCCGGTGAAATGAGGTAGTCGCCTGTGGCACTCCATCCTCGAATGCCGTGAATGCGGTTCGGTCGAGATTGGTAACCAGGCGGCGCTGCTCATCTACGACCGTAGCGTGCAAGATCACTTCCCGCACTTCCGTCTTGAACACGAAGACGGCGCCCTGATCGTCTGCGGGCTGCTGGTTGTCCGTTTGGTCTGGCATCGTCGCGCCATTGCTCGGAGACGCAGGCGCAGCATTGGGTACTGGGGCCGCTTGCGCCGCACCGGTTGCGGCTGCGGGAGTCGGAATAGAAGCAGAAGAGGAGGTTTGACCCTCGACTTCAATAGTCGCCAGAAGGAGGAAGAAGCACATGCCGACAAGCAGCATGCTGCCGCGCCACCGCCGGAATGGCGTTAACGCAGTTGAGGACGCAGAGAAGCGCCCGTCGCCGCTGTTACCGTTCACCGTAAGACTCATAAGTGTCGGTGTTCAGAGTCCAAACGCGTGGAAAGGGTTGCTCCGATCTTTCTCGAACTCCTCAGCTTGGAGTCGCTGCTGACCTTTGTAGCTCAGCGTAAACGGTTGCTGCCGCTCGATCTCCAAATGTGTGCAATCTTGACCAGATTCGGAAGGTTGTGGTCTGTGATCCTAATCGGAACGAGGCAGAGATTTTTGGATGTTGTACCAACAGTTTTGGCCAAATGGCGCGCTCATGCTTACGTCCCGACTCCGATCGTGGATTCGCGAAACAGGAGACGAACGACAGTAGTGGAGTACCCGCCGAACTCTGAAGATATCGCGAGGCAACCAATGAAGGCACATCCCGTATGCGTCGGCGGCCTTTTGGCATTGACTCTTCTGCAAGCCTCGGCGACCAGTGCTCAAGAGGCCGTTCGCCATGCCGCTCCGTCCCCTCCGCAGATCGAACTTCGCGTCCCGAAGACAGTCGTCCCCATGGAGCTATTCGGCGGCCGGGCCGTGGTGAGTGTGCGGGTCAATGGCAAGGGACCTTTCCCGTTCGCGCTTGATACGGGCGTCACCGGGACCATGGTCAGCACCGAACTGGCGCGCGAACTCAGGCTCCCGGACATGGGCCAGGCGATTGCCGGGCGGCCCGGGGCGGCTGCGCCCGCCCGGGCGACCCTGACTCGAATCGACAAACTCGAGTTGGGAGAGGCCGAGATCTCCGGTCTTTTTGCGGTGTCGGCGGACGTTTCCACGGTGTGGACAGGAGATGATCGACCTCAGGGTGTGCTGAACGCCGCTTCGTTTCCCGGCCTGCTCGTCACCCTCAATTACCCCGCGAAGCGAATCGAACTACGGCGTGGAGAGCTTCCTGCTCCGGATGGGCGGACCATATTCGAATGGAATGCAGAGGGCACCCTGCCGTCCACGCCACTTGCGTTGAGCGGCGTGAAACTGGAGGTTACCCTGAATTTGGGGTTAGCTTCCGGCATCGACCTTCCCGAGAGGTACGCGGACCTGTTGCGGCTTACGAGCGAGCCGGTCGCGGTTCCTAAAACTAAAACAAACACCGGGGACGGTGAGTCGGAAATTACCGTGGCGACCCTCAAGGGCGTGGCCAAACTCGGTCAGTTCACGATCAATCGCCCGCAAATCCGCTTTGTCGACGATATGGCTTTCGGCAACATTGGGCGCGAAATCCTCCAACGGTATGTGGTGACGCTCGACAGCAAGAACCGTCGTATTCGGCTCGAGTCAGGACGCGGCAAAGAAGGGCCGTAGATCGTGGATTCGATCTTCGTCGGCGCCCGCGCTTTGTGCATCCGCTGCATGCAGGTTGCCGCGCTCCGCTCCAGGAGCGTGTGAATCCAGGTGTGCTCGCCTCTGCCCTTGATGTCCAAACCCCGGCATGTTGGTGGGTCGAAAGCCACGCCTCGAAAATGCTTTATCCCCGGATTCCTCACACTGAGCAAGCAACCCAGACTCCGCTATCACCATCGAAACCGCGCCTAGTACACCCAAGAAAGCATGTGCCGCTATGTCCAGGTTCAGATACTGTGCCCTCGTTTGCTGTTTGAGTTCGATGTCCCTTGTGCTTTCCGGTTGTGGGGGAGGCAGCAGCAGTTCCACTCCTCCGCCTGGTTCCTTTCAACTCAGCATCCAGGCCGCCGGTGCCGGCGGGGGAACGATCAGCAGCAACCCGGCGGGCATCAACTGCGGATCGACATGCAGCGCTAGCTTTAGCTCCGGGACACAGGTAACTCTCACGGAAACTGCCGGCACTAACTCATCTTTCGGGGGTTGGTCGGGAGGCGGCTGCAGCGGTAGCGGCGCCACCTGTGAGCTGACCATAAACGCGAGCGAGCAAGTGGTGGCGACATTTGACGCTTCCCAAAACATCACCGCGCTCAATCACATCATCCTTCTGATCCAGGAAAACCGGAGCCTCGATCACTACTTTGGCGCGATGCGTGAGTATTGGGCCAACAACGACATTCCGGACCAGTCGTTCGATGGACTCCCGGAGTTTAATCCCACGACCGGCGCTGCGCCCCTGCAAGGTCCTGCCCCCACGAATCCCGGCTGCGACCCGGCATTTCCTTTCCCTGCCAGTGACTGCACCGAGGACGGCAACAGTCCGGCGATTGCCCCTTTTCATATGACTTCCATGTGCATCGAGAACCCGAGTCCGTCGTGGAATGAAGATCATGTGGATTGGAACATCACCAATCCGGTAGCCGCCACGGCCACGCTGAACGGGTTCGTGCTTAGCGCGGCCCATGATGCGCGAACCACGCAGCCGCCATTCAGCGACACCGACGGCCTTCGTGCGATGGCGTACTACGACGGTGGAGACATGCCGTTTTATTACTTCATGGCTTCCAGCTTCGGCACGTCAGACCGGTGGTTTTCGCCGGTCATGGCGCGGAGCCCGGCGAACCACATGTATGCGCTGGCCGGCACTTCAGCGGGACACGTCTATGGTTGGACTGGGCTAACCATGCCCACCATTTTCGATTCGCTCCAGAGCGCTGGAGTTACCTGGAAGGTTTACATTACCGACCTGACTTACGCAGTGCCTCCAGTTAACGACAGCTACGTCAACGAATTCACGGTGGCCGCGAAGTACCCACAGAACTTCGTGCCGGTTTCGCAGTTCATGACCGACCTGCAAAACGGGACCTTGCCTTCCGTCTCGTACATCGATGCCGGATTTAACAGCGGACGCGATGAACATCCTGGCCTGGACGACGGCGCTCCCGGTGGAAGTGTGCAGGTGGGATCGCAATACGTGTCCACCCTGGTCAATGGGCTGATGCAGAGCACTTCCTGGCAGGACTCGGCGTTCATACTAACCTTTGACGAGTTTGGCGGGTTCTATGATCACGTTTCGCCCCAGCCGGCGGTTAGTCCCGACGGAATAAAGCCTATCGATCTGCTGCAGGGTCCGCCTCCGAATGGCCCCGACATCTGCGTATATGACACCGGGCCTAATTGCGATTTTGTTTACACCGGATATCGGGTTCCGCTGATTGTCATATCTCCATTTTCGAAGAAGAACTATGTCTCGCACACGGTCGCCGATTACACGGCGTGGCTCAAGCTGGTTGAAACAAGGTTTAACCTTCCCAGTCTCACTAAGCGGGACGCGGCCCAGATGGATATGACCGAGTTTTTTGATTTTACGAACGTCCCCTGGAAGACTCCGCCCGTGCCACCCACGCAACCGACGGGTGGACAATGCTACCTCACTCACCTTCCGTAGCAAGATCACGCAGGCTTCAGAAGCATTAACAGAGTCTCTGTCTCCTCGCGATGGGTAATGTCTCAGAATCGAAACTGAGACGCTACCCCCGGGGTGAGCACTCTTGCTCAGACGAATGCTCCGTGGAGTGCTAGCGTCGTTGTGTGCTTCTAGTGCATCGCCCGAGGAGCCGAAAGTCGCTTGCCGTTTTGCAGGCCGAGTTATGGTGAAGCGAACTGCATCAATCCGGGTCATCTCTTTCCTTCTGTTGGCTGCTTGCGAGGCCTTATGCCAGAAACCTACTTCGGCATCCTCGCTTCCGGAATTACAGGTTGACGGCTCAAACCCACCTGAAATGCAGCGCCAGGAGATGCTTGCACTTCCCGATGCGCCGTCGTCGGTACAGCATCCAGCACAAGCGGAGAGGTTTCAGCGGTTTGTCAATGAAGCAGGCTCGCCTTTGACCCTCAGCGCGGTTAGCTTCAGCGCGAGCGCAATGCGCGAAACAGAACCGGGACGCGTCACTCCCGGACCGCAGCCCAGCTTAACCGCTCTTTATCAAGTGGCGTTCATTCCAACAGAGTCCGGCGCCTTTCTTAGTAAGTACCTGTCTCCGCCGGCGCTCAACCCACGTTATTACGCTTCGACCAGCGACAGCTTTATGGGCCGGGCCTCCTACGCAGCTTCGCGCATTTTTGTCACACGTGACGACTCCGGACAGGGGAGGCTGAACACTCGTTATTTCCTCGGGTTGCTGAGTTCGGTCGCTCTCCACGTTGCTTACCGTCCCTCGGGGGCGCGATCCACCGCGGAGACATTCAACAACTTTGGTTCGACGATGGGCAGCGACGCGGGGATGAACGTCTATCACGAATTTGGGCCAGGCATTCAGCGAATGGTGAGGGGGCTCACTCCGAAGTTCGTGTCCAGGATCGGGGAGCGCATTATCCGCAGCCAGACCCCAAAGAACGCCGTCTCCATCCCGGCTCGATAATGTCAGGTCGCAGCTGCCCCGCGCTGCGTCGATAGTAGACTTGGCTAAGCCCTGTGCGTTCAGTTCTTGGCCGTGACCCGGTCTGCAATTTTGTCGTACTCGGCCTTCGAGATGATGTGCCGCGTCACCACTTCGCCGGGTTCTTTATAGGGCCGCGCGGCAATCACCCGGCCTGCTTCTGGCGCAGTCACGCCCGGCAGGCTCAGCAACTGCTCTTTTGTGGCAGTATTCAAATCGAGCGGCTTGTCGCGGCTCCAGCCCTCGCGTACGCCGGCCGCCATAGCCTCGGCATCGCGCTTCACCTCGGCCGTGGCCTGCGCGGTTTTCTCCTTCAGTTCCTGCGTGCTTTGTTGTTGAGTGCAGCCCGCGAGCGCGGCCAGCAGCAAAATTGTGGGAACGTGCCGATATCTGAGGATGTCCATTTTGATCGTTTCCTTTCTGTTCCGCTAGAGCGATTATGTGGGCGTTTTCCCACTTTCGCGTTGGGCCAGCCCAGAATTCATGGACGGCTCCTCCGCCGTTATGCGTCATACGACGGCGGCGTGGCCGATCCGCATTCGTGCAATTGTGCGATCGCGGGCAACAACTGGCTGGCCAGGCGATCCTTGGCAATGAAAGCGTCTACCAGCTTCAAGGCTTGCTCAGGAACATCGACGGCTGCGGAAAGCATGATGATGGGCGCTTGCGGACTAAGCCGCCTCATTTCGGCGGCAAACTCGTCCCCGTTCATCTCGGGCATGAAATAGTCGACGATCACGACATCAACCGCATGGATGGAAGCCAGTTCCAGTCCCTTGAGCCCGCTGGGTGCGGCCAGAACTGTATACCCAAAGGTTTCGAGGAATGCCTTTTCACATTCCAGCAAGTCCTCGTTATCGTCGATGCAAAGAACTACTCCGCTGGCGAGTTTCGCTTTCGCCGATGGGACCATGCTTCACCTCCAGAAGCAATTCTCAATACTTGGGGCTCAGGAAACTGTTCAAAATTGCTCAAACGATGCGCTTCGCGCGGATTCCACGAATATCAGCCGGAAGAACTCATCGGATCCGACCCCCCACGGAGGAGTGAATGGCGCATCGGTCGCCCCGTGCGAAATCTCTCTGGGAGAAATTTCCAAAAGAAAATGACGCAGCGTTCCACCGCTGCGCCATCGTTAGGAGCAAACAACCCCGGCGACCTCTTGGGGCCGCGTAGCTCGTTGGAGCGCTAATCTACGATAGTGCCAAGTCGGAAATCTGTTCAAAATTGCACAGTCTTGAAATAAGTTGAGACCCCCACCCTGGGCAATGCGTGCACAATTCGTCGTCTCGGGAGGCGTTCGCGATGCGGCCGTTTTAGATGCGGCCGTTTTATTGGAAGCGTAGCGCCGGCATCTTGCCGGCTGTCCCGAGGGCGTCTCGCCCCCGGTGCGGCGGGCGAGGACGCCCGCCGGACAGCCGCCGGGACGGCGGCGCTACTTTCAGTGCTGAAATGCAACAACAACGAGTGACTTGCCGTCGCTGTCGGATTTGGGTGTGGGCTCCAGGTTTGCCCGGTGAAAGCTAGTCGTGCAGGACCACATGGAGCAGCGAACTGTGGACTTGCAGGCCACCGTTGTAGTGAATGAATCCCAATTTCCTGAACCGATTCATGAAGAAGCTCACCCGGGATCGGGTTGTCCCAATCATTTCCGCCAGCATCTCCTGGCTGATCTTGGGAACTACAGGCTCCGGTTTGCCTTCTTTGCCAAAATGAGCCAGCAGCAAAAGGATACGGGCCAGCCTTTTTTCGCTGGAATTGAAAAGCTGATCCACCAGATCTTCTTCGTAGCGGACGTTGCGCGCCAGCAAATAGGTCACGAACAGGTCGGAGAATTCGTGTTCCCGATGCAGCGCTTCCATCATGGCTTTTTTTTCGATGCGCAGAACCGCGCAATCGGTCATGGCGGTTGCGGAGCCCATGCGGAGAGCCTGGCCGGCAAGCGAACCTTCTCCGAAAAAGTCTCCGTTACTTAAAATGCCGACCGTTGCTTCCTTGCCAGTCTTCGAGACCACGGAGAGTCTTACCTTGCCCGTCTGGAGATAAAACACCGCATCCGCCGCATCCCCTTGCGCGAAGATTCCTTGTTTCCTCTGGAGGAGCAAAGATTTCCTGCCCTCACCAATGGTTGCGAGGAATGCATGGGGATCGAAATCGCGCTTCTTCTTGGTCACCGCAACTCGAGTCATGGATGGGTGCCCCCCTCAAGAGAGCGCCAAGACGATTGCTACTGCATCGATAAACTCCTGACGTCTCAGCCACCCATACCACCATCCATGCTAGCGCGGCCCAAATCATACGGGTGAACTCTTAGCAGGTTTTAGCGCAACGCAGGGAGTGCATCTTCCTGAAAACATTTAACTTAATGCATTCATGCGCAGCAGATCGCCACAATACGTTGGATTTGTACAGATTTTTAGTTGCAGGATACGAGTTTTAGCCGTATGATTTCTCGCGTACGGATACGATTCCTGAGGAAGGAGCGCCGCCGAAATGGGACGAAACGGAAACGGCACGCACTACGAGTCGGTGAATCGGGCTGATGTTCCGCAGGGCCGTAAAGGAAAGCATCGCAAGGCGGTGGCGGACATTCTGTCCGATCTGACAAAGCTGAAAACTCAGCAAGCGGTAAAGATTCCCCTGAGCAGCCTGAACGGCGAGAAGATGCAGAATCTTCGCTCGGCTTTGAACCGCGTAACGCGCGAGAGAAATATCGCGGTGGTAACGTCGAGCGACGAGAAATTCCTTTACGTTTGGCGCGCCGACCCGCCCAAGAGCATTGGGGCAATCGAGTAGCAGGCGGCTGCAGCCGGGCCGCTTTCCAAAACAAGCGAGCAACTGAAGACTTGTGCATCCTCTTCTCGCCAGAGTTGAAAATCCGGCCCGGGTCCTCTTCTTGTCGGATATTGCTGTCCAGCAAATACGCCGCGAATATATATCGGAAAAAACTGCGGGCCGCTAGAGCAAGGTCCTCCACAGCACGAGTGAGCCATTCTGCACAGTAATGCTAGAGCAAGTGAGCGAATCTGTTGCCGGTGTGCGAATCGAGGCGAAGGAATGTTATTAATCAGCAAAGCCGCCAGCGCTGGGATCGTTTTTCTGTTGCTGACGTCTGGGATCTCTCGACCACGCGGGACTCCGCTCGCTCCGGGAGCGAACGTCAGCCAGGAAGTGCCAGCGGGCGCGCAGCAGACCGATGTGAAGCAGATACAGGAAGCTCTGCAGGATAACGGACAATACGAGGGAAAGGTCGATGGCGTCTTCGGTCTCCGAACCCGGGCGAGTATTCGCGAGTTTCAGAAGGCTGAGAATCTGCCAGTCACAGGGCAGCTTGATGTCCAGACGGCCAGTAAACTTGGGGTCAAGCCGGAGAGTCGCGAGAAGACTGGGCGCGAGACAGCACAACGTAAACCGTCGGCCGGCATAAAATGGGCGGAGGGTTCGAGGCGAACAAACAAGACACAGCGGAAGGCGGTCAAGACAGTTGCAGTTCCTTAACCTGACGCCGCTTCCGCCTTGTCCTCTGACGCGGTAGTGACAAGTACGCCGATTACGTTCTCGTTCAGCACATCCAGGATTTTCTTGGCGCGATCGGGGGTGATTCCGTTCAGCAGTTCGAAGCCCACCTGGACGCCCCGGAATGCGGAAATGGTGTCATGGTGGGGACGAACGCCGACTACGATCGAGCCACCCTGCCGGCCAATGCCAAAGCAAACACCTGATCTTTCGACTTTAGTTGTCGCCATGTAGGACACCTCCCGTAAGTAGGTAAGTACATAACCTTCCGCGCACAATTCTCCCGGCCCCACGGGGAATGGAGCGTTCGACGTCTATCTGTATTGTCTGCTGGCAGGCCGAATCGTTCCAAGTTACTGACGTGTTCGGCGGTGGCGCAGGTCTGGGGGATCGGGAAAGGCGGCTCGTTCCCGGTCAAAGCGATAACTGGAGTTGGCCAAGCAGGGCGGTCGAAGGTAGAGACCGTCTGTGCCGTACAGTAGTGAATGAAATTCCGGTTTCGAACGCGTTCACATCGGAACTCGTGCAGAACCAGACGGGCTGGATTTCTGCACGACAATTTGTCGGCATACGACCCAAGTGAGCACTATTGCTCAGACCTCTTGAATCCCGATTTGTTAACGTCGGAATCGGCTTGGTGCGCCGGCATTTCTAATCAGAATTGTGCACGGCTGTATGCACGGCATGAAGCTGGAGATGCGGCGCAAATTCAACAGAAATGAGGTTCTCCATGAAGAAAGTGATGTTCGTACTTGCGATGTTGGGTCTCGCCACGCTGTGCTGGGCAGGGTCGGCGCGGGAAGATGCCACCGAACGGCTGGACAACGCCACCAGTGTGATGCACGCAATTATGGGGATGCCTGACAAGGGAATCCCGGAAGAAGTGTTGCAGCATGCAAAGTGCGTGGCCGTTATTCCGCACATGGTCAAAGGCGGCTTTATCTTCGGAGCTAAGGAAGGCAAGGGCGTGGCCACCTGCCGCACAGCGGATGGCTGGAGTGCGCCCGCATTCATCACGATTTCGGGCGGAAGCTGGGGCCTGCAGATCGGGGTAGAAGCTGTGGACGTAGTAATGATCTTTCAGAATGACAAAGCGATGCAAAGGCTGCTCTCCAGTAATTTCCAAATCGGCGGAGACGCTTCCGCGGCCGCGGGTCCAGTGGGACGGCACGCTGAAGCCGGTACGGATTGGAAGTTGGATACGGAGATCCTGACCTACTCGCGTGCCAAGGGCGCGTTCGCCGGCCTCACGTTGGAAGGCGCATCGCTCCGTCAAGACAGCGATTCCCGGCATGCGATTTACGGGGACGTCACAACTCGGGCGTTGCTGTTGGGCGAAGTGCCGGTTCCGCCTGAAGCCCGGCCGTTTATTGCGGAGGTCCGAGGAGCAAGAACTGAGGCCAGAGTCGAGAAAAGGTAGAGCTTCCGGAGACTCGACTCCCGCAGTTGTTTGGTCATTGGTCAATGGTCATTAGCCGACGCCTGCGTGTTCGAGTGGAGCACAGTCCGTCATTTGTTGTCTTATCCGTGCGCGTGAAGCAACCCTTCCCGCGCACGTTGGATGAGAATCCATATTCGTGTGCTCGCGAATGAGCACAGGAGGTCGACATGCTTTGGACAATTTTCGTTGTTCTTCTGATTTTGTGGCTTCTGGGTTTCAGTCTGCATATCGGTGGAAGTCTGATCCACTTGCTGCTGGTTGTGGGGCTGGTGGTTCTGGTCATTAACCTACTGAGCGGACGGAGAAGCGCAATTTGAAGAAGAGCAGTACGAACCCGGCGCTAGAAGGTTCTGGTGTAGCCTCCTGGCGCCTGCTTCACGAGCTTGTGCGAATCGCATGCCGCGTGCCCGCGTGTTTCCCCTCCAAACTGCCGAGAGAAACGCTACCAGCCGACTCATAAATGCCTGAGCGCTCCTTTGGCGTGGGTTGGGAGGAGGATAGGTCTAAAGAACAGGCATTACCCATACGCTCAACAGACTCCCGCTTGAGCGAATGAAAACACGAGGGGCGTCGTCGCGTGACGACGCCCCTCAGGTTCCGATCGGTCTTGTTTTAGTTTGGAGCCTTTGGGGCGGCTCCGGCGGCGGGTTTCCGCGCGTGCTTTGCGGCCGGCTCGGGCGCCCAGTATTGGGGATCGGCTTCAATCCAGGACTTCTCAACGTAGCTCCATTCCGGATTCACCATCCAGAGGTTGTCCTCTACGCTGGCCACGCTCTCCTCGGTAAGCTTGCCCATCCGTTGCCCTCCCTCGTTGCCCAGCGCCGCGCCGAAATCCTTCCTATGCGCCAGGCCAGTGTCCACATCCTTGAGGGACGTCATTGGCACCAAGACAAGATAAGAGTCCGTCACACCCATTAGTCCTTGGTAAGTCGCCCAGGGGACGTTTTGGCCGCTCTTGAGGCTGGCGTCGCGATAAAGCTTCGTCAATTCCTCGAACTGTTCGACATGACCGGGACGCATATGGAAGACGATTACCTCCCAGTAATGGGAGTGCGGTATGTCCGCTCCGGCGACGTTGTTGCTGAGGTCGGGGCGGAAATGCCAGATGGTGTAGTGGACCTCGGAGACGTAAGCGGCCTCGCGCGCGTCCAGCGCGTCAAATTTCGCGTCGGCCTTCGGGTCGCCGAGGAGCCACTCCTCGTTCTTTTGCAGCGCCTCGTACGAATCATAGCCGGCGAGGTAAATCGCCCGAGGTGAGCCCGTCAGGGCCTCCATCGCCAGGACGTGCGTCGGGTCCTTGAGTTGCTCCGACAAGCCAGGGTATTCCGAAGCAACCTTGTCATAGGGTCCATCCGCATAGGGTTTTATGTTGACCGTTTCGATGTTGAGGATGTTGGGTGGCGGAACAACCGGAGTTTGTGCGTGCGCGGCCGGGGAGCCCGCCAGTGCCAGGGACAATCCAGCGACTAAACAAAACCATTTCTTCATATCTGCCCACCTCCAGGGGGCCAGAAGGAGAATTAAGTGAGAGGAAAGAACCGAATACCGCAGTCACGCGGGTACACCTGGATCCGAGCGGGTCTCTGGGGAGAGATTCCGGTCCATGTGCCAACACTCAGCCTCGGACCCGCGTGACGGCCTAACGAGGAGCCAACATGGCTGGGAATCACCGTATCACTATGATAGGGGGACCACCTCTGTGGTATCTGTGGTGTCTCCGATGGTGGTAGGCGAACGCAGGTATGGCAGCGGAGACTACGAACACAGCGGCGAGCAATAAAACCAAAATCTTCTTCATTTCTGCTCCAGTAATTCCTTCCTGATGGACTAAGTCGGAATTTTCATTTTGGGCCTCCGAGTGGCGGAGCTTGCACCCCGGCTCTCCATTTTGGATTCCCAACGCCGCGATTAAAGCATTGTCGGCAGCGGCCGGTCTGTTCACAATTGCTCACTTTGGCAGGGGATCAGTCGTCTTGAACGGCACAAGTAGCAACTACAATCCCAAATGGAAATCGAATGGCACGTGACTGATTTGGATGGTGGGCAGTGCAGGACTCGAACCTGCGACCTCCTGCTTGTAAGGCAGGCGCTCTAACCAGCTGAGCTAACCGCCCGCTCCGCGCGCATGCGATGGCGACGGGTTGCGTCTTTGCTGCTCGCGAAAGACTTTCTGCAAACTTATGCCGAGGATACTGGAGCCGTCCCTTGCCGGTCAAACCAATTCCCTACTTCTTCACGCAAACCGAAACTCCATCGCGGATGGGCAGGATGGTCGTAAACAGATCGGGCGACTCCGAGATCAGTTTGTTGAATTCGAGGATGGCCTTGGTTTTGTCGTCGGGGTTCGACTGGAGGAGCTTGCCCTTCCACAGAACGTTATCCGTGATGAAAAGTCCGCCGCTTTTCAGGCGCGGGAGTGCCAGCCGAAAGACGCGTGGGTAGTCGGTCTTGTCGACGTCGTTGAAGATGATGTCGTACTGCTCCTTCTCTTCCGAAAGGATTTCGAGCGCGTCGCCCACGCGAATCGTGATGCGCTTCGCGACCCCGGCACGATCGAAGTAGCGGCGAGCCTTTTCGGCGCGCTTGCGGTCGCCGTCAGTGTAGACGACGCGTCCGCCCTCGCCCACTGCGCGCGCCCACCATATCGTGGAATAGCCGATGGCCGAACCCATCTCGAAAATCTTCTTCGCGCCACTGATCGTGGCCAGTTGATAAAGCACGCGAGCGACGGCGGGGCCGACAATGGCCACGTCGTTCTTGGCGGCGTCGGCTTCCATCTCGGTGAGCACCTCGTCGCGCGGCGGCAGCATCGCGTAGAGGTAATCTTCAACTTCAGGAACGGTAATCCCGCCCATGCGCCAGTCGGGCTTTGCGGGTTGATCGGTCATGTTGCTCCTAGCGATCCAGAACTTGCCGGTGGAGAGCCGGGCATCCCCGCCCCGCCACGACGCTAATGAAGGCGCAAGGGACGGGCGCGGCGCCCGTCGCTCCACTACATAACTTTTTTCTTTTACGAAATCGTCTTCCCCGGCTTCATCTCCAGCACTTCCACGTCCGGCACCAGTTTCTGCAACTCGCCGGGCGTTCCCGTCAGCAGCGGAAAGGTGCCGAAGTGCATGGGAATGACAGTTTCCGGCTGCAGCAGTTTACAGGCATAGGCGGCCTCGCGCGGCGACATGGTGTAAAGGTCGCCGATGGGCAGCATGGCAATCTTCGGCGCGTAGAGGTCGCGAATGATAGCCATATCGCTAAAGACGTTCGTGTCGCCCGCGTGGTAGAGCTTGACTCCGTTCGAGAACTCGAGCACGTAGCCGCAGGCTTCGCCGCCGTAGACGATCTGGTCGCCATCCTGAATGCCGCAGGAATGCACCGCGTGCACCATGGTGATCTTCACACCGGCAACGGTTTGCGTGCCCCCTTTGTTCATGGGTGCAATCTGCTTGACGCCCTTCTTCTGCAGCCACAAGCAAAGCTCGTAGATGCCAACGGCGACCGGATTGAGCTTCTTGCCTACGTCGACCGCGTCTCCGATGTGATCGCCGTGCCCGTGGGTGCAGACCAGCGCGTCGGCTTTCTTCACGTTCTTCTCGCTCTCCGGGCATGCGGGATTGCCGGCAATCCACGGATCAACGTAAAGCGTCTTCCCCTCCGGCGTCTGAACGCGGAAGGTGGAGTGGCCAAGCCAAGTGAGTTGGATTCCCTTGAGATTCACAAAGCGCTCCTCCTGTCAGCTAGGAACTAGAATTCTAGTGACTCGAAAAAAAGCATGCAACGGGTGAGCAACGGCTCCGGAAATATTGTCGTGCTTTAATCCATTCCTTTTGCTCTCAACCTCATGTATAAAATTATGCTCAATGTCCAACCTCAAAGTGTTGCTCTCACGTGAAACCATTGCCCGTCGGGTCGCCGAGATGGGAGAACAGATTGCGCGCGATTTTAGCGGCCAGTCGATTATCCTGGTGGGCGTTCTTAAAGGCGCGGCCATTTTTTTGAGCGATCTTGCGCGTCATATTCCGCTCGACGCCACCTTCGACTTTATCGGAGTTTCGAGTTACGGAAACCGTCCCACTGCTAAAGAAGATCCAGCGGGCCACGCGGCGTGGGACTCGCTGGGTGAGGTCCGTTTAACCAAAGACATGGATAGTTCGATGGCGGACCGAAACGTGATTCTCGTAGAAGACATCCTCGACACCGGATTGACGCTGAACTACATTTCGAAGCTGGTGCGAGCGCATCAACCAAGATCGCTGCGCATTGCCGCTTTGCTCGACAAGCCTTCACGCCGCAAGCAGCCGATCGAGGCGCAATACATCGGCTTCACGATTCCCGACGCCTACGTGGTTGGCTACGGCCTGGACTATGCGGAACGCTACCGCAATCTTCCGGATATCTGCGTGTTGGAGAATTTGTAATTGGTGATTTGTAATTTGCAATTGTCGGGACTCGAGTCTTCGATTTTCAATCACCAGTTACAAATCACCAATTGCAAATTTGTCGGCTGCTAGAATGACACTTGTGAACCCGACCGCCTCGCCAACTGGACGCGCTTCCGAGGTGGAACCCCTCCTGCTGGAAGTGGCCGACGTGGTGAACACCACGCTCGACCTGGAAACCACGCTGCGGCGCGTGGCGGAACTGGTGCGCAAGGTCATTGACTACGAAATCTTTGCGATTTTGCTGCTCAACGAGCCGCGCCAGGAATTGTACGTCCGTTTCAATGTGGGATATCCGCCGGGAGTCGCCGAACGCCTGCGCGTGAAAGTGGGCCAGGGCGTTACCGGACGCGCCGCCGAGACTCGCCAAGCCGTGCTGGTCGCCGATGCGGCGAAGGAAGATTTCTACATCGAGGCCCTGCCCAACGTGCACTCGGAACTGGCCATCCCGCTGATCGTCAAGAACCGGGTGATCGGCGTAATCGACCTTGAGGCGCGCGAAAAAGCTTACTTCACCGAAGAGCACAAGCGCCTGCTGACGCTAATCGCCTCGCGCATGGCGATTGGCATCGAGAACGCGCGGCTGCACACTCGTATAACGCGCCAGGCGCGCACTCTTCTTCTGCTGAACGAAATCGCGCGCGAACTCACCTCGATTCTAAACCTGGACGAACTGCTCAAGCGCATTGCCGAGTTGCTCAACCGCCTGATCGATTACCAGATGTTCAGCATTCTTCTCGTGGACCAGACGGGAGAAAAACTGCAGCATCGCTTCTCGCAGCGCTTCGAGGAGAGGCTGCATCTGAAGCACGACATCCCGCTGGGCCGCGGAGTGGTCGGATACGCCGCGCAGGCCAAGGAAGCCGTCCTGGTGCCTGACGTCGCCAAGAGTTCCCGCTACATCGCGGTGAATCCCGAGACGCGCTCAGAGCTGGCGGTGCCGCTGATCTACCAGGGGAAAGTAATCGGAGTGCTCGATCTGGAGCACACGCGCCGCGGCTATTTCACCGACGACCATAAGCGGACCCTGACTACGCTCGCCGCGCAGCTTGCCATCGCCATTGAAAATGCCCGGTTGTACGAGCAGATTGCCCGCCAGGAACAGCGCCTGGAACGCGATCTTTCGCTGGCCCGCGAACTGCAATTTCGCTTGCTGCCGCATTCGCTTCCAAAGATGCGGAATCTCGACGTCGCGGCGAAGTTTGTTCCCGCCCGCGCCATTGGCGGCGATCTCTACGATTTCGTAACTTATTCGTTGTCGCGCCTGGGGATCGCGATTGGAGACGTTAGCGGCAAAGGCGCGCCTGCGGCCATCTATGCCGCGCTGGTCAGCGGCATTCTGCGTTCCCATGCGCCGATTGAGCCGGGCCCGGCGGAGATGCTTTCCGCGGTGAATCTGTCGCTGGCGGAGCGCAGGATTGCAGCGCAGTTTGTGTCGATCATCTACGCGGTGTGGGACGACGAGCGCCGGACGCTGCTGGTGGCGAATTCGGGCTTGCCGCGGCCCATCTATTGTCATGACGGCAAAATTGAGTTTATTGAGGCAACGGGCCTGCCGCTGGGATTGTTCGACGAAGCCGAGTACGACGAATTCAATTTCAAGGCCAAGCCGGGCGACCTGTTCGTGTTCTACAGCGACGGCATTCTCGACGCACGCAACCGGCATGGTCAATCCTTTGGGCCGGAGCGCGTGGAAGCGATTGTCGCCGCCTGCGCGGCCAAGTCGGCGGACTGCGTGGTCAACGAAATCTTTAAGGCGGTGACCGAGCACGCCGCCGGCGTGGATACGTTCGACGATCAGACCGTGGTCGCGATTAAGGTGAAAATCGGTCCGGGCAGACGCAAGTGAAGCGCTCACGCGAATCGAGAGCGTTGCGGCCGCCCGCGTTTGAATATTGCGTCCAACATCGACGCGCGACGGCCGGAGCGCGCGCCACCGAACTCTACTGCGAGGCCGTCTCGCTCGAAAATCTTGCCGAGCGCTACGGAACTCCGCTTTACGTTTATTCCGCGGCGATGATCCGCGCGCGCGTGCAGGCGTTCCTTCGCGCTTTTCGTTCCATTCCTCATGCGCTCTGCTATTCGGTCAAAGCCAATTCGACGCTCGGGATTTTGCGGCTCGTGGCTGGCGAAGGCGCCGGCTTCGACGTGGTTTCTGGCGGAGAACTGCAGCGAGTGCTGCGCGTGAGCCGCCAGGCGGCGAGAAAAGTTGTGTTCTCGGGAGTGGGCAAGACCGCGGCAGAGATGGAACTCGCCTTGCGTTCCGGGATACTGCTGTTCAACGTTGAAAGCGCATCGGAATTGAGTTTGCTTTCCGCAACCGCGCTGCGATTGAAGAAACCAGCGACCATAGCGGTGCGCGTCAATCCCGACGTCTCGGCGAAAACTCACCCGTATATTTCGACTGGATTGCATCGGCACAAGTTCGGCGTGCCGATTCCCGAGGCGCGGGCGCTCTACGCGCAGGCCGCGCAGCAACCCTATCTGAAAGTTGCCGGAGTGAGCGTTCACATCGGATCGCAGATCACCGATGTCATTTCCTTTCAGGATGCGCTCGAGCGCGTGGCCGATCTCGTCCGCGTGTTACGCGAAGAGGGACACGACATTCGCTACATCGACGCTGGCGGCGGCTTGGCAATTTCCTACGAAGGTCAGCAGGGGAGTTTTGAGAAACAGATCGCGGCATACGCAAAAGCGGTGCTGGGTCCATTGCGCGGATTGAAGCTGCATCTACTGCTCGAACCGGGCCGCTCCATCGTGGGGCCGGCGGGTGTTTTGCTGACCCGCGTCCTCTACCGGAAAACGAATAATCGTAAGCGCTTTCTGATTGTCGATGCGGCGATGAACGATCTGCTGCGTCCTTCCCTGTACGGCGCATATCACGAGATTGTTCCCTTGGGCCTGGCGACGAGCCGCAAGTCTCGCGAATCGGAGATTACCGACGTGGTCGGCCCCATCTGCGAGACGGGCGATTTTTTTGCGCGCGACCGAAAGCTTCCACTCGTCAGCGAGGGGGATTTGCTGGCAATTCTGGACGTGGGCGCCTACGGCGCAGTGCTCGGATCGAACTACAACACGCGCGGCCGCGCGGCGGAAGTGCTTGTGGACGGGGCTAGGGCCAGAGTGATAAGGCGGCGCGAGAGCTTGCAGGATCAGTTGAGGATGGAAGAGCCTTAATCAACGCAGCATTTTGGTGCAGCTTTTTGCCGGCGTTTCGGTTCACAATAGGCATGGCTGTTTTCATGGAGGCGACCTTGAAAGAGCTGCGCTCATCCTGGAAGAATCGCTCATGCTTGACCGCGGAGGCTTTCTTCGCGGGTTTGGTGTTGGTTTCGATAGCCGCGGCGCCAGCCTTCGCTCAGGAAGAGACCTCCTATGTGTACCCCAATCAAGAGGTCCGCATCGCCAATCTGCCGTCGCTAACGGCGCCGTCGACTAACCCGTCCGCGGTGCTCGCAACCGCGGTGGAGACAATCCTCCACGACAAAGGCGTGTGCTGCGGAAAGGACTCCGCCCTCGAAGATGCCGTGCGCTCGAATCCTCCGTCCTTGAAGGAACTCAGTGTCAAGTTGCAGGGAAGGCATGTCTTGAGCGACGGCCGGCACGTGATGGTCAATGCGGAGTATGTCCCGCAAAGTTCGATTACCTCTGACCGCATGATCGGCGCCCTGCTGGAACAGCACGCCCCGCTCATCGAATGGAAATCGCACTTGTACGTGTTATACGGAGCGATCTTCGATAAAACTCTCTATTCCACCGGACGGGCGCAATTTGCGATCCGCAAACTTTTCTTGCGGGATCCACGCTTTTCTGACGAGCGAAGTGAAGTCGAGTTCAACCGCGGAGCCGACGACTGGGGAAAGATTGAAGGATTCATGACGCTGTCGGTTGTGCGGCAATAGCGCCCCTACAGCGATTCCAGGAAGTTCGTCACCGCCCGCAAAACCGGCTCGGGCTCCTGGATGAACAGCGCGTGTCCCAGGTTGCGAAACTTCACATGCGCGTGATGGGGCAACAAGCGCGCGGCCAGCGCAACATCCGCATCGGACATCAAGCCGCCTAATTCCGGTGTGCCTTGCAGAAGCAGCGTTGGACAAGCGATTCCACGCAGAACCGTTTCACCGTCCCAGCCTTCGAGCGCCGACCCGTCGAGCACCATGTCGTATGCATCAGCGTCAGCCTGCTGCACGCATCGCGCCCACGAGAGCAGATAGGCCTCATCGTTGCCGGGAAGTTTGCGGATCGTAACCGACTGATCTGTGCCCGGACCTGGCAGCACAATTTTGCCGATACCCTCGGCGATCTGCTCGACGGAACCGCCCCGGCGCGCCAGATCGCGCAGCCCCGAAAACAGGGCCGTGTACATTGGGTTGTGAAGCTGCCGGACGACGATCATGTTGTCGCCGAGAATCAGGGCGCGCACCAGTTCCGCATGATGCGAAGCGACCCACATGGCCAGCATGCCGCCGAGCGAATGTCCAAAGAGCACGGCGGGAGCGGAAACGCGCTCGCGAAGCAGGCGAGCGATGTCTTCAGAATATTGTGGACCATGATATCCGCGCGCCACGCGGGAAGACCTGCCATGACCGCGCAGGTCAGGAGCGAAGATGTGCCAGCGCAGGCTCAGCGCCGGAATCACCGGGAGAAATATCTGCCAGCGCCGGCCGAGTCCGTGCAGCAGCACAAGCGGCGGCCCATGCGCAGGGCCTTCGGCATAATTCAGCTGAACTTCGCCAGTGTCGAAGGTGCGCTCGACAAGGCCTGGAAGTATTGCGCTCACAATCGCCGCCTGTTCGCCGCGTCTCTCGCTGCTGCGGTCTGAGGGGCAAGCCGCGTCTCTAAACTCGAGATTGCCCTCAGCGTTCTCCCCACTTGAGCTTGGTAGCGAGCACTTCGAAAAATGTTTTCTGAAAACGCAACAGCCGGGCCGAATGCTCCGCCCTAACGCAGCGCACGATATCGCCGTCTCGCATGGGCATACCGACCTGTCCATCGAGACTCAGGTACCCTTCTTCCTCTCCGGTCTTCACCTGGATTTCGATCTCGACCGTATCGCGCACTACGACCGGACGGTGCGTCAATCCGTGGGGCGAGACGGGAGTAATGACGAAGGCATTCACATCCGGTTTGAGGATGGGCCCGCCTGCGCCGAGAGAATATGCGGTAGAGCCGGTCGGTGTCGCGATGATCAGACCATCGGCTCGGTAACTGGAAACAAACTCCGCATCCACGAAAAGCTCGAAGTAATTCAAGCGCGCGATGGCGCTCTTGCTCACCACCAGCTCGTTCAAGGCGGAGTGAGTAGCAAGAATCCCGCCGTCCCGCACCAGGGAGCAACTCAGCATCGATCGGTTGTCGACGATGTAATGCCCTTTCTCGATGGCATCCAGAGCGGGATACAGATCGGCCAGCGGAACCTCGGTCAAGAATCCGAGCGTGCCGAGGTTGACGCCAAGGATCAGCGTTCCGGCTTTCGCCACCGCGCGCGCTGCCGAGAGCAGCGTCCCGTCGCCGCCGAGCACCAGGGCCAGATCTGGCGCCTGCGCGGCCAACTCGCTTCGCGGCATGACGATGGCAGGCGAAAAATAGGCGGCGCTTTCCTGGTCCGCCACCACCGCGTAGTGGCGCTGGAGCAGCCATTTTTCGAGCGGAGGCAGTGCTTCGGCCAGCTCGGGACGGTCCGGCTTGGAAATGATGGCGACGGTTCTCCGGCGGGTTGAGTTTTGAATCGGGTCGGACATTTGTTCGGATTTCTCTGCGGATATCTCTTCTGGCTTCTCTTCCTGCATCGGACATCCGATTGTACAGAATCACTGGGCTGCGGGAGCCGAAAACTCTGCGTGCAGCAGGAATTCGCGATTGCCTTCGCCGCCGAGGATGGGAGACTCGGTCCACTCGGCGCGCGTGCATCCGAGGCCCAAGAGCGCCGCTTCCACCCTGGCCACGGCCGCTCGCTGCGCCGATTCCTCGCGCACGATTCCACCCTTGCCCACCAGTTCCCTGCCCGCTTCGAACTGCGGTTTCACTAGCACCACAATCTGGCAGGCTGGATCGGAAGTCGAGCTGAGGTAAAACGACACGGCGCGAATCACCGCCGGCAGCACTAGCGTGGCCGAGATGAAGGACACATCCATGGCGATGAAGTCAATAGGCTCGCCAACGTCGCCGGGCTCGAGATAGCGGGCGTTGGTTTTTTCCAGCAGCCGAATGCGCGGGTCGTTGCGCAAGCCGAAATCCATCTGACCATAACCAGTGTCGACGGCAATCACCCTGGCGGCGCCGTGCTGCAGCATGCAGTCGCTGAAGCCTCCGGTGGAAGCGCCGACGTCGAGACAGACTTTGCCGTGGAGATCGATTCGCCAATGATCGAGGGCCTTCTCTAACTTGAGCCCGCCGCGGCTGACGTAGCGTAGATCCGCGCCCAGCAGGCGCAAGGCCGAGGCGGAGTCGATCGATGCGCCCGCCTTCTCGATCTTCTGCTCGTTGACGAGAACTTTTCCGGCGAGGATGAGCGCCTGCGCCCGTTCACGCGATGGCGTGAGGCCTCGGTCCACGAGCAATTTGTCGAGACGTGTCTTCACTGACTATCGCATGAGAATCGAAAAAACGAATCCGCCGGATGCGTCTAGCACCCGATGCTGTGCAGAATGTTGAACACGATTTATTAACAGGAAGTTACAAGATTGAGTCCCCGCTTTTCCACAAACTTTTCCTCTGCGGATGTTGAAAATTCGGCGGCGATTGCCGGAGGGTGGGCAGGAGCGTCATCCGGTTATCGGGTGATCGGTGATCGGGCCATCTGCGGATCGAAATTCAAAAGCAGAGGCGGAGAACTGTGTAACTCAGATGACCCGATGGCCCGATCATCCGATGGCCCGATCGTCCATCACCCCGCAACTTCTTCCAGGACCTTTTGGTCGATATCGAAGTTGGCGTGCACGTTCTGCACATCCTCATTATCTTCGAGCGCTTCGAGCAGCCGAATCATCTGCGCCGCCTGCTGCCCTTCCAGCTTGATGTAGGTGTCGGGAACCATGGCCACGCTCGACGAAACCGGCGTGATGCCAGCCTTCTTCAGGGCCTCCAGCACGCCTTCGTAGGCGGAAGTGTCGGTCAGGATTTCCCAGTTCTCGCCATCGTCCTTCAAATCCTCGCCGCCCGCTTCCAGGATAATGTTCATCAGATCGTCTTCCTTGGCCGCCGACTTGGCGATAATGATGTCGCCCTTCTTGTGAAACATATACGAAACCGAGCCCGCTGCGGCCATGTTGCCATTGTTTTTCCCGAACACGTGGCGGATTTCGCTCACCGTGCGATTGCGGTTGTCGGTGGAAATTTCGGCCAGCAAAGCCACGCCGCCCGGGCCGTAGCCCTCCAGCACAAACTCTTCGTAGGTGAGGCCCGGCAGTTCGCCGGTGCCGCGCTGGATGGCGCGTTTGATGTTGTCGGCAGGCATGTTCTCGGACTTCGCCGCCAGGATCGCCGTGCGCAGGCGCGGGTTCATATCGGGATCGCCGCCGGACTTCGCCGCCATCGCGATTTCCTTGATGAGACGGGTGAAAATCTTGCCGCGCTTGGCGTCGAGCGCGCCCTTCTTGTGCTTGATGGTTGCCCATTTCGAATGGCCGGACATAGCTGTACCTCGTCTCTAGAATACTTGAATGGCGGTGGTTCTCGGAATTACGGGTCCGCCCGCGGAGGAAATCACAGGATCAGCCTCGACATAAAACGTTCAGGCGAATGGAGATTATAGCACGGGGCGATGGATCACCCGTGCCTTCCACTCGGACCCAGCAACGGGCGAAGGCAGGTACGACCACCTGCCGTTGACATTTCCAGTCCGTCGGCTAGGATACAGAGAAAGATGGAATCAACGGGGTAGAGGAGCCAAAAATGAATATCGAAATCCGCGACCGGGCCCTGGAGGCCAGAATTCAGAGACAGATCCAGGCGACCGGCTCCTCCAGCATAGAGGAAGTTCTACTCCGCCTGCTCGAGACGCAGGAGGAACAGGACCGCTGGCTCTTGGAATACCGCGAGGAGAACAATGCAAAAATCCGGCGCGGATGCGGTCAACTCGACCGGGGCGAGGGCATTCCTGAAGACCGGCTCGACGCCTATCTGGCGGAATTGAAGGCCAAACCTGAATGAGCGCGCGCTACGTCCTCGCGCCCGAGGCCGCTCTCGATCTCGTCCAAATCTGGCGTTACCTCAAAAAGCAAAGCAGTGTTGCCGTCGCGGACCGTGTGGAATCCGTCATCCGCGACAAGATCGTATTCTTGGCAAGAACGCCAGGAGCTGGACACCGGAGTGAGAATTTGACGGACGAAGCGGTGAAGTTCTTCCCAGTCTATTCCTATCTTATCGTTTACCGGCCAGAGACAAAACCCTTGCAAGTGGTCTCCATCCTACACGGCCATCGGAACGTAGAACGAATTCTCAAAAGCCGTTTGTAACCGGAGAATTGCGCAAATGAAAGGGTGGCCCATCCCTGCGTTCTTTGCAAGAGTGGGCGGCGATGCTCGCCGACACAACCTCTGTAGTATCTGCGCTGTGAACAGTTCATCTCTTACTCTTCCAAAGTGCGCGAGGGTCGGCGCATCTCCGCGTCATCAGCAATGTAACGCTTGATAGCTAAGCCATGAGGTACCCTTGGTCGGGAACCTCCATGGCCACGAAAACTCTCTACCGCCAACTCGCTCATCTCGAAGCCAGCCGGTATCTCTTCGGCCCCAACGAAGCCGCAAGCGTCGTCCAGCTGCTGAAGCGCCTCGACGCAGCGCGCTTCCCCGATACGGCATCGCTGATCCGCTTCCATGAAGCATTGCTTTTTCTGCGCGCTTTTCCTCAAGGCCCAGCCGTGGTTCGCGCCACCGAGCGCATTCTGAATCGTTTCCACAAGAGAGTGGAAGCATTACGCAAAGCCGGAGCCGACATGGACGACTTCGACACTTTCGAAGTCGCCGGCATTGCCGGCACCGAGATGGAAGACACGCTCAGCTTCGATGTTGCGAGCTGGCTCATCAACACTAGTCGCATGCCCGGCAAAGTCGAAATCGCTTGGGAAAACTACGAGCCCGGACGCGACCTAGGCAATACCGGCCCGCGCTTCATCCCGTTGCTCGAGGACGATGCCTATGTCGAAGCCGACACGCCTTGGCGCCAATGGCTGGAGACGGCTGGAGGAAAGAAGAATGCCACGCCGGCGTGGCTGATTGAACGTTTCGAGCGATTGCCCCTGCCCGCGCAACAAAAAGCCGAACTCTACGAATCTCTGCGCGTGCCTTTGCGTTGGAGTCTTGAGAACTCTGGCGTTACGCGAACGCGAAACTGGAAGCCGGTGCGCAGCGTTTTCTATCACAGCGAACCGCTCATCAGCCGGAGCCAGGTCTCGCTGGCCGACGAGTTGGCGCGGCGTCCACCGCAACTGACGCGGCTTTCGCGCAAGCAGGGCGACGAGATTATGGAGTTGATCCGCGAGGTCATGCTGGTGCGTTACCGCGAACTTTACGGCACTACGCTGGGCGATCCGCGGTCGGTGGTGCGCTCGGATGTGGGCCGCGGCGTTTCGATTTATCTCTGGAACCTGCCGCCCGATCGCCGTCTGCCGCTGCGCGCCTATGTCGCGGGGTTGACGCTGAAGAATGGCGTGCCCATCAACTACATCGAAGCCATCGGGCTCTGCGAGTGGATGGAGGTCGGCTTCAACACTTTCTATACTTTCCGCGGCGGCGAAGCGGGATGGATTTACGCGCAAGTATTGCGCTGCCTCTGCCACCTGATGGGAACGACGTGCGTCTCGGTCTATCCGTATCAACTGGGCCATGAGAACGAGGAGGCGATCGCATCGGGCGCGTTCTGGTTCTACCGGAAACTGGGATTCAGGCCGGGACGCGCCGATCTCCAAAGACTGGCCGAACGCGAAGAGCGGAAAATCGCCGCCAATTCAAAATACCGGACACCCGCGCACACCCTGAAGCGGCTGGCGGCGGGACACGTCTTCTACGAGTTGCCAGGAGGCGAAGTGGGGGCGTGGGACAGATTTTCAACCCGCAACATCGGACTGCGAATCAACCGGCGTATGGCGCGCGATTTTGGCGGAGATGCCGGCCTCATGCGCGAGCACGCGAGGCGTGTGCTGGAGAAAATCCTGGGAGTAAGGACATCGTCGTGGACGCCGCTGGAGAAAGCCGCCTTTGAGAACTTCGCGCTTGTTCTGGCCGATGTTCCGGGATTGCGCGCGTGGACACGAGAAGAAAAAGAAGACCTCGTCCGAATCATCCGCGCCAAAGCCAAGCCGGATGAAATGCTCTACCTGCATCTTATGCAGCGGCATGGGCGGTCAAGGCGGGCGTTGCTCGCGCTCGGGTCATAGGCAGCGGTTGAGATGACCATCCTGCGACGGATAAACCCGCGCCATTCTTCCCACGCTAACGTGGCCCACACCCTACGGGGCATGTATCTCTGGACCGGCTTTCGGAGTGCGCTTAGGCTTCGCAATGAGCCGATCAATGTCATGCACGAAATGGTGAAGGAACATCATCGCTTCCTCATCCTCTGGGCTCATCATCTCATGCATAAATGAACCTCCTGTCATCTCTAGCGTGTTCATAAGAGTTCTGCGTGCGCGGTCGATCGCGCGTGGGTTGCCGTCCTCGATCGCATGGTACAAATGAACCCCGAGCTCATACAGCCAAGGGAAGTCGTCGCGCAACATGCTGAACGCCATTAGAATGGGAATGCCGCCTGCGTCCGGCGATTCCCTCCACATCGGGTGATGCAGAAGTTCATCTAGCATCATCGGATGGATCCGCCTGCGTCTCTTCATACGTCGGGGATCGTTCCCGAGTTGGCCTGCAACACGATCGGGAACGTCGCGAACTAAGACTTTGATCTCCTCAAAGAACTTTGCAACTGACGTCTCATCACTGCGTGCCGGTGATTGAGCGGGTTCTTTTTTTCGGCTTTTTAGGAGCTCAGCGACCGAATCACGGAACGCCTTGACTCGGAGCCGAACAGCTTCCTCCCTTGGGTCGGCCTGGGGGTGACGACGGATGAGTTGGAGGACGAGCCCGGTGACCGCGTCCTCTTCGTCAGTACAGTTCTGAAAATGTGCGAAAGGCCCGGTCGCAGCCTCGGCCATAGTCACGCCGAGGGCGATCCCGAGTACCCGATCATCCGCGCCCATCTTGCCCTTCCCGATCCCAGTTTCGTAGAGGATCCATGGGCGATTGATGCTGTTAGATGTTAAGAGCGCCACCACAGCCGTTGCAGCGTCGAGTTTCTGCATGATGGCTCCGTACCATTCCTGCCCATACTCGATGCCAGCGTTACCTTTGCGATCCGACGACCGGAACGATTTGAGAACACCTCCGCTTGTATCCGTTAACAAATTACCGAACGCTTCTGCGAGGTCTGCATCTCGACTGTCATGGCTAATAAATACAAGCGGGTTTTCCGTTGTTGGACGTTTAGGTTCGGGCTGAACCTGAACCTCAGGCGACGAAGACGACTTCTTACGAAGATGTGGTGGCATGAACTCTAACTCCAGTTTTCCAACCTAACCAGCCTGACTGCTTGCGCAGTCACTTTCGAGTATCTCAGCCCCTGTCATTACTTTGACTCGACTAAGTGTACTCCAGGCAGGTGGACCACGTTATGTGGAAAGTGTAAGGCCGTTTTATCTTTGGACGTCGGCCGAAAGAGCCGGGAGGATGCCACTTCTCGCATCGAGAAGGGGCCTGCTAAACAGCCGACGCCGTTCGACCCCAGGTGGAAAAAGGTCAAATGGTACTACATCCATGGCGCTGATAGCGCAAAATCAGGCCCGCCCCGCAAACTCCCGCGTTTCTGTGGACACCTTGACGGTTTCTCCTTCTTTAATGAAGAGGGGAACGCGAATCTCGATGCCAGTCTCAAGCTTCGCCAGCTTGGTCACGCTGCCGCTGGAGGTGTCGCCG
>Ga0181523_10000158_pt1 | contig 73183 bp, 61 predicted proteins | sample PEATcosm2014_Bin_43_FD_119752 | JGI IMG/M metagenome (GOLD analysis project Ga0181523, IMG submission 119752) | Peatland microbial communities from MTU Mesocosm Facility, Houghton, MI, USA - PEATcosm2014_Bin05_30_metaG | ecosystem: Environmental > Terrestrial > Soil > Wetlands > Peat | place... | reverse complement strand
CGGACCGCACAAAGTATGAGGCCGGGTTCGGTCTGCCGCCATTTGAAGATCGCGGGCCGGGTTACCATTTCGCGATTCTTTCACGTCACCAACCAGAAATCCTGAAAGTTGCAACACATCCTTGCATCGTCCAAGTACTAAGCGCGACGGCTGATGCCGGGGTGGGAGGGAGCATGCCGCACCTGCAAGGACACCACCTCGAACTCCGCAGCCAATCACTTGGCGACCAGGAACAGAACCTAATCACGCTATGTGCTGAATGCCACGAACGGATGCATCGAAAGCCAGCTTAGCTATAGCTAATCCGTCTCAGCGATCACCGGTTCGGACTCCACCACAGACCCAGCGGCGTCAGCCCGCCGTGACCAGAAGAAGACCGGAAGGCCTGCGGCGATTAGCGCCGCACCGACGAATGCAGTCCTCGGAGCTCCCATCACGGCGTTAACAACGATGGCGGCGCAGGCGATGACGAAAACAGCCGGGGCCGACATCTTGAGCCACAGCCTGGCATTGGATCGCAGGGCTTGCCGCTGCACCACGAACAGTCCCGCAACAGCCGCTCCCGAAGACAGGAGAATCGCGAAGCCGGTGTACATGAGGATCTGTTCGAAACCACCGACCGTCACCAGCACGATGCTCCAACCAGCCTGGAGAACGATCGCCAGCGCCGGTGTTCCGAACCTTGCGCTGGTGCGGGCGAAGCTGGGAACGAACGCTCCTTCACGGGCCATGGCGAAGTAAACCCGCGGACCGGCGATCGTCATGGCGCTGATTGCCCCCAGCAGCGCGATGATGAGAGCGGGAGTTATGAAGTTTCTCCCCACACCGAACAGGGCCTGCGCGGCAACGTCGCCGACATTCACGGCGCTCTGCATTGTATCCGGTGGAATCGCGTACAGGTACAGCGTGTTGAGAACGACGTAGAGACCGACGACGATCCAAGTTCCGATCAATAGCGCTGGACCGATGGCACGCCGGGTGTCGTACAGCTCTTCCGAAATGTAGGAAGCGGCGTTCCAGCCGCTGTAGGTGAACATGATTGGGATGAGAGCCAGTAGCCAATTCATTGGCCGGAGCGGGATGTTGGGCGAGTGGAAATGCGACCAGGAACCCGTGCCCACGGCGAAGCCGAGCAGGCAAAAAACGACGATGATCGCCAGGATTAGCAGGGCCAGTGTGTTCTGTGTCAGCTTGCCCGCCCCGAGATTGCAGGCGTGCAAGGCGGCAAAGAGAATGATGACGGAAGCAGCCGTGAGCGAGCGCGGCGAAAACCTAAACGCGCTCACATAGAAATTGATGGAAAACAAGCCGTGGTCGGAGGCCAATGCAGGGAAGTACTGCCCGAGGTAGATGACCAGCCCAACCGCGCTGGCCGCGACTGCGCCGGAGAAGCCGGCGATCAGCGACGTCCAACCGGAAAGAAAGCCAGCCGTCGGACCATAGGCTTTGGAAAGGTAGATGTACTCGCCGCCGGCTGACGGCCACATTCTTCCCAGTTGTGCATACGACATTGCGCCAGCTAGGGCAAGGCATCCACCGGCGATCCAGAGCGCGAGCATTGCGCCGGGTGACGGTACCAGCCTAGCGATGATGGCAGGTGTGGTGAAGATGCCAACACCGATCACATTCGACACGATCAGCGCCACGCCATCCCTGACCCGAAACGAGTGGCGTAGCTGGCTGCGCGTTGCAGCAACGGCGGAGCCACTGGCAGCTGTAGCAGCATTAGAGTCGGTGCTATGAGCGGAGGTCAGCATAGTATTCTGGGGTATCTTGGGGTCTCCTCTGGAAGGGGGCTTAATGGGACTCCTTCTTAAGCCGAATGGAAACACAAGTCTACACCGACTCTCCTCTGGGGCGACAGTAGAGAACGCCTTCCATCTGGAGTCATCAGCCATCTACAGGCCCGATAGCACGTCTCGGACTCCCTCATGCACACGCCTAACACCCTCCTGGTCGCGGGCAATGTCATGTCACGATTCCCAATTGTGATTTTTCATTGAGCTGGGCGAACGTGCCGGATGCTCCCTTCTACGGAGTAAAGTCAGAAACGGGGAGAATTGCCGCAGCAAAATTGTTGTTTTCATGTCACATAATGTCACATCTCCCACTTAGGATCCACACGGCCAAGTGAACAGAGGAGGAAAATCGGCGCGCGATTGCAAGAAAAAGTCCTTCAGTGAACCGTCCGAGGCGTTCGCGATGAGCATACCTGTTTCCGAGCGGGTACAAGCGGATCAGGCGCGCCGAGTCCAGGACCTCATCCTCGTCGAACCATGCGCTGGCATGACTCCGCATGACGTCGAGGCAGGGGCGGCGATACGCGCTGTCTAGTTCTAGTCCGCTCCGCGTCTCGCTTTTTGTCCTTTCGCAACCATCTCTTGGAAATACCGCTCCGCAGTGAACCGGAGGGCGAACGGGATGCCGGCGACGTCCCCGTGGTTCCACACGCATCGAAAGACCAAATGGGTCCACAGCGTCTTTTTCCGCACGTTTTCGGGTCATTTTCCGCGACCCCATTTCCCGACATGCTGCAACAGCAGTTACACCAATTGTTCTCAGCATCTTGCAAACAGAGCGGTATGGAATTGTAGGTGCTCAAACCTAGTAGCAGGTCTATCCAGCCCGTGTTTTCAGGGACACGGCAAGTTGGTTGAGCTATCATGGACAACCCTATTCTCGATTGCAATTCTGCGGCAAGAATTGCACTCGTTGGTGTATCGCTGATTGCTACGGCAGCTCCGGGTTATGCCAAGTGCCGGAGCAACAGCTCTGCATGCCTTGCTCTTCGGTCCGAAGAGGCACGGGCGATTAAATGACCAGCAACTGCGTTTTCCGCTCCGCCGCTCCGCTGTTCTTAGTTCTTGCCGCCCTCGCGTCTCCGGTTCACTCTCAGGAGCCCCAGCCTGAGTTCATGTCTCTTGAAGCCGCGGAGCCCGTTCTACAAGAAATGGGCCCGGGCGGTGGCGTTCATCCCGGCGCTGAGATCAACTCGAAGCACTGGTTCGCGTGGCTGCAAAAATCTGACGCGGACATCCGGCAACGTTTGGACGCGGGCGAAGAGGACAGCCTCACCAATCTGCTGCGCTTCGGTGTTACGTTCACCAAGGAATATCGGATCGACGATGAGTACCTCGTACGCTATGGGCAAAGCAGCCTGGTAAATGCTTTCGCGGAGAACCGCGCTAACGATCTCATCAAAGCTCTGGCCTCTCCCAACGGAAACGAGGGCTTCGTGGAGATGCGAGCTTTCGTAGAAAAGAAAGGGTTCTCGCTAAACTCGCCCGTACAACACAAGAAACTCAAGGCTTACATGCTCGCGAATCTGGCCAGAATGCAGAAGGAATTTCTGCAAGCCCGGGAACAGGCGAAGACGAACCGGGACCAGATGTTCCAGAACAGGGGCATCTCTCTGGATACCAACCTGTGGCCCGACTACGATCTCAATGAACATCTGCAGAGAATGCTGGACCAGGGTATGCTGAAACCAGGCAGTGTTCGGCGGGTGGCGATTGTGGGCCCGGGTCTTGATTTCACAAACAAGCAACAGGGCCTGGACTTCTATCCGCCACAGACGGTACAACCCTTCGCGGTCCTGGACTCTCTTTTTCGCCTCGGCCTGTCCAGCCCGGACAACATCGAACTCTACACAATGGACATCAGTTCGCGGGTGAATCTGCACATCGAAGCAGCCAGAAAGAATGCCGCGTTGGGGCGAGCCTACACGGTCCAACTCCCGTGGTATGCAGACGGGCGTTGGACGGATGAGTTTCGCGCCAAGTTCACCCGGTACTGGCAAAAGCTGGGAGCGACGATTGGAGAACCGGTCGCTCCTATTCCTGTCCCGGAATCTGCCCCGGGCTTTGAAACACGGGCCGTGAAGATCCGGCCGGGAGTTGTCAGCCGTATCAAACCGGTTGACATGAACATCGTCTTCCAGCGTCTGACGCTTCCCCCGGAAGAGCGGTTCGACCTGATCATTGGGACCAACATTTTCCTTTACTATGGTGCCTTTGAACAGTCGCTGGCCCGGGTCAATGTCGCCGCCATGCTGAAACCTGGCGGATATCTTCTATCCAACGACAAGCTGCAGGACAGCGTACCGTCGAGCCTGAAACAGGTAATGGTGACTGAGATCCCCATGACCGGAGCGCCAGTCATGACCGATTACATCTATTGCTACCGCCGCACGCCGTAGAGGGAAAGGACGCGTGGACAAGTGTTTGTCAGCGGAACCTGGATGCCGGCTGGCAGGAAATAAACCAGATTGTCGAGGGGACTACCGCCGCAGTCGAAGCCGTGCTCAAGAAGGGCAGCACTCTCGATCAGATGAAGAAAGACAAAATCCTCGCCGACTGGGACAAGAAGTATGCCAACAAGTTTGTCACCCAGGACGTTTTTATCGAGACGCTATACAACTCATTGACCAACCAGAAGAACGCCGCGTTCGTGCAGCACAATTAACTGTCATAGCCGGAGACGCTGCTTCGCGGCCAGTCATGAGCCACCTAGACTTGGGGACGGTTACCCCTTGCCCGGGGTTGCTGCACTTGCGGTGCTTTGCTGTTGCTTCGCCTCGGTGATCAGGTGTTCGATCACATCCTTCTGCGGGAAATTCGGATTTAGCTTGAGCAGGGTTTCCCACGCGGCGACCGCGCCGTTGATATCGTTCTTGCCGTGCCACTTGATGATGCCGATGTTCATCAGCGTTCCCGCGTGCTTCGGATCGTAGGTGAGCGACTTGTTTAGCTCAGCAAGCGCGCCATCCACATCGCCGGTGTAGTACATGCATGAGGCCATGACGGTGCGGATTGTCACGTTCTTGGGATCGACGTCGAGGGACTTCTGGAAATAGGCGATGGCCTCCTTGAATTGATGTCCCGCCTTGTAGGTCAGGGCGATTTTGTTGAGCAAATCGACATTCTTGGGGTCAGTTTTCAGCTTCGCCAGTAGAGGTTCGGCTTGCTTGTCGGTCATGCGCTTCATGTCATCCAAGGTTGGCATTGGCCGTTGACCCATAGCGGGTGGCACACTTGTAGCCTGCTGCATCGCGGGAGCCGGCGGGCTTACAGCCTGCTGCATCTCGGCTGGCGGCGCTTGGGCCGCCGGATGGGCCGAGCCGCGCACCACGTATCCAACCAACACGCCGATCACCAGGCAGACAGCCGCCATGACGTAGGTTTGGGTCTGCGTCCAGTTTGTGCCCGAAGTGCGGGGCTGGTTGGCTTCGTCATCCATTCTCGGCCACTCCTCAAGAAATTGTTCTGGAGCAGCCGGGGCCACTCCGCGCAGAAGAAGCATGTACTTATGTGCACACGTACTGCCAAATAGCCGCCTTGAGCGATAGCCAGTATCGCGTTTATTTACAGTAGCTTAGCGGCTGTATAAGTCTTGCTGCCGAAGGTGCAATGGCGAGTTTGTCCGCAGCTTGCGCGTGATTTGGCGCGATTGGGTTACCGCCTCGGACACGCTTCAAGAAGAGCTTACGGCGTGATCTCAAAGGCGACGCCATAGCCATCCGCTCCGCAACTCGATACCGTGCCGTAGAGATTACCTTTCGCGTCGAGTAGCACGCTGCCCCACGGACTGCACCCGTCGGCGCCGCCGGTGAAGTCGTAAAGTGCCGTGTACGTCCACCCGCCATTGGAGGGTGTCAGCTCAAAAACGGAGCCGTACCCATAAGCGCCGTCGGCGTAAGTTGTGCCATAGAGATTACCCGCTGCGTCCATAAATAGGCTGCCCTGGGGGCCAGGCGGGGTGCCAGATCCGGATCTGGTGAAGCCGTAAAGCGTAGTGTAGGTCCAGCTGCCGTTTGAGGGCGTCATTTCAAAAACCACGCCGCCAAAGCCTGAGCCGCCGTAGCCGGTTGTTCCATAGAGGTTCCCCGATTGGTCAAGAATCAGACCCCCTATCGGATTTGCTCCGTCACTCCCTCCGTGGAAACTGTAGAGAATCTTCTTTACCCAGCCAGATCCTGACGGCGTCAATTGGTAAACCGTACCATTGTCGTACGTACCGCCGTCGGAGGTCGTACCATACAGATTGCCGGCTTTATCGAAGATCACACCGCCGTTTGGTGTTGAGCCGTCGTTATCCCCGGTGAAGCTGTAAACGACGCCTTCCGTCCAATCTCCATTGGAGGGCGTCAGTTCATAGACGACGCCGTTGTCTTCAAAGCCCCTCAGGAGCGTCGTGCCGTAGAGGTTGCCCGCCTGGTCAAAAACCACGTCACCATTTCCGGGCTGGCCTCCATCCGCACCTCCAGTGAACGCATAAAGCTCGGTTTCGTTCCAGGGGGCGAATGCGCTCATCGGGCGCGTTGGTGACGGTTTCAGGTTGTAAACCGTGCCGCAGCCTCCACCGCCCAAGTCGCACGTCCCTTGACCTCCATACTGGGTTGTGCCGTAGAGAATGCCGCTCGGGCCGATGACTACTCTGGCTGTTGCATTGTGCAGCCCTTTCCTGCCTACCACTGGAAAGCTGTAGAGCGGCGTAAATACCCAGCCGGAATTTACGTACCGTAATTTGAACACCGTCCCAGCGCCCGCACCGCCCAGGGTGCTGGTTCCATAGAGGTTGCCTGCTGCATCCAGGGTCAGCCCGGCGTAGGGATTTGCCCCGTCCTGTCCGCCAGTGAAGTTGTGAATCACAGTATAGGTTTGGGCCTGCACCGATTGGGTCAAGACTATCGTCACCACGCACACACTTGCGAACGCCAGCGCACCAATTGTCGAGCGCAAGCTTGTAGCTAAAATCAAATTCCTAAACCGTCCTTTGCCGTGCATCGGATTTCCCTCCTTTTTCATCTGCTCTAACGTTGGCATTTGGCCTAGCGGCGGATTTTTCCGGCCGGAGAACCGAGAGACTGATGTGGATGGCCGTGGCACATTAGATTGCAGGAGTTGGTGGCATGGCTGTAAGAAATCGGCGTGCCACCGTTGGGCGCCACCACTTTGATATCGAAGTTGACCATCCTCTCGCCACTGATATTCCCGCTGGTCGCGCCCATTCCATGCCCGGTATGGCAGGTCGAACAGGTGAACCCGTCGTTGATATGCCTTGCATGCTGGGTGAAGCTTGTGTTCTGAACTATCCGCGACAAGTCGTGGCACTTTGCACATAGCCCGTAAGGGCCGTTCACACTGAGATCGGGATTTGGGAAAAGATTCGTGATGAATTGCCCCGGGACCGCCGCCTGGGAGAACTCATACCGGCGCTCAAACAGGTGGGTCCACTTCGAAGCGTGCGGCCCATTCGGACCCGTGCCACCAAATTCGCGGTTGTCGTCACTGTTGTGACAATCGGTGCAGAAGATGCGCGTGCCCATGTTTCGTCCTTGCGAGGTGCCATCCAGGTTGACCATGTTGGCGCGTAAGCTGGGCTGCGGGAATACACTGCTGCGGTCGTGAGTGACCGGATGGCTCGAAGTCGAGGTGGGACTCAGCTGCGGAATTACATTTAACGGATCGCCTGCGGCAACCGCCCATACGGGCAAATACCCGAAGATGGGAAGGCTGACCTTGCCCGTGCTGGTTCCGTGACAGCGCAGACAATTTTCAAACTGGTTGACGGCAGGCCTGACCACGGTGATCCCGTCGGCAGCACTGATTCCCACAACGCCGTTCTGCGAACTACGAATAGCTGGTGGGTTAGAGAAGTTCGTCACCTTGTTCGCCGCGTGGGCATCGTGGCAGTCCACGCAGGTCGAATGCCGATTCTGATTCAGCAGCGCGGTCTCAGCCGCGTCGTGTGAGCTATTTCCCGTGCTGAATGGATGCCCCGTCTTCGATACGTATTCCGCAAAGATGTTGGGTGCAGGCGGAGAAACATTCGAGCCCCCATTGTGGCAGGCGATGCAATTCTGTTCGTTGGGCCCGCGCAGTATCCGCTGCGCCCCAGCCGCGTTGTGCTCCGCGTGACATGACGAGCAGGCGTTCTGCGACACCGTGGCATACCCGCCGACCTGAGGCTGGTTCGCCGTCCGGTTACTGGCGATAGCGTGGATGCTGTTTGTCCAACCTGCAAGACCATTGATCTTACCGGTCATGACTCGGTTCGGATCATGGCAAGCAAGACACATCTGGCCGCTGGAACTGTCGCGCACCAGGAAGTTCAGGTTGACGGTATCAATTCCCTGCACATGCGAATTGTGGCAACTCGTGCACTCGATGTTGCCTTTGATGAGCTTGACCTTTCCGGTAGGGTCGCCGGTCTTGCCTTGTGAAACCAGGGAGGCAATCAAGTCAGGTGAATCCGTCAGGGGCAGGACAAGGCTGAACGGATGTGAGGACTGCAGGTTCGTTCCAAAGACGTCGGGGCTATTCATTTTCCCCGACATAGGGATCTTGTGATATTCAAGGGTTTGTCCGGGTGCCACGGTGCCATCGTGACAACTGAGACAGAGAACGCTGTCAGCGCCAAGCGGAGGTTGAGCGTTGCCCTTCTCAACATATGTCGAACTCACATATGGGGTGTAAGTCTGAGTTGAAAGCGTCTGGTCCCACAGGGGCGTCAGGTCTGTAACACCCGAGTGCGGAGCATGACAATACAAGCAGGATCCACCTACGCCACCCTTGATTGGCGATTTGCCTGTCGGCGACAAGTCGTGCGCGCCAATCACTTCTCCGCTAATCTGCGCCAGCATAGCGCTGGTAGCCAACACGACCATGGCGCAGACAGATAACAACCTCGACGTCACTGCCTGTCCCCCACAGCTTGCTTTGTCAGACCGAAGTAGCGAAAAACCTGAATGCGTCGGTTATACGAGTCGACCACGAAGACTCGATCGTTTCGATCGATGAACAAACCCGCGGGCATCCGAAAGTCTCCAAACCCCGTGCCGCTTTGCCCGAAGTAATACAACAGGACGCCTTCGCGATCAAATACCTGCACGACGTTGTACAGACCGTCGACCACATAAATGTGGCCTTCCGAATCCACTCCGACGCCCTTAGGCCGGAAGAAATCGCCCCGGCTGTCTCCCACGTGTCCAATGGCGTACTGGAACGCGCCAGAACGGTCCAGCACCTGGACGCGGAAGTTCATCGCATCCACCACAATCAGGTTCTGGCCTTCGAGCCGCAACTCGGTCGGATAGTTGAATTCGCCGTTACCAGTTCCATTCTTGCCAAAGGTCTCCAGGACGCTGCCCTGCATGTCCATCACGAAAATCTTGTCGCGCAGCGTGTCGGTCACGTAGATTCGCTGCCCATCTGAATCAACGGCAATTCCGGTCGGACGCTTGAAAAATCCCTCGCCGCCCTTCAGGCTGCCAATAACCCGCCGCAGCTTACCGTTCGCATCGAAGACAAAAATCTTCCCGGCGTTAGAGTCGGTAACGTAGATGTTGTCCTGTTTGTCCACGGCAACACACTGCGGTGAACGCAGCGCTTCTTTCGCATCAGGACGGGAGATGAACTTGTATTTCTGCTGAGCGACGTCAAAGATGTGAACGCCCATCGCTCCCGGGTCGGTTACGATAATCCGGCCTTGCGAATCAGTCACCACGCTGTAGGGGCGAACCAGGTAGTGAAATTCCGGCGGGCCCGCCACGATATCCACCAGTTTTTTCCAGAAGCCACGCTTGACCGCGATGTCGCGTTCCGCGTTGAAGCTGCCATCGAAGACAAGTTTGCGGCCGCCCTCGAGTTGAAGTACCGGGACGGTTATCTCCTTAGGCGGTTTTGCCTTGGACGCCCCAGCCGGCGCCGGCATCAGCGCCAGGACGACGATAGAGGCCAACGCCTGGGCCATTAGCAATCTACCGGCGCGCCGAGGCATCAGAAGAAATTGAACCATCTTTGTATTCCGAAGTAATACGTACCTAACAACGCCGGTGTCGTTCCCGACGCGCTGAAGCCCTGCACCAGTCTGCTGTAACCCGCGTTGATGTACAACTGGCGGAGCTGGTATTGCGTAGAGAAGACCAGTTGCTCGTTGTGATTATAAGAATACGGGGTCAAAGTGCTTCCCGTATTGCTGTTTGATTTTGAGTAACTGGCCGAGATGGCAAGCCCCTTGAGCGGATTGCTTCCGAATCCAAACCCCCACCCTTCGCCGCCATAGAAGATCAACTGGCTGGGCAGCACGATCGGAGGCAGGGGCGTGGGCACCAGGCCCGATCCGGCGAGAAGCGCATTCCCGCTGGATTGGTTGTAATTGGCGTTGACTCCGATCCACCTTCCGGAAAGAGACGTAGAATAGTTCTGGGCGAAGGTTGAATATCCGGTATGGTTCAACAGACTCTTGGAGCCCCCCGCCGTCGCGCTCCAGCGCCAGCGTCCCATGGCGTGGAGCATGTTGCCAGAATACCCCATATTGGAGGTCGTATAGCCCACCAGCACAGTCTGCGTGTTCTGGGAGTAACTAAACCCGCCGGCAAACGCCCAGGAACCGAATTCGTGCCCGTAATTGACGGAACTGATCACACCTATTGTGCTGTTGCCGCTGCTGCTGCTGCTGAAGCTATTGACGTTGTTTTGCTGAAGTCCTATCAAGGCGGTGAGAATCCCACCCTTAACGACGTTCACGTAGGTGGCGGTTCCAGTGAATACCTCGGATGAGATTGAGCCGCCGTAAGAGGGTGAGACTAACCCTGAAATGGGAACAATTCCCGCCAGATTGCTTTGGTCCCGGTATTCGGCGCTTCCGTTCAGGTTCCAATGTTTCGATAGGACATAATTGGTGTAAGCGGTCACATCCAGGGAATGCGTCGACTGTCCCGGTATGACTTGCTGGACCATAACTCCAGACGTGAGGATCGGTTGATAGAGCGATCCCAGCAAGTTGTCCGTGTAATTGGTATTCACGCCTACGCTTAGCCGCTCGACCGGATTGACATAAACGTTGGCATTGATCGAATTAACCGTTCCGCTGTAGACCGTCCCGGCAGAGTTAAGCGTAACTCCGTAGGTAGAGCTGAAATCGGAGCGATTGTAGTTTGCTGAGAAATTTCCATGAAGCGGAAGCTGGTGCCCGACGCCAAACGTGAACGTATCACCGCTCGAATCCGAGGCCTGCGGCTGCTGATCAACGAGAAACTCCGGGAGCTCGGAATGTGTCGCGGAGCGCTCATACCCGGCGTTCAGTTGAAAGCCGGCAACCTGATACATGGAACGAAGATTGAACGAATGAAAGCTCGAAGTGTTAGTTGAGTTCTCCCCATAGATGGAGAAGTCGTTGCTGCCCTGCTGATAGCCTACCAGTAGAGTGGGGTAGGAAGGCACGTAAATGCCCCAATTTATGCCAAGAGCATCGCTGTTTCCATGCGTGGTGTAGTTCGGTAATCCCGGGATTCCAAAGGTCCCGTCGCTGTTGTAAACCTTGGAATAGCTGATGGAACCGGGATAATTGCTGCCGCCGAAGATACTTACAGCGGCATTCACCCCGCTGGCGTTGGAATTCGACTGAAAGTTGGAATTCAGGCGCGACTGGTTGTAAAAAGGGTTGATGTTAAAGGAAAGAAAATTAGGATCGTAGTAGGAACCAATCAGATTGGCGTTTCCGCCAAAGGTAATTCCGTGGTCGGAGGACATCTGGTTCCCGTAATCGTCGGTGTAGCCCACCGATGCCTGACCGTTCAGGTTCATGCGCAGGTTGTCGCCGACTTGGACCTGCGCCAGCGCACGCGAAACCAGGACCAGAAGCAGGGCGCAGCCGATCACTGTTCCGAGTCTCTTCATCGCATACTGCCCTTCCATCGGCCGGATCGATAGCATCTAATGCAGCAAGTGGCGAGATCGAAGATCGAGATTGCGGCCGTCCTCACAGCTGGCTCTGCCCTTACCTTGCAGATATGCACGATGTGTGCCGTTTGGCGCGAGGACTGTGGGGTTGGTCATCTCGGTGTAAGTAATTGATTCGCAACAGATTAAAGACAGCTGCGACGGTGGCCCGGCAGGCCCGGAGACGGTGTCAAAAAGGCCCGGATGGGTCTTCCCCCACACTCCACGGTGAAATCACCCACTTTGAACTCTTAGTCTGGATTAGTTACCAGATTAGGCTGGTTTCGGGTGAACCAAACAGGCCAGACGAGCAGGCCACGGTTGGTCTTACGCAAATCGCGCGGAGATGAACTGCGCTTGCCTGCCTTGCAGCGAACCGGACTGAGTTGTCCCTACAGTTCTTCCACGTTGGCGTTGGCCCGCAACTTTTTGTCCAGGGCGGCGCGGAGTTGCTCGGTCTTCTGGGTAGCCAACTGCTTCCGCACTGAGTCTTTCACCTGGTCGAAGGTCTTCATGCCGGCCGGATTGTGAGCATTCAGCCGGACGATGGCGTAGAAATTTTCGATCTGGATCAGGTCGCTCACTTGTCCAATCTGCATAGCCGATAAAGCCTGCAATACGGGAGGGGGTAAGTTTCCTTTGTCGACCGCCTTGTGATCGCCCATCATGACGTGATAGTTGTCTTCCGAGGTCTTCTCCGCTAGCACTCCAAACTCCTCGTAGTTCTTGGTCGCCTTGGCCTGGCGCAGTGCTTCCTCGGCATGTCTACGCGCCTCTTTCAACTGGTCAGCATTCGCCTTGTCGGGAGGGATAATGGAAATGGACTGGATGGAATACGACTCGGGTACGCGAAACTTGTCGGGGTTCTTGTCGTAATAGGCTTTGGCCTCTACTACGGAAACAACCGCCTTGTCCTGTACCTCTTGCTTCAAATATTCATCGATCAGCAGTGAGCGCCGTATCTTTTCCCGCAGCAACTGCTGGGAACCGCCCAATTCTGTCTTCATGAATTCCTGGTACTCGTCCGGGCTCTTGAACTGCTTCTTGAACTGCGCCACTGCCTGCTCCATCTTCGCCGGCGGAACCGACATCTTGCGGCGTTCGGCTTCCTGGTACACGAGTTCCTCGAAGATCATCATCTGCATCGCGCCCTTGCGGATCTCCGGCTCCATGCCCGTGGGAATGCCGCTCTTATGCTGGTTGGCATAGGGGAAGATGGCGTACTCTTCGCGCACCAGATCACCGTTGGTGAGGACGGTACCGTTTACCCTCGCGACGGGCTTGGCCAGCGCTTGGGCGTTGGGAACCGGGGTCGATCCAAACGCGGAAGTCGAGTCATGGGATGCCACCATCTGGGCCCGCAGCGGAGAGATTGCCAGCACCACCACCGCGCAGAGTAAGAACTGAGACTTCATAATTCCTCGCTCAATGAAAAGGGGGGAGAAAACTTCCCTCCCCCCGGACAGGTAAAACGTGACGACTAGGTAGTCGGAACGGTGAACGAATTGTTCATTTCGTTGGCTTCGCCGCCGTGGCAGTTGCGGCAGAACTGCGCCGCGTTGTTGCCGCCAGTTTGCGGCTGATAGGGGCCGTTCACGAAGAACGACGTCTGATAGAAGCCGGGCTTGGACGGTATGGTCTTGGCAGTCGCCTTATACACCGTCATGCTGTGCTGGTTGTGGCAAGTGGTGCAGGTGACCACCGGGTTGCCGTTATAGGCAGTCGGGACGGCCGTGAACCCGTAGTTGGTGTTGTAGAAGATCGACGAGTTCGGGCCGTTCATGGTGATCACGCCACCGGCGCTCGTGCAATCCCAGTTATACGCGCCGCCGCAACCGACGATCGCTGTCGGTCCCACCGGGTGATCGTTGTGGTAGTTGCCGGCCGTCGTGCCGTCGTTGCCGAGCCACGTAGGCGCGGTGCCGCCGACGATGGGCAGGGTCTCAACCGTGCGGCCCTTCATCCAACCGACCTTGGTCAGGTTGCCATCATGGCAGCTCAGGCAGAAGAGAACGACCGCGATGGGGTCATGTGCACTGACAATGCCGCCACCGTTGGCTGGGAAGGTGACAGTGTAGGTCCCGGTGTCGCCAAAGCCAAGCGTCTGGTTATATAGAGGGGTTAGGTCCTCTCCCCACAGAGCTAAGTTGCCGCTGGTGGGATCGGTCTGCGGATTCAGACCATTGCCGCCAGAGCCGCTATGCGGAGCATGGCAACCGATGCAGCCACGGCCGTAGAGAAGGTGAGCGCCGAGGATATCAGTTGGGGACGAATAATTATTGTTCAGGGTCATCTGTGCCATCGCCATGGTCGCGGCGACGAACATCAACAGAGCGACTAACAAAACTTTCTTCATAAAATTACGACCTCCAGATTGTTGATTGCAACCTTATAGTAAACCAAGAGGCTTCGGCCCCAGAAGTGAGATTCTTTCAGAAAGATACTCACAACCGCCTCTGGCTATTTACTGTGCAAGTAAGTGGCCGCAAGTTCACCCCATGGCGAAGTTCTTGCACCCTTGAATTAAGTTGTTGAATTGATGGAGGTTACTATCGTTGTTGGGATTTTGCAGGCGTCCTGATTAGTTTTGCAACTGCGTGAAAAGAGCCACCCGCCAATGCTTAGTGGTGAAATTCCACAGTCAGCAGGTTCGAATGAGTGTTCAGGAGCAGAGATACTCCGAGGAAGGCGGACATAAAGCTTCAAGACACCCGGTCCGCCACCGGAGGCTGACTGGCAACTCTTCGTTCGTGATGTGGGTGCTCTCCGCGCCAGCCTACTGGGGCGGAGCTGTCGTCTGGGCGGCCTGCGCGTCCTTCTTTGCCTCATCCGGCTTAGGCTGCTCCGCATTAGGCGCGTCGGTCTTGGCGGAGGTGGGCTTGTCAGGCTTGCCCTGAAGGAGCTCTCTCTCCTTGCGTGCCTGCTCGGCTTCTGCGTCGCTCACGTAACGGAACATCTGCACCCGCCCGAGAAACTGCTCGGAGACAAACACCCGATTCGTTTTGTCAATCGCGATCTCATTGGCCTGCATGAACTCGCCTGGCCACTCACCATGTTGGCCGAAGTAGATCAGCAGCCGTCCCTCATTGCTGAAGACTTGGACCCGGTCCTGGGCTGCATCGACCACCCACACGTGGCCGTCGGGATCGATAGCAATACCTTTGGGGCGTTGAAAATGACCAGGCCCATCGCCGTTCGAGCCGAACGTGCGGATGAAGTTGCCGTCGGCATCAAAGACCTCAACCCGGTCGTTGAACGTGTCGGTCACGTAAACGTTTCCGTCCTTATCTACGGCCACGTTTGAGGGCAGAGAAAATGTTCCGGGCTCTGTAAGCGTGTGCTTCTTGCCGGGAGTGCCGATTCGGCGCAGCAACTTGAAGGTATCGGCATCGAAGACCGCGACCACATCATTCTCCGTGTCTACCACATATAGCAAGCGGTTCTCAGTATCGATGGCCACTCCGCCGGGCCGCCCGAGCACATCGGCTCCGAAGCTGGTTTCTTGCTTGTGCTTGGAGTCGAAGACCGCAACATGGCGCATCTGGAGGTCGGTAACGAAGAGACGGTCGTTGTCGTCCATCGCCAGGCCGTAAATCAACCCGAAGCTGGCTTCGTGCTTGTTGCGGATGAGCTGGACAGTAGAATTTTCCTCGTTGAAGATAAAGACCGCACCAACCGACTGGTCAGCGACATAGATGTTGCCCTTGGAATCGACCGCAATTCCAAATGGGCGCAGAAGTTGGGCAGGGATGTCCTGCTCTTTTTCTGATTGCGACTTGTTACCTGCCAGGCGATCCATCCACTTTTGCTTGGGCTTTGCGGCGGCTTTTTTCGCTGCCGCCGGATCGATTTTTTCACCGGTAAACTGTTTCTTCCACTTAATGCGAGCAATCGCCGGCGGGTTTGGCCACACGATTTTGTCGAGGTCGAAGGCAACCTTCTTGTCGTCAGGTTTTGCGGGGGTGGATTGCGTTGACTTTGCTTTCTTGTTCTTGTTCGATTGAGCGGGAGCGGGAGAAACCAACGCCAACATCAGCAGCGCGACAAGTCCCGCTGCAACCTTCCAACTGCCAACCGAATTCGGGCGATACGCAAACATTTCGACTTCTCTCCGATTCACGCAATTACTTCAAAAGCGAATTCCCCGTGTGACAAGTGTTGCAGAAAGCCATGTTGGCCGCCTGATCCTTCACCAACAGATTCGCCTGCGTCGAAGCATGGGGCTGATGACAGGTAAGGCAGGTCATCGGAGGCGAAGACGGAGTTCCGGGAACAGACGCGCCGGAAACGGGATGTTGGTCCGTGGGGTGGCCGAGCCCGTACTTCAACGGAATGATCGGCACCTTGCCGAAGTAGTCCTCCGGCAGCTTCACTTTCCCGTTATAGATCGTGACCACGTGCTCGCCCTCAAGCTTAGCCGGACTTCTGTCGGGCCCATGGCACTCGAGGCATAGAGTGTTGGTGTCGGCCACCCTCAGCAGGTGCGCGTTGTCGCCACCGTGCGGCTCGTGGCACGTGGCGCATCCCTGCTCGAACGCCGGCTGATGCGGATGCTTTTTCTTGTGCTGTTCCGCTTGATCGGAATGACATGCCAAACAGGCATTGACAGGATCGGGCTGTATGAAGCCCGGCGTCTTTCCGGCGTGCGGATTGTGGCAGGCGACGCACTCGCCCTGCGCACCGGGGTGTTGCACCTTCGCCTTCTCGATCTTCTCAGCCTGCTCGCTATGACAAGTAACGCAGATGGCCTTGGTGTCGCTCTGCGTCAGCACTACCTTGCCGTCCTTGGCGGGGGCGTGACAAGTCTCGCAGCTGTTGCTCGCAAAGGGCGCATGCGTGAACTTCTGCATCAGCTTGGCCTGCGACGACTGGTGGGGATCGTGGCACTGCACGCAATTGGCTGTGGCGAACGGCTGGCCCTGGTGCGCTTTGATAAGTGCTGCGTCCTTGGCATCGTGGCAGTCAAGGCAGAGCGCCGGAGTCGCCTTGGTCAGGTGGTAGTCGAACTCGATCTTGCCCTTTTCGCCTGTCTTATGGATGATGTGGCAGGTTTCGCAACCCATGTCCAGCGCTGCGTGACGGCTGCCCTTGTCGGGAACGTTCAATCCCTGCCTGTGGCAAGTGAGGCAGAGGTTCTCGTTTGCGCCGCCGGAAGTCGGCTTCAGCAGTTGGTCTTTGTAGGCGGTGGTGTGAGGATCGTGGCACTTGAGGCAGTCGCGGATCCCCGGGGGATGGATCGTACCTTGGATATTAGCGGCGTTCTTGTCAGAGTGGCAGGTGAGGCAGAGAGCGTAAGGCGTCGTGGTGATGAGCTTCACGCGAGTGACGTCTTTCGTCACCCGGATTTCGTGACAACTTGTGCAACCGGTCGCGATAGCAGAATGGACTGCTTTACCCTTGGCCTTGTTTTCGTGACACTCGATGCACTTGGCCGAATCTGTATTTTTGTCCAGCGGCACTGGATGGGTGGCCGCGCCGATGAAGCCGGCGCTGAAAATCAACCCCAATCCCAAAATCAACCGTACTGCTCGCACGATACCTCCACCCTCCGCTACGGCTACCAATGCACGTCGACGGCCGTAACTAGATAGACCCGGCACGAAGTGGCTACTGCCCATCTAAGCTGCTGAGTTAACGAGGATTCTACACCCTTACGGTTTGCCATCTCCTATTCCGGAAAGCGGTGCTGGAATCCCCGGAATGGGTTTTCCTCCCCATTTTAGCGGTGAAATCCCCCACTGCCATTGAGCTCCGAGTGGCCGCTTGAACCTAGCCGGCAAAATGCGCGCTTTCATCACCAACTTGAGTGATATGCCCCAGCCCAGAGTGTGACGACCCTCACCATGAACAAGAGTAAGTACTCAGTCAGCAATAGCTTACAAGCTGAGCAAGTTGTTGGCTCCCGACGTGCATTGTTCCCTGCAGAGGGGAAGAAGCCACATGTCCAGCGTACTTTCCGTTCCAAAACGCATTTATAAGACCCTCGCCAACTTGCGCACCGGCATCGTTCTGTTAATCCTGGTCGTCGTTTTTTCGGCGCTGGGAACGTTCATTCTGCAACGGCCCGCCACGGATCCTGACAAGCTGGCGCAAGCTTATTCGCCAACAACGCTGCGTTGGCTCGACCGGCTCATGCTGACCGATGTGTTTCACGCCTGGTGGTTCATGACGCTGCTGACGCTTCTCAGTCTGGCCATCGTGCTGGTATCTATCGATCGCTTTCCGAACGCGTGGCGATTTTACGCGCGGCCTTATCGCAAGACCGATTCGCACTTCCGAGGGGCGCTTCCCAATAAGGTGGAGTTGCCGATCCGCAATGCCGACGAGGGGTTGAATGCCGCTGAGCGCGCACTGAAGAAGCTGGGATGGTCAGTGGAGCGTGTTGCCGACAAGAATGAACCCTCCTTGTACTGCGAGCGGCATCGCTTTTCGGTGATGGCGGTTTACGTCATTCACGCGAGCCTCCTATTGATTTTCTGTGGCGGCATCATCGACGGCATCTTCGGCTACAGCGGATTTATGGCGCTGCAACGCGGCCAGCAGGTCAATCAGATCGAGCTCCGAACCGGGGGGAAGAAGCAGCTCCCGTTCAGCATCAAGTGCTACGGCGCCGGTCAGGAGAACTATGCAGACGGCTCACCGAAGAAATGGTGGTCCAGTCTGGCCGTCGTGGAGGCCGGCAAAGAAATCAAGACCAAAGAGATCGTAGTAAACGATCCTTTGGTGCACGAAGGCCTGCGCTTCTATCAGGCGAGCTTCGGGCCGACGGGAAAGCTCGACGGTCTGAAGGTGCTGGCGACACCAGACGGTGGAACCGCTCGCGAGATCACGGTGCGAATGAACGAGCCCTTTGATCTGGACGCGAATACCAACGTCACTCTGGCCGAATATATCCCCGATTTTTTCATCCGCGATAACCAGGTCTTCAAGCGTTCCGACGACCCAGTGAACCCGGCGTTCCGCTTGCAGGTGAAGAACAAGACAACTGGCGAAGATGCCAAGCTGTGGCTCTTTCCCGCTTACGGCGAAACGGCCCAGGGTCAGAAGACAAACTATAGCTTTGCCTATCGCGACATGCAGATGGGCTACTTCACCGGCCTGGAGGTTTCACACGAGCCTGGCCAGTGGCTAGTGTGGGCTGGTTGCCTGCTGATGGGAGCGGGACTTTTCGTGGCCTTCTACATGGTGCACATGCGGTTGTGGATTGCGGCTGTTCCCGATGCCAAAGGCAAACTGGTGCTGTGGATTGGCGGCCAGGCCAACAAGAACCGCGACCGCTTCGAACAGAAGTTCAACGACGTTGTCACCACGATTCAAACCGAACTGGAAAGTGCTTCACCCACAGCCCGCCCGGCGCGCAAAGAGGAACCCGAACTGACGCTGGCAGGCGTGAAGTAATACGACAGAGGAAGGAAAGAAAATGGCGACCCGAGCACGAGCAGTACGAATGGAGCAACCCGCTGCGACCGGCGGGAATGCATTGCTGGTCCTGGTGGGACTATCGGTGCTTTTTCTGCTGATCGTCGCATTGCTGGGCGCAGCCAAAGCGGGCGGCAGCCTTCTGAGCGAAAGCAATCTTCTGTATGTCGCCCTGATTTTCTATGCTGGCGCCGGTGCGCTCTACATGGGATTCGGCGTCACCGGAGTCGCGCGCTATGTGAAGTTTGCGTCAACCGCCACCGCGATTGGCCTGGTGGCCAACACGCTTGCCGTCGCGCATCGCTGGTATCTCTCCGGACGGCCTCCGTTCGCCAGCATCTACGAGATGCTCCTCAGCTTTGTCTGGGCGGTGGCAGCACTGACGCTGGTTGCGGAAAAGAAGTTCGGCGTGAAGATCATTGGCAGCATCACCATGCCGCTGGCGGTTGTTTGCGTCATCCTGATGCAACTGCTGCCATCGGAAGTCCGGCCTTTGGTGCCGGCGCTGCAATCCACCTGGCTGCATGTCCACGTGACCCTGGCCATGTTGAGCTACGCCACGTGCGCCCTGAGCTGCGCGCTGGCCATGATGTTCCTTATCCAGGACGAACTGAAGACCGAGACCTTCCTCGCCTGGACCAGCGCGATGGTCAGCGCGATTTATGTCGGAATCGTCGCCACTCGTTTCGAGAAATGGGGCGGTCTGTCGGTTACGGGATGGGACGCGAAGAATAAGGCGGATATTTTCCTTGGCCCTGGTATGCGGCTGTTCGTTACCGTACCTGACCTCGGATGGCTGTTCGTCCTTGCGGCCGCTGGCGCAATCGTTCCGCTGGTGCTGTATTTCGTGGGCCGCTCGAAGAACGACGAATCGTTCTTCGGGATCGCCAACAAGGCTGTGTTCATCGGCATTCTGGTGCAAATTGTTGTCGTGGCAGCATTCGTTCTTCGGGTGCGTGATGCCAGTTACCCCTCACCCGACCAGGATGGACTCTTCCCGACCAGCCTGGCTGCCAGCCCCTTCTTGCTGGGCGGCATGGTGACAGGTATTTTTGCTTCCCTGTTGTACCTGATGCTGTTGTGGCGGCGGGCTGACCTCGAGAACATGCTGCCTTCCGCCGACACGCTCGATCAAGTCACTTACAAGACCATTTGCATCGCCTTTCCGCTGCTGACCGGCATGATCGCCGCAGGCGCGTACTGGGCGAACCGCACCTGGGGATCGTATTGGAGTTGGGATCCGAAGGAAACCTGGGCCGCCATTACCTGGTTGGTCTATGCGGGCTATCTGCATATGCGCATCACGCGCGGATGGCGAGGGCGCCGGGCCGCGTACTTCGCCATTCTGGGTTTCGGCGTCGTGATCTTCACTTTCCTCGGCGTCACGTATTTGCTTCCCGGCTTACACGCGTACGCATGAGGAACGGGGCTGGGCGATCCGGTTCTGAGGAATGGAATAGGCCCCAACAGTCAGCGCCGATTCACCAGCCCTGGGATTTGAAACTTGGACAGGGAGTAATGCAAAGAACAGCAGCCTGATCATGTCTGTCTCCACGCCAATCCGATTCCCCGAGACCGCGCTCCCCAACCACGTGAGTGATTCGCCGCAGGGGCAGATCCCGGTCGCACGCAAGCGGCACATCAACTGGGCGTTGAAGGCAGTTTTGCCCGTCGCAGTAGTCCTGCTGAACGGGCTGCTTCTATTTGTGCTGGTTTCCCTGTCGCTCGCCGAAGGCGAACGGCATGTGGTGATCACGATCGCCACCGGTGGCGCTATTCTGATTTGTACAGCCGTCATCATGGTCTTTGCGGTGTTTGTGCGCAGGCCCATGCTCGAACTGCAGGACAAGATTGCGCGGGTGCGGCTGGGAGATATGGACGCCCGCGTCAGTTTTGCCGATCGCCAGGACGAAATTGGCGACCTGGGTTGCGACTTCAACGAGATGGTGGCGCAGCTCAAAGCCAGCCGGGAAGAAATCCAGCGCCTGCACCAGACACAGATGTCGCGCGCCGAACACTTTGCAACCCTGGGCGAATTAGCGGCCGGCCTGGCACACGAAATCCGCAATCCGCTGGCCGGCATCGCCGGAGTCATTGAGATCGTCGGCCGCGATCTGCCGCCGAACAGCCCGGCGCGCGCGGTTATTAAGGACGCCAAGGAAGAGGCGCTGCAGATCAATCGCATTCTCACTGAGTTGCTCGATACCGCCCGCCCCAAGCCGCCGCAATTTCGAGTCAGCGATGTAGGCTCGACGGCCGAACACGCCGTAATGTTCGCCCGCCAGCAGGCGATCACCAAGCGCATCATGATCGAGCTGGAGATCACGAATACGATTCCGCCGGTGGAGCACGATCCCAACCAGATCAATCAGGTGCTGCTCAACCTTCTGCTCAACGCCATTCAGTCCATGGACAAACCCGGGACGGTGCGCGTTTCCCTGGAGCACGAGGACGATTCCGTGCTCATCACCGTTGCCGATGAAGGCAAGGGCATTTTGCCGGAGAACCTGCCGAACATCTTCCGGCCATTCTTTACCACCAAGGGCCACGGCACGGGACTGGGCTTGTCGCTGGCGCGCCGCATGGTGGAATCGCACGGCGGGACCATAGATGTTGCCAGCGAAGTTGGCAAAGGGACCCAATTCCTCGTCCGTCTGCCAATCGCGCGGGAGAAAGACAGCAGCCAGCAATTAGCGGTTAGCACTTAGCAGTTTGCATTTCGCACTTCACCGTTGGGACTTCGCAATTCCCCATTCGCAATTCGCAATTGCCAAACAACCGGCAGCCCTCCAAACCAGTTCCAGGTCCCAGCCCCGCAAGGGGGCGGCATTGATGTTAGGTTCATTCTTGCCGGGGCAGGAGTGAGCGCAGAAAGCGGCATTCCGACGTTCTGTGGCGTGGGTGGACTCTGGCGGAACTTCCGGATCGAGGAGGTCGCTTCGCCGGAAGCTTGGGACCGCGATCAGCACAATTCCGCAGTGGGAACGGAAATCGCCGCAGCGACAGGAGTGCCGCGATCCGCATTACAATAATTCCCGCGAAAAGGAGACCTCGTCCATGATGACTTTTGCAAGGACTTGCACCTTGCGCTCGCAGTTCCCATCCCTGCGAAGAAACAGTTTGAAGATTGCCGTCCTTCTATTGCTTGTTGCATTTGCAAACGCGCAGACATCCATACCTGACACTCCAGCCGGGAAAGTGCTGCGTGCGTGGCTAGATGCGTTTAACAGTGGTGATCGAGGGAAAATGGAAGCCTACATCAAGACTTATGACCCGCAGCGATCGGTCGAGCGGATGATGGGGTTCCACGACCAGACAGGCGGGTTCGATCTGCTCAATATCGAGAGCAGCGCTCCACTGCTCATCAAATTTCGCGTGAAAGAAAAGGCGAGTTCCACTGTAGGCATCGGCAGCATACAACTGAAAAGCGATAACTCGGGGATTGTGGACAACTTCAACCTGCGGGCAATCCCTCCGGATGCTGTAGCCGAAAACATCAAGTTAGATGCGGTTGAGCGGCAGCGGGTGATAGAGGGAACAGCCAAAAACCTGAATGAGTTCTATGTCTATCCCGAGCTTGCCCAGAAGATGGCGGACGCTGTTCGAGCCAACCAGACGCACGGTGACTACGATGCAATCACCGATCCCGATGCCTTCGCGAATCGGCTCACTAAGGACTTGCAGGCGGTGAGCCACGATAAGCATCTTGGGGTCACCTACAGCCCCGTGAAACTTCCTCCCGAAGAGCAAAAAGAGCAAAAACCCACTCCAGAGCAGGAAGCTCAGTTCCGCAAAATGCTGGAACGCACGAACTGCTCTTTCCAGAAAGTCGAGATTCTGCCGCGCAACGTCGGTTACGTCAAGTTCGACGCCTTCCCAGACCCGACGTTTTGCGGAGCGACAGTAGTTGCGGCAATGAACTTCTTGGCACACGTGGACGCGATCATTCTCGACCTGCGTGACAATGGCGGCGGCGATCCAAGAATGGTCGCGATGATCTCAAGCTATTTGTTCGACAAGCCGACCCATCTGAACGACCTATACAACCGAAAAGAGGACTTCACCAGACAGTACTGGACATTGCCTTACGTTCCCGGAGCCACGCTCGCCGACAAACCTGCATTTCTGCTGACTTCCATGAGGACATTTTCCGGCGCTGAGGAATTCACCTACAACTTGAAGAACCTTAAACGCGCTACGATTGTGGGCGAAACAACCGGGGGTGGAGCGCACCTGGTGGCACCGCACCGGATTGACGACCATTTCACGATCGGAGTACCGTTTGCGCGGGCAGTAAATCCGATTTCCAAAACGAACTGGGAAGGCACGGGCGTGGAACCTGATGTCCCAGTGAAGGCTGTCGATGCTCTCGAAAAAGCGGAGGGACTGGCAGCCAGCAAGCTTACGCAGAAGTGACGCCCTGGCCAAAATCAAGCATTAGAGAGGGTTCGATCCGAGGGTGCAAGTTCAATCCGAAGTACAAACGGCTCAGAATTCCCTTTAGGCCGGGCTTGCAGTGCTCCGGGCGACACCGGAATCCTGCCATCAAGACTGCACCCTGTGACATAAACATCTCCGTTCGGGTTTGCGAACACTCCAGTCGCCTCGTCGTAGTGCTAGCTTGCGGGTTGGCGAGATCCGCCGATGAAGGGGAAATCCCGTCAACTGACTGCGAAGGTGCCAGGACAGTGGACCGGACCGATTGAACCACAAAGCGAGACCATCAGCCATAAGATGCTCACAATCAAGAAGCCGGAAAAGCAGATAACATGATGGTGGGTTGCTCGAACTCAGGCAGTTTGAATCTCCCAGTAAGCAATCGGTCTGGGCATGGGAATCTTCACGAGGTGAGACGACGATGGCTGAACCAAGTTACGAAGAGCTGAAAGCCAAATTGGCCGAGTTGGAGAAAGAGGTCGTCCAGGGGCGAAAGCGCGGCGTTCTCCAATTCAAAGTCAGCGAAAAAGGCGGAGTGAGCGTGTATGGTCTGGGACGGTTTCCAGTCACGCTTTATTACGAGCAATGGCTCCGGCTGCTCGACCAAGTTGATCAGCTGCGTGAGTTCCTGGAGGCCAACAAGGGCGCCGTGAAACTCAAGAACCCTGAAGCATAACCGGCGACGATTCCGCTGGAGGTAACTCACTGTGCGGTATGCATCTTCGCGATGTCGTTGCGAACATGATCGGCACGCGGTCCCTTTGGTTCCTCCTGGAGAAACGTCTGGAATTCGGCGAGCGCCTCGGCCTGACGATTCTCTTGTTCGTAGGCCTTGCCTGCAATGTAGTGGACGACGGACGGATGCTGGTTGGGCAGCTCATGCGCCTTGCGAGCGCTGGCGATGGCGGCATCGTAATGCCGCTCCATGTATTGAGTGTCAGCTAGAAGCGTCAGGTCCTGGCCATTGTTCGGATCCACGCTCAAAGCTTTCCCCAGCAAAGTCTCGGCGTGGGAAAAGTCCTTTTGCCGCAAGTAGAGCTTGGCCAGATTTTCGCACGCGGGAGCAAAGTGCTCGTCCAGGCTCATGGCCTTTTCCAGTGCTTGCTGCTCGTGCACAGCGTCGTTCAGCCGGCTGTACACCACGCCGAGATTGTTATAGGCGCCAGCGTATTGGGGATAGAGGGCGATGGCCTTGTTAAGCAACTCGACCGCCTTCTTCCAGTCTTGTCGCGCCATCGCTTCATTAGCTTTGTCGAGTTCCTTGCGAGCCTTCACGGGGACGTTCAGGTCGGAGGCTGACACCGACCCGGCCTTAGAGCCTCCCGTTTTCGCATCTGCAGCTTCGGTCTGACGAACGGTGATGTACTGCGACTGGCTGACCTGGCGGGGATCAATTTCGAACAATTCGCTTTCGGTGGTTTGAATTCCATCACCACTGATGACGACGTGATAATCCCCTTGCGGAACGTTCCAGAAGTCCGCTTTGCCGGCGTCATTGGTGTAGGTTGTCTCCACAGGCGTGCTGCTGGAGCCTTGCATCAAGACCACCAATAGATTGCCTCCGACCCTTCGGTTGTCGGCGTAAACAACATGGACATGCAAACTGCCCGTCTTTAATCCGCCGCTGTCCCCAAAATTTCCGCCCCTCTGGGCGTGCGCATGCGGAATTAGAACGGAAAGAAGCACGGGAGCGAGCCAACGTCGATACTGCATAGTCGCCTCCCAGAGACCGCCATGAAGGATGGCGAGCTCATGAGCGTCGGTCAGGGCTTCGGCAAAACACCCCGGATAAGAGTGGCAGACAGTAATCGAAAGGTGGCCGAGGCCACCAATCGAGCTAGTGTTCGGGATTCTACACCCTTCGGCACCGATCAGCGAGGAAGAATTTGTAAACATTTCGAGGCGGGCATGTCCTCTCTGACATGGGATGCGGCCCGCTCTTGTCCAACTCCCGCGGCATGGACCAACAGACAGACCGCGAATGGCTGTTAGAATTGAGCTGTGAAGCGCCCCATCCGCCTCATCGCCATTGACATTGATGGCACTCTTCTGGACTCGAAGGTAGAGATCTCTCTTGCCAACCTGAAGGCCTTGCGGCGGGCACATGAAGCCGGAGTTGAGATCGTGCTTGGAACGGGGCGCAGGCACATGTTCGCCATGCCCATCGCAGAGTCGCTGGGCTTTGACCTGTGGCTCATCAGTTCGAACGGGGCAGTGACGCGCTCCACGCGAGGCAAATTGTTTCATCAGGACCTCCTGCCAAGAGAAACGGCCAGCAAGCTCTGCCCGCATATGCGAGAGTTCCGCAATCACATGGTGCTGACCTTCGACCGCGACGGCTTGGGCGCTATTGTCTGCGAAAACCACGAGCATCTGTATGGCGTCATTCAGCGCTGGATGGAGAAGAATGCGCCTTACATCGAATACGTCAGCCCGATTGAGAAGGCGCTGACCGAAGATCCCATTCAGGCGATGTTCTGCGGCCCAATTGAGCTGATGCAGCGCGCGCAGGAGCTGCTTCTTGCCTGCGATTTCGCCGCCGAGTTCACCTTGCTGCGTACGCAATACGAGGCACGCAATTTGTGTATCGTTGATATCCTCAACGCCGGCTGCTCGAAAGGACACGCGCTGGAGCGTTGGGCGAAATATCGTGGTTTCGACCGGTCCGAGGTCATGGCCATCGGCGACAACTACAACGACATTGAGATGTTGACCTTTGCCGGACATCCAGTGATCATGGGGAACGCGTCCGACGATTTGAAACAGAACGGCTGGACCGTTACTCTGCATAACGACGAGAGCGGCGTAGCCGCGGCCATCGAGCAGGTTCTCGACGCCAACTCAGCGAGCGTGAATGCGTAGGTCTTTCCAACTTGGCCTCATAGGACTCGTGATCGCGTCGCAATTGCACGCTGCGGAGGTTGCGAACTTGCGCAACGGATTCAGCATCCGCCACCAGCGGCACGAAGTCGCCGGTGCTACCACGCGCCTGTACATGAACCCAGCTCCTGACAGCGGCTACATCGATGTTCCCACCGCGGAAATCGAGAGCTTCGAGCCGGCGCCTCCCGATCCGCAAGAGGCCGCATCTCAGGCGCCGAAGCCTCAGAACTTGCAATCGATTGTCAGTGGCGCCAGCGCCCGCAATCAAGTTGACGCCGACTTCATTGCCAGTGTCATCCGCGCCGAGAGCGCTAACAACCCTCGTGCGGTCTCGCCCAAGGGCGCGCAGGGGCTGATGCAACTCATGCCGCAAACCGCCAGCCAGTTGGGCGTGAAGAACAGCTTCGATGCGGCGGAGAACGTGGACGGTGGTGTGCGCTATCTGCGCGAACTGCTGCTGTTCTACAACAACGACATGATCAAGGCCCTGGCTGCCTACAATGCCGGGCCGCAGCGGGTGCAGCAGTACAAGGGCGTGCCGCCCTACCACGAAACTCGCGCCTACGTGGCGCGCGTCATCAAGGACTACAACCGCAAAAAGCTGGCGAAGCGGAAGGGCCAGGCGCAGGCGCTGGCTACCCCCGACTCTGCGAGCAAGGCAGTGGTCACGCAAGCTGCGCCTCATTCGGTTGCGGGCAGCGAGTGATTCCGGTTTGACCCCACTCAACCTCTCATTTACCTTGACCACAGGGCCTCAGCTGCGATTTTGCTGATTCTTCCATGAACAAAAAACGGATCTTCATTCTTGGCATTGTGCTGGTTGTGCTCTGCCTGCTGATTTACCTGCAGATTCGCACTTGGAAGACGTTCAACTGGCCCATGTTCTGGAGCCGCACTGACCACGTCAACCCACTTGGTCTCATTGCCGGAATCGTTTTCACCTACCTGGCGTATGTCCTGCGCGCTGTGCGCTGGCGTATCTTCCTGAAGCCGGTTTGCAAGACTACGACGGCGCGTCTGCTGGCGCCGCAATTCATCGGATTCTCGGCGTTGGCGCTCCTGGGACGGGCCGGAGAGATGATTCGGCCCTATATCATCGCCAAGAAGGAGCGTCTCACCTTTACCTCGCAGATCGCGGTCTGGGGAGTGGAGCGCATCTTTGACATGGGCGCGTTCGCGGTGCTGCTCGCGTTGAGCTTCCTCTCGCCTGACCTGCGCGCCCTTCCGTTCTATCACGGACTGCGCGAAGCGGCGTTCGCGCTGATGGTGTTGGTGGCCGCATTGTTCGTCGGAGCGGTCGTGCTACGGCGCTCTGGGGAACGCGTGGGACAATTCTTGCATGACCTGTTCGCCGGATTTGCTCCAAAGGTCGCTCATCACGTTCGCGAGAAGGTGCGTTCCTTCAGCGAAGGACTGAAGACGGTTCACGACCTCGCCTCAGCGTTGCAGTTGATCGTAGTCTCCATTTTCATGTGGGTACTGGTCGCGTTTGCCTACTACGCCATTACTCACGCCTACCCGGGCGAACTTCGCAGCCTGACGCTGCCTCACCAGGTAGTGCTGATGGGCGCAAGCATGGTGGGCTCCATGCTGCAGTTGCCGGCTGTCGGCGGAGGCTCGCAACTGGCGGCCATCAGTATGCTCCACTCGGGCTTCGGCATCGAGCAGGAACTCGCCGTGAGTTGCGGAATCCTCATTTGGGCGATCACCTTCATGTCGGTAATTCCGACCGGCCTTGCGCTGGCGCGGCGCGAGCATCTTTCCCTGCGCGCGGTCGCCGAGGCAGAAGAGAAGGCCGCCGCGCTGGTGGAATAGCTGGGAGTTCAGGAGTGCCCAATCCGCGGCTTATAATGCTGAGTTCGGTCATGTCCTAACCTTCCGGCTGCTCGCTGGTTATACTTCTGTGAGGAGCTTCCAGTCTGATGAAATCCGCACGCTGGGTTCTGATCGCCGCGCTCGGAAGCACTCTTGTCGGGAACACCAATCGGCTTTATTCGGCCGCCGCGGCCAGCAGCACAAGCACCGATGTCACGATCAGCGGCAGCCCCAAGTGGGTTGACACCAAGATGGACGTCAACGCCGGCGACAAGCTGCACGTCACCGCCAAAGGCACTGTCACCATGGGTAAGGACACAGGCATCACGCCGGCCGGAGCGCAGCGTGGCTGGGTGGATACGCTGCGTCCGCTCATGGTGCCCAGCGCGGGCCGCGGGGCGCTGGTGGGCCGCATCGGCAACAGCGACGCCGCGACTCCTTTCGTGGTAGGCGCGGATGACACCGTGACCGTGCACTTAGCCGGCAGGTTGTATCTGGGCATCAATCAGGACGCAACCCAGGCGCCAACCGGCAATTACGAGGTGCACATCGCTCGCACGCCAGGCGCCGCTGTTGCCGCCGGCAAGAGCAATTACGACTTCAAGCCGCTGTTTGCCCAGCTCGACGCGAAGGTTCCCTACCGCGTGACCGACAAGCCGGAGGGCGGCAACCCCGGAGACCTGATCAACTTTGCGATTGTCGGCACGCAGGAGCAGGTGACCAACGCGTTCAAGGACGCGGGCTGGCTTCAGGCCGACAAGAGCAACAAAGACGCGGTTGTCAGCGCGCTGATGGCCACGTTGCAGAAGAACTCCTACATGACAGTGCCGATGAGCATTCTGTATCTCTTCGGCCGCCCGCAGGACTTCGGTTATGAGCGCACCGATCCCGTACTGGTGGCCGCGCAGCGTCACCATTTCCGCATCTGGAATTCACCCTTGAGCACGCCGCAGCAGACGATCTGGGTCGGCTCTGGAACGCACGACATCGGGATCGAACGCGACCAGCGTTCGGCCAACGCCATCACCCACAAGATCGATCAGGATGTGGACAACGAGCGCGACTTCATCGGCGCAACCTTGACAGATGCGGGACACGTCCAAGCGATGGACTACATGACGCGCTTACACCCGATCATGTCAACCAAGACGGCAACTGGCGGCGAGATCAAGTCCGATGGGCGAGTCCTTGTGATCGTGCTGAACCCCACCCAGAAATAGCTCGGTTGGCCGTTACAACTCCGTTGGCCGCGAACACTAATCGCCATGGGCGTGACGCTCGGGCATTCCACACATGCGAGCCGTCTCATTCTCGAAGTCGAATTCAATCAGCACCGCCGGCTCAGTACCCACCACCCAGCCCTCGTGGCCCGGCTCGATAACCACGACTTGAGGCGCAGCGAATTCCGCGATGCAGCCGTCCGGGTACTCGATATGGATTTGACCGTGGGCGAGAAACCCGACGTGGGCGTGCATACAGAAATCTGTTCCGACAATGGGTTTAATGTGCGTCGACCAGCGGAATCCCGCCGGGTAAATCACACGCTTGACGCGGGCCGAGCCAGCGCGGGCGATGTCAAGCTGGACGCCGGCAATTTGCTGGTGCTCGGTCCCCTTCATCGGTGCAAGGAGAGGATCTGTGGCGCTCATAGCAATGTCCTCCAGAGATGTGCTGGCATTAAGAATAGCAAACCGTGGAACGGGTGCGGAGGCACTCTGGTTTCGAGGCCTCGACGCTGACGGCGGGGACCTCCGACTTACACCGTGCGCGGCGGCGTAGGCGGCAGGTTCGCGAGCGGCTTACCCTCGCCCGGTCCCGCGAGCTTCTTGCACGGCTTACGAAGGCGGGACAGATGAAGATAATCGAGCACTAACTGGCGCTTGAGAAGCTGGACCGCCTTGGCCGGATCGACGCCCTTGGGACAAGCCCGCGAGCACTCGCCGGCATAGTGGCAGCGAAAAGCGCCTCCCGGTCCCGCCGTGACCAGGTTGCGAGTGCGGCGGCCTTCGTCGCGCGTGTCCTTGTTGTAGCGCTGCGCCGAGGTCAGCGGCATCGGGCCGAGATAGCGCGCGTCGGTTGCCAGCGTAGGGCAGGCGCCCATGCAGCATCCGCACTTGACGCAGTAAGTGAACTGGAGATAAGCCTCAAGTTCGTCCGGAGACTGATAGAACTCCCCGCGCGGATCGTTGACTTCAGCTTCATCGCTGCGGAGGATATATGGCTTAACCAAGCGATGTTTGTTGAACATCGTCATGAGATCAGGAACCAGGTCGCGGATAATGTCGAAATTCGGCAACGGGCCGACGGTGAGGTTGGAATCGGCGATGTGCAGAATCTGCGTGTTGCAGGCGAGTGACGGCCGTCCATTCAGCAGCATGCCGCATGACCCGCAGATTCCCATGCGGCAGGAGTAGCGCCAGGCCAGAGTTGGATCGAGGTTGTCCTTGATATGGTGCAGCCCGTCGAGGACCGTCATGCCTTCGCGGACCGGTAGCTGATAGGTCTTCACGTAGGGCTTGGCGTCAGTCGCGGGATTGTATCGCGTGACGTGGAAGTTGACTTGCCGAACAGCTTTGCCGTTTTCCGCCATGGTTAACCTCTTGCCGCGATGGCGATGCCATGCGCAACGATGGCCGCCCAGGTGCCAAGTCCGAACAGTCCCAGTCCCAAAACCAGCAGGACGACGGTGACTCCCCTCTCAATCGCCGGCTTTAACGTGAGTTCAAACAACATGGTGCGCAGGCCGTAGAGACCGTGGTACAGCGCCACTCCGAGAAGCAGGACGTAGGTGATGGTGAAGAACAGCTTGCCATCACGGAAGAGGACATTCTGGGCAGTATCTGCATCTTCGCCGTGGGGCGCAAAGACGTGCAGCAAGCCCATGTGCATGATCATCATGTGCATGCCGAGGAGGAACAGAATCGCAACTCCCGCCAGCATGTGCCAGGTCCAATACTTTGTTCCGCCCATTTCTCCTCCTAATCCGCCAGAAACCTGTAGCCGCCAGTCACGAGAAAAATTAACGCCAGCACCATCATGAAAATCAGCAGCGGCCGCTGCACGTTCAGCGACGTCTTGTACGGATAGATAGGCTCGATAGGCTTACCGACCGCAAATCCCAGCTCCACCAGCACCAGCCGGATGCCGTTGAATGCGTGGTACGCGAAGGCAGCGAAGACCAGAAACTCGCCGAACTTGAAAACCGGGAGGCTCAGCAGGGAGCCTTCCGTCCACAAGTAGATGTGTTTCGCACGCAGGCTGGTGACGACAATGTGAAGCAGGAAGTAGAAGAGAATTCCCAGCCCGGTGATGCGATGCAGAATGTAGGCGTAGCGCTCGATGCCCCAACGCCCGCCGCCCAGCCACCCCCATACGCCGAGACGATTATCGTGCCGTTTGATTTCAGTCATGTCAGTACTTTCGCTCAACCGGTTTCCAATTGGTGATGGTCACCGGCTTGTATTCCAGTTTTGGTTTGGCGCCGTTGTAATAGACCATGGAGTGCGCCAGAAACTTGTCGTCATCGCGTTTGCTGAAGTCGGTCCGGGCGTGTCCCCCGCGAGATTCCTCGCGGGCCAGGCCCGCAAGAAGCAGCACCTCGGCGAGGTCGAGCAGGTTTTCCGTTTCCAGCGCCTGAATCAAGTTAGTGTTGTAGATTCGGCTTTTGTCTTCGACCGTGATTTTCGTAAAGCGCTGCTTCAGTTCGGCAATCTTGTTCAGGCCCTCCTTCATGGACGGGCCAGTGCGATAGACGCCGGCGTGCTTGTCCATCAAGCTGCGCAGCTCACGCCGGATGACCGCCGGCTTCTCCGGCCCGCTACGTTGCAGCAGCCCATTGAAAACGCGCTTCTGTTCGTCGCATGCTTTCTGTTCGGGAAAAGGACTCTGCGGCGGATTGGCGTCCAGGTATTTCGCGATGCCGGTTCCGGTGATGCCTCCCCACACCAGGCACTCGGCGGTCGAGTTGCAACCCAGGCGATTGGCGCCGTGCATCGAGTGGCAAGCCGCTTCGCCGGCAGCCCAGATGTTCTCCACCTTCGTCCGTCCGTCGATGTCAGCTTCGATCCCGCCCATTGAGTAATGCGCGACTGGCCGAATTGGGATCGGTTGCGTGATGGGATCGATTCCGAGGAACTTGATGCACACTTCCCGTATCAAGGGAAGCCGGTGATTGATCTTCTCGGCGCCCAGATGCGTCAGGTCGAGGTGAACATAATCCAGTCCGTCGGGACCGGGAAAACCGCGTCCTTCAAGAATTTCCGTCATCTCGGAACGTGAGACGATATCGCGCGGCGCGAGCTCCATCATCTTGGGCGCATACTTTTCCATAAAGCGCTCGCCCTGGCTGTTGCGCAGATAGCCACCTTCACCGCGGCAGCCCTCGGTCATCAGAATTCCGGACGGCACCAACCCTGTCGGATGGAATTGCAGGAACTCGGGATCTTCCAGCGCCAATCCGGCGCGATAGGCAATGGCCTGTCCATCACCGGTTACGGTTTGCGAGTAGGTGGTGAATCCGTACAGGTTCCCCAGTCCTCCGGAAGCGAACAGCAAGGCCTTGCCTTGCAGCACGAAGAATTCGCCTGTCGGCGCATCGTAAAGCGTCAGACCGGCAAAACGTCCGCCGTCGAGAAGCAACGAGGTGACGAAGCATTCGTCGTAGCGCTTGAAGTTGCCGTACTTCTGCAGCGTGTCGTACAGGGCCTGCATCTCGAAAAAGCCGGTCTTATCTGCCGCCATGCACGCGCGCGGAAAGGAATGGCCTCCGAACGGGCGCTGCATGATGCGGCCATCTTCGCGGCGCGACCACGGCACGCCCCAGTGCTCGAGCAGGCGAATTTCGTCTGGCGCGGTATGGACAAAGCGGTCCACCGTGTCCTGGTCGGCAAGGAAGTCGGACCCCTTCACTGTGTCCCAAGCGTGCAACTCGAAGCTGTCTCCTTCTTCTGGGCGCATGACTGCGCCTGTGCCACCTTCGGCACAAACCGAGTGCGAGCGCATGACCTGTACTTTGGAGACGATCGCGATATCGGCTTTCCCCCCTGTTCGAATGCTGATCTCTACCGCCGCGCGCAGCCCGGCGAGCCCGGTTCCCAGGATCACGACATCATGAGTAATGGCTTCCATGCTTCTTGAACTCCTTGGCATTGCCGGACTGAGACCTCATCGTCGCGGTTGACCAAGGTTCCATATTAGGTAACGGGCGCGGCACTACACTGTGAGCCACGTCACGTGCTTCGGGTCATCAGGACTAATTGGCGGGAGTTGGCGCCTGCGTTGCGACAAAAGTCGTACACACATCGGCCTTGGGGCGGGAATTACGACGATTTAGAAATCACGGAGTGAGACAGATATTGGTTGGAAGGTTTGCCAATCAGCGGGCAATGTATAAAGGCTGTGACTTTGGTTATGCTCTAGCCGCCGACTCCTGCGAGGGAGTCACCGGCGTGGACGCATGTACCGTCACAGCCCTTGGTGCGATCACCGCTTTCGCAGTTCCGAACCCCGGCGGTCATCTCGCAACGCCGTCGGTTTTTTCGGGTCCGGCCGTCCTGCGGGTCACCCCGCTGGACTGGATCACCCAGCTTACTTCGAACCGGCTACTTTTAGTTTTGCCAGTCCTTTTCTGCCGTCGACAGATGTGATCCTAATACAGCAATGAAAATTGTCAACGCCCAAGGTTGGTGCAAATGCAGTTTATTTTCATGTGCGAATCTTTCCCTCTAAATCATAGATATAGTGGCGTTTCCAGAATAAGTCCGGAAATTATTCAGACTGCATTCACATGTTTTTCACAGAGAACATACTGAATTTCGGTAGTGTCTGTAGACGCTACCTGAAATTTCCGACTGTAGAAGGAACCAGCTTTGCCGCTTGACGAATCGACTGCAGTGTTGCATCTTGTCAGATAAGGAGTTCGATGCCTGATCTTGTGGCTTATGTGGACGGCGGCTCGCACGGGAATCCCGGGCCGGCGGGCATTGGAATCGTGATTGGAGCTCCCGACGGTGAAACGACCCGCATCGCCAGGTGGATCGGACATCAGGACAACAACGTCGCCGAGTACGTTGCGCTGCTCGAAGCGTTGCAGCACGCCATTGCAGTCAACGCCCGCGCCCTGCGGGTCTATTCTGACTCCGAGATCGTGGTCAAGCAGATGACGGGCGAGTATGCTTGCCGCAGCCCGCGTCTTCACTCCCTGAACTGGATCTGCCGCAAACTGGCGCGCGCTTTTGATTTTTCCATTGAGCATATATGCCGCGAGGAAAACCGCGAAGCGAATGAACTGGCGCTCCACGCGGTGCGGCTGCGCACATCCTGAGAAAGAGCAGCTTTTCCGCCGTCCCTCGCGGTGTGACCCCAATCACTGCGCTTTCCGCGCAAATCCGCGAGCATGGTCTGTAGTCCGCATGAACAATGGAGGGACCCTCATGTTGGCCAAGACCATCATCGAGCCGTTTCGTATCAAGAGTGTGGAACCGATTCGCTGGACCACGCGCGAAGAGCGGGAAGAACTACTGCGCGCAGCGCATTACAACCTGTTCCTGCTGCCTGCTGACGATGTGCTGATTGACCTGCTTACCGACTCCGGCACCGGCGCGATGTCCACGCGGCAATGGGCTGCGGTCATGATGGGCGACGAGAGCTACGCCGGTAGCCGCAGCTTCGACCACTTCCGCGACTCCGTCCAGGACATCTTCGGCTACCAGCACGTCATACCGACGCATCAGGGGCGTGCCGCCGAGCGCATCCTGTTCAGCGTGATGTGCAAGAACGGCGACGTCGTTCCCAATAACACGCACTTCGACACCACCCGGGCCAACATTGAGTTCGTCGGCGCGGAAGCAGTGGATATTCCCATCGCCGAAGCGCGCCAGCCTGCGACGTGGCATCCCTTCAAGGGAAACATGGATGTTGCCGCGCTTAGGGACCTGATTGCGCGTGTGGGGCGAGAACGCATACCGCTGGTGATGCTGACCGTCACCAACAACTCCGGCGGAGGCCAGCCCGTCTCGATGCAGAATGCTCGCGCCGTCAGTGCCGTGTGCCGGAAGCACGGCATCCCGCTGTACTTCGACGCCTGCCGCTTCGCCGAGAACGCGTACTTCATCAAGCTGCGGGAAGAGGGCTATGCGGCGAAGACTCCCAAGGAGATGGCGCAAGAGATGTTTGCGCTCGGCGACGGATGTACGATGTCCGCTAAGAAGGATGGCATGGCAAACATCGGCGGTTTTCTGTGCACCAATGACGCGGTGCTGGCTGGGCAGGAGAAAGACCTGCTGATCCTGACCGAAGGCTACCCGACGTACGGAGGTCTTGCCGGGCGCGACCTGGAAGCGATCGCCGTCGGCGTGCAGGAATCACTGGAAGAGGATTACTTGAAGTACCGCATCGCTTCGACGGCGTACCTCGGCAATCATCTCGCCGAGTGCGGCGTGCCCATCGTGCAGCCGCCCGGCGGACATGCCATTTACCTGGATGCGCGCGCATTCTTGCCGCATATTCCGCTGAACGAATTCCCAGGCGCGGCGCTGGCAGCGGAGTTGTATCTCGAAGGGGGAATTCGCTCGGTAGAGATTGGCAGCCTGATGTTCGGCGCGGCGGCCAAGATGGAGCTGGTTCGACTGGCGATCCCACGCCGGGTTTACACCCAGAGCCACATTGATTACGTGATCGAAGTGATCCTGGCGGTGTGGAAGAGACGCGGCAAAATCCAAGGCATGCGGCTCACGTTTGAGGCGCCGTTCCTGCGGCACTTCACGGCACACCTGGAGCCGGTCAAGTGCGCGCAGCCGGTAGGATGAACCCCGGTTATTACCTTGCTGTCATCCTGAGCGAGCCCGCGCCGCTTTTGCGCGGGCGAGTCGAAGGACCCCTATTTTGTTGACGAACTCGTCTTGTGCTTGCGCTTACGCCTTCGCTGCCCGCAGCACCTCATCCACGGTGCTGATGTCCACCAGCCCGAAACATCCGTAAATCGCGGGAAGTACTCGTTCGGCATGGAACTCCCTCCTCAGCTGGGCGACTCGCTCGGTTCCGCATCGATAGGCTGGAAGATACATCCGCCCCAGCAGCGGATGCCGTCCCCAAGCGCCAGAGAGCTTGTCGGCGCGCTCCTCGCTCACAAGAAAATCACGTCTCAATGTCGCAGCCACCTCGGCCTGTGGCTTGCCCTCGCCCCACGTCAGATACGATGACTGGTTCTTGGCGTCGTCCTGCAACAACGCCAGCAGCACGCCAATCTGCATGTCCTCGTCTGGCAATTGCTCAATTTCGGTCACTCCGTGCGCGATCAGGATTGCGTTGTTGGCGAGCCCCTCGAACAGTGTGGCGGCGCGGGTGTTCATCGTCAGGACGGTAGCTTCGAAACCGGCCACCCCGCGGACGTACAAGTCCTGAAGATAGGCAAACGTGGTCACGTGTCCGGGGACAACTTCGTGGCTCACAAGCTGCTGAAATTCCGGGAAGCTAATCTGCAGTGAGGCGTTGATCTCGTAGCTCGCTTCGTACTGCGGGCTGCCATCTGCGTTACGTGCCCGGCCGAGATAGTTCATGGAGCCGGAAAACCAGGCGTCCTTAATCGGCAGAAAGTCGATGTTCGCCCTTGGCACCCGCGAAAGCTCTTTCGGCAGCACTGGCAGCAGGTGTGCCGCACTGAGGTTGTCGAAATAGGCGATAACGGCAGCGCCGAGCGCCTTGACTGACGCCATCGGAACCACACGCTCGCGGCGCCACCCATCAACCGCACCCAACAAGCCATCGGACTTTGCCGCCGAATAACCCGCACGGTTCAGCAACTCTGCAACCCGGTCGCGCTTGGCTTCTGGCTGCGACGGCTCCGGCAGCTTGCCAGTCGAAGCCTGCACGCATCGATCGTAGGGAACCGGCTTGCCTTTGCCGAGGATCTCCATCGCCAGCTCCCACATAGTCTGAAGACAGAACCTGAGACCGGCGAGGTATTGGCCGCGCAGCCCGCCGATTTTCTCCGCCTCGCCGCAAAGCCCCTGCATAGCCGCAGGGATGTCCACCTCGCGCAAATAGGCTTCGATAGCCTCACGGTCCACCGTCTTACCACCAACTCCCCCGGTTTCGCGCACGCGTGCTGCTGCAGGCGTGGTGTACGCAGCCGGCAGCGGCTCATCGGAGAACCACGAATCCGCAATGAAGCGCCCCGTCCCCGACGGACACATGACGTCTCCGCCCCAAAGTGTGTCAATGCCGAGCACGGCATCTGCGACAAATCGTCCTACTTGGTCCATATCATTCCTTCACTTTCTGTAGAGAACCGAACCACACATATATACACAAACCAACGAACATCAGCGCCGAAACCGTCTGCGAGATCGGTTCGTTGGAGTAGAAAGGAGTTTGTATCAGGTCTTCACGATACTTTGGCAACAGTCGCAAGGCCGCGCCGAAGACGCCTCCCAGCGCGCCGCCCGCCATCAGCCCGGAGGCAATGATAACGCCGCGCTCGCGGATGGTCCTGCCCTGCTCACCGCCCGTCCTGGCAGCGCGCTTGTTCACCAGGTGCGAGACAAATCCGCCAACCAGTATGGGCGTCGTCAGTTGCAGCGGCAGGTAAATTCCCAGGGCGAAGACCATAGACGAGACGCCGAGCATCTCCAGCACCACCGTGATCAGGGCGCCGATGCCAAAGAGGATATAGGTGACCGGCTGACCGCTCATGAATCCCTCAACTATTGCCTTCAAGGCGGAAGCTTGCGGCGCGACCAATACCTGGCGCATGTCTCCGGGCGCAGCCTCTCCGAATTGGAAGACCTTGGCCAGCAAGATGATGGTCAAGCCGGCGGTGATCGCAGCGGCGACCACCCCGATGAACTTCACCTTCTCCTGCGCCGAGGGCGTGGAACCAATCCAATAGCCGGCCTTGAGGTCGGTAATGAATTGTCCCGAGGCGCAGAGGGCGACGCACACCATGCCGGCGAGGGCCATCACGAAGAACATGCCGGTGGTTCCGGAGAGGCCGAACTTCAGCAGCACCACCGCCGAGACGATCACGGTGAGCAGGGTCATGCCCGAGGCTGGATTGTTCGCCGTGGTGGCAATAGCGTTGGCGGCCACCGTGGTGAAGAAGAAGGCGAAGAGCAGCGTCAGTACCAGGCCCAGCGCCACCACGGTCCAGGTGACATGCAGCTGCCCAAAGAAGGCGGCCACGGCGATGGCTCCAACCACCACGCCGAGGAGTATGGCCATGATCGGAATATCGCGGTCGGTTCGCTCCATGTGCGGGGCTTCGCCGTGGCGGAAGGCGTGCAGCGCGATGCCGAACGAGCCCGCCACCACGCGCAGCGATTTTAGGATGCCGACGAGGCCGGCGGCAGCGATGGCGCCCACGCCGATGAAGCGCACATAGTTGCGGTAGATTTCGGCAGCCGTCATGTGAGAAATGGGAATTGTGGCCGGATAGACCGTGACGTCGCCCATGTGGCTGCCCATGAACCAGATCACCGGGACCAGCACGAAGTTGACCAGCACGCCACCGGCGCAAAAGATCATGGAGATGCGCAGGCCCATCACGTAGCCGAGGCCGAGAATGAAGCCGATGGCGTCGAAGTTGAAGACCATGCGATGGCGATCGACCAGCGATCGCATTATCGGCACAAATTGGAAGTTCAGGTACTCCTTCCAGACATGGAAGGTGGTGACGAAGAAATCGAAAACGGCGGCAATGCAGGTGGCCTGTATCAACAGCTTGGCCTGCGAGCCGCCCTTCTCGCCGGTGACCAGCACCTCGGTGATGGCCGTGGCTTCGGGAAAGGGAAACTTGCCGTGCATCTCGCGCACGAAATAGCGGCGCAGGGGAATGAGGAAGAGAACTCCCAGGCAGCCGCCCGCCAGGCAGATGAAGATGGTCTGCACCGGATGGGGGTCGAGGTGGAGGATGTAGAGCGCCGGCACAGTGAAGACGGCACCGGCCACCACGCTGCCGGAGGCGCCGCCCATGCCGGTGATGATCATGTTCTCCAGCACGGTGGAGCGGCGGCGGTACATGCGCGCCAGCCCGATGGCGAGGATGGAGATGGGAATCGCTGCCTCCATTCCCTGGCCGACCTTCAGGGCGGAGTAGGCCGAAGCCACGCTGAAAATGATGCACAGCAGCGTGCCCCAGAACACCGCGCGCCAGGTGACTTCGGGCAGGCTCATGCTGGTGGGCACCAGCGGCACGTAGAGCTCACCGTCTTTCAGCGGCTGATAGGCGTTCGCGGGCAGGGACTTGGTCTCGAGCTCAGTTGCAGTGGTGGCCATGCATACAATCTCCTGGCAGTGTGGCAGCCGCAAGAATTGTATCCTGCCGAGTCAATCGAGGAATGTGACCGGTGTAGCGGTGCAGTGTGATGATGTCTGACTTGCTTACTTCCTGTCGACGGCAGTGCCGAGCCTACGTCCGCGGTTCGAGCGGCGTTTATCTCCGCTCCGCTTCCCGCGCCAGCGACTTCAGCACCATGTTGATCAGCGACAGCACGACGGCTCCCCAGAATGCCGGCCAGAAACCGTGGACCGCGAAGCCGGGAACAAAGTTCGAGGCGAATATCAGCATGAGCGCATTGATGACCCACCAGAAAATCCCGAGGGTGAGGATGGTGAGAGGCAGAGTAATGATTTTCAGCAGCAGCCCGAGCGTGGCGTTGATCAGTCCGATGACGAGCGCCGCAATCAGCGCAGCGGTGAAGTCGCGCACGTAAAATCCGGGTATAAATCGAGACACGATCAGCAGGCTGATAGCGCTCAACAGCCAGTTCAGTAGTAGGCGCATATTGCTCCTTTCGCCGCTTCGTTCACGAGATCGTCTTCTTCGCTAGGATCATGCTAACGGCCTTCTCCGCGCGCCGCTGCCGCGTCTCCTCCTGCTTGGCGCCGCTGATCCATTGTGCGAACTCCTTGCGATGAGTGTAAGCCAGCTTGTCCCAAAGCGCCTTCGCTTCCTTGCTCTTGCGGAACGCGTGTGCCAGCTCCGCGGGCGGCTCGACGATGCGCTCTTCGGTATCCCGTTCCATTACTACCGAAACCATATCGCCAGCCTTGGCTTTGGCTCCGGCTTGCAAGGTCTTGTTGAAGGTAAGCAGGTGACGGCCGCCCATCGGCTGTATGTTGGTGCGGAAGGAAAAGCCGTTGATCGCGCCTTTCACTGCCACGCGCCCGCGTGTGCCCCACACCTCCGCCACGTTGAATGGCACAGCTATGAAGCACCACGCCTTGTTGGGGCCTGCACCTTCAGCTTTCGCTTTGAATTTTTTCTGCACCGCAGCCTCGCGTCAAAATGAATCTGAATACAGCCGGAAGAAAAAATCGCGGAAATTATATCGCGGCGGAGCGATGAGCGGCGCCGGCCTTGCCTGTGCTACTGGAACCACGATGCGATAAGCTCATTTTGTGAGGTGGCTCGCCCATGCCTGACCCGATTGCGCAGTTCGCTGACGCAAAATATCTGAACCTGGAGACCTTTCGCAAGACAGGCGTTGGCGTGCGCACTCCGGTATGGTTCGCGCAGGAAAGCAGCACGTTTTACGTGTACACGCTGCCCGACGCCGGAAAGGCCAAGCGCATTCGCAACAACCCCAAGGTGCGCGTTGCGCCCTGCGACATGCGCGGCAACCTGCGCGGAGCGTGGGTGGACGCACGCGCCCGCATCTGTGAAAGCTCGGAAACCGCGCACGGACAGGAACTGCTCCGCCGCAAGTACGGCTGGATGAAAATCATCGGCGACTTCTTCAGCCGGCTGCGCGGTCGGACGCAGGCCGTGATCGCGATAGATCTGGACTAAACAGCGTTAGGCCGAATCGCGACAACTTCAATTCAAGTTGTCATCCTGAGCGGAGGTCGCCGCGGCGACCGGAGTCGAAGGACCCCTATTATCCGAAAAACTCCCGGTGCCCGCTGGATAAACGCTCATTCCCATCCTGGCCCGGAAATGCACTTGCCCGTTTGCAGGTAGTGGTTGATCGCGGTCTGCCAGGAATTCATCTTGCCCTCGAACCAGGCGCGGTCCATGCGATGAAGTTCGGCGTTGCCGGCCTCCGACAGCGCAGTGTAAGAGTAGCGAACGTGCGCGTTGCTCTTGCCATCGTCCCGCGCCTCGAGTTGGATGTGGATTTGCGCCGCCATCAGCCCCGGCCGCACCCAGTCATAAGCGATGCGCAACGCCTCAGGCTGATACTCGGTACATTGCCAGATGCTCTCACTGCCATCTTCTTCCGGCGTGATGAAGACGCAGCCCCGCTCGGCGATTCCTGATCCCGAATAGATCATCCGGTACTGCCACTGTGGGACCCACTCTGCCTCGCGCACCGGACAGAGCAGCGGGAAGACCTTCTCGGGCGGAGCGTCGTTGATTTGCGTGAATTCGTGGACAACTCTGTTGGCTGCGAACATAGGCACTTTATCGCACGAGTCTCGATGTAACCGCCCCGGCGCTTATACGTGCTGGGTGACAGCCGCCGCGCGAATGGCAGCGATCAGGTTCGCCGTGGTGGGGACATCGATTCCGTAATGTTTCCCGCCGCGGACGATCGGCCCGCCAATGGCATCCAACTCAAGCTCCCGATGGGCGGTCAAGTCCTTCGCCATGGAACTGCGTGCTACCGGTGGGAAGCTTTCGAAGATCGCCTGCAGTTTCGGCAGATCGATCTCTGCGCCGCTTGCCTTCGCCACGGCGCAGGCCTCGGCGATGGCAGAATCCAATTTGTGCTTCCACTCAGCGTCCGCGAAAATCTCTCCCTTGTTCTTTCCCGAAGCAGACGTCACCAGCGCGAACGGCGCCAGGAAGCAGAGTTTGCTCCACAGCAGCGTCTGCTCGTTCGGCATGAACTGGCAGGTAAATCCAAGCTCTCCCAGACGGGCGACGATCGCTCCCAGACGCGGCTCCCCGCTGGCCGCAAGGTTCAGACGAACAAATGGCGAGCGCTGCACAAATCGGCCCGGAGCAGTCCTCTCAGCTTCAACCGCAATGGTCGCCGGCACCACGTGGTCCCGGACAAATCGCTGGCGCAGCACCTCGACGTGATCCACCCCGTTCAGCAGAGGAACGACCAACCCGGGCGACGACTTCACGGCTTCTAGCGCTGTTTGCAGTTGATAAGTCTTGGTTGCGATCCACAGCACATCAACCGGCTCTGTCAGGGCGGCTGCGGATTTCGCCGGCGCTGTGATCGTGCCGGACGGACGCTCCAACGACAGGCTCACCGGATAGCCCGACAGCTTTTCCGGTCGAACGATTACTGTGACGTCTTCGCCCAACGATGCCAGCGCGGTGCCGACCAAACCTCCGATTGCGCCCGGTCCCAAAATCGCATGTTTCATCAAGTCACTCCCTCAGCATTCAATGCCCATGTGATGAGGTTGGTTTAGCGCTGAACCCTGACGGGTAATCGTACGCTGGCAACTGACTACTGGCTACTGGCAACTGTGTCACTTCGGCCGGTAGTCCAGAGAGGCTGCCCCCAGAATCCTTCCAGTGCCCGACTCCTGAACCAGCACCACAACCTTGAGCTTGGCTTGGTTCCAATCGGGATGCAAAGCGGGATCAACGGTGACATCAAACTGCCCATTAGTGGCAGTGCCCAGCTCCCGCAACTGCCTCACGACGGCGGCATGCTGCAGTGTTCGCCCGCCGTTCTCACCTCCGCCGACTGAGGTGGAAAGTCCATCCTCGGTGATTGCAAGCAGTATTTTCGGGTGTTCGTTAGCCGGAGTCCGCACCGCAATCTTCAGTTTCTGCTGCGGTTCCCATTGCAGCGAGACTTTCGCAGGCTTGGGATCTGCCGCTGCCAGGCTTATATTGCGATTGACCTCGGCAGCTTCATTCCCCACCAGTTGCAAGTGGCCATCGATCACCATTTGCGGCGTGTACACGGTAGCCAGGTGAAGTTGCCGGGCGTAATTGTTCTGGCGCTCACTGAACGCCGCTGAAGAGAAGCGGTCCGTCCATCCGATGTAGTTCCAGTAATCGACGTGTTCGCCCAGCAGGATGAGTTGCACGGCGCTGGGCGGGCTCTTGTGGCTCAGGTCAACCAGAAGCGCATCGGCAGGGGGACAACTGGAGCACCCCTCGGAAGTGAACAACTCAATGACCACCGGAGTTTCGGCCCAAGCGCCTGAAGCGTGGCCCGCTACGAGGGCGATGATCGCGAATAGCAGGAGGACAGATTTTTTCACACTGCACCATAGGACGCGCCAGCTGGCAGGAAGTTGCAAACGGACGATTTCCCCTCTTGAGGTCACTGCAGGTAAACGACCTCCATGGGCCTCGGGTATCGGACGGTAATTTTGAACCCGGCTTGTCTCAGTTCGTCCAAAACCTCAGGCGTAGGCTCGATCAAGGCCACTTCTGAGGCGTGCATCTTGAGATCGTCGAAAGTCCAGAACTCCAGAGGATAGTATCGCGCCAGGTTTAGCTCCATGCGGTTCTGAATGGTTTGCTGCGCAGGATCGGAAGGAAGCAGCAAAACACAATCCTCTGGATGGTTGGAATACTGCGCAACTTCCGCATGCAGAATACTGTACGAGAACACGAGAAATCGTTTCCCCTCGGCGCGCAAAGGAGCTTGCAAGCCCAGGTAGTGCCTGGGTTTGGCTTGTTGTCCCATTGGGTCGTAGGGGTAAAGCGCGGCCTTCAACTGGTGCGTCAGTCCCCAGCTTGCGAGAATCAGGAAAACTCCCAGCGAGACACGACGAGCAGTGCGGAAGTGGCGCCACAACCAGCAGGAAAATGCAACCGCTATACCGGGCAAGGCGCTGATGAAATAGCGGCCGATGAAAGCATTGGTTTTCCACTTCGCCAAAACGAACCCCGCCAGCGGTATGCAGAGAAACAACCAGCCCACCGATTCACCCGCCTGCCGCCGATTCAAACCAGTATCTTCTTTGCCCCTGAGTCCCGCCAGGGTGATCCAGAGCATAACGAATACGACTAACAACAACCCGTCGGGAAGCAAATCGTAGAAAACCGCCCTCAACGCGTTGAAGGAAGGTTTCCAAGCCGTCGCGGAAAAGGCATTTGAGAACTGATGCGAATAGGAAAGCATCAGCTTCGACATAAGGAGGATGGAGAGCGCCACTCCCAAAATTCCCGCCATCAGCTTTGGCGAAGGGCGCTGCCACGGTTTCCAGCAGTACAGTTCCCACAGTCCGTAAGGCACCAGCAACAGAGCCGCGTAGTAGTGAATGGTGACGGCCAGAAAAAGCACCGCTCCGAATGCAATCGCCGGCCATCTCTTATCGTCAGGCATGCACGTCCATATCCACAGAGAGAGCGCCGACAACATGAAGTAGATTGCGTAGGAACGCGCCTCATATCCGTAGTAGGGCAGAAACGAACACATTAGAACCGCCAGGGCAATCAATCCATGCAGACCATCGCTGAGCCTCCGGGCGCAGTCGAACGTTACCAGCAGACCGGCTGTCATGGCCAAGGCGGAGGGCAGCCTGGCCGCTACTTCGCTGGAGCCGAATAGCTTCTGAGCGGTCATGGCAAGGATGTAGTAACCCGGAGGCAGGCCGTCCGCCCCGTGACTAAGGGCATCAAGGATGGTTGCAAGGTGGGGCAGCCCGGCTATATGCGCGGTAACGATCTCGTCATACCAGAACGGACGATGGAATCCGATATAGATACTGGTCGCAAGATAAAAAGCGGCCAGCATCGCCGCGACAGAGAAGCTAACGACATCAAGAGTGCTTACGGTGTGTTTTGTCTCAGACGAACTGCCGCCTGGCAAGGCATCATGCGCTGAAGCCTCCACTTTCACCCTTCTTTCCTCTGGCACTCTCTTGACATTGTGGTCATCAGGTTTGTGATAGTCAATTCGGTGCTTCGCCCTGAGCAACGACATCTTGCCGCCAGCACCTATTCTCCCCGCAGGAGACACGGATCGAACGCCGGCAAAGACCCAAGAGCCTCTGCCCCGAACCATCACTGATAATCGTCGGATTCAGGAGAATAGATGACGCCGGTTGCGTGGAAACGGAATGCCAAAGGTCAGCCCCGGACCGGCACTCCGGGCCAACGTGCCCTCGCAGGACCCGTTCACCTCGCTAATGAACCAGCAATGGATGGACCCGGCTTCCCACGCGACTTAGCGCGCTTCAACCCCGGCGGGTTGCGCATTGCGGCGTGGGCGCCGGTTCTCCTGCAGGATCTTCTTCCGCAGCCGCAACGACTTTGGCGTGACCTCGACCAGTTCATCGTCAGCAATGAACTCGATCGCTTGTTCCAGGTTCAAGTTCTTGAACGGCACCAGCCGGATGGCATCATCGGCCGTGGATGAACGCATGTTGGTCAGCTTCTTCTCGCGGACAATATTCACCACGAGATCGTTGTCGCGCGAGTTCTCGCCCACCACCATGCCCTCGTAAACCTCTACCCCGGGCCCCACGAACATTTCGCCGCGTTCCTGCAAACCCCACAGCGCATACGCGGTAGTGTGGCCGCCGCGGTCGGCAACCAGGGCCCCCGTCACACGGTGCGGGATATCGCCTTGCCACTCCGTGTAGCCGTCGAAAAGCGAGTTCATCACAATGGTCCCCCGCGTGTCCGTGAGCAACTCGCTGCGCAGACCGATCAGGCCGCGGCTTGGGATAACGAATTCCATGCGCACCCGGCCGTAACCGTGATTGTGCATCTTCTGCATCTGCGCCTTGCGCGCGCCCAGCTTCTCGATCACTACGCCGACGAACGATTCGGGAACGTCAATCGTCAGCCGCTCCATCGGTTCCATCAGCTTGTCGTCAACTTGCTTGGTGACGATTTCGGGCTTGCCCACCGCCAGCTCGAAACCTTCGCGCCGCATCATCTCGATCAGGATTGCCAGTTGCAACTCGCCGCGGCCCATTACTTTGAACGAGTCGGTGTTCTCGGTGTCTTCCACGCGCAGCGAAACGTTGGTCAGCAGCTCTTTTTCCAGGCGCTCCCGCAGATTGCGCGAGGTAACGTACTGTCCCTCGCGTCCTGCGAACGGCGACGTGTTCACCATGAACTGAATCGCGATGGTTGGCTCGTCGATCGTCGTGACCGGCAGAGGCACGGGGTTCTCGATGTCAGTGATGGTCTCACCGATGTTGATGCCGGTCACTCCTGCGACCGCTACGATGTCGCCCAACTCGGTTGCGACAATGTCGGTCCGCTTCAACCCGGAGAACGAGAACAGCTTCGTAATCTTGATCTTCTCCATCGACCCATCGCGCTTGGCGATGGCGACGTCCTCGCCGGTGCGCAGCGTGCCGTTGAAAACGCGCGCAATAGCCAGCCGGCCGAGATAGTCGCTGTAATCGAGATTCGCAACCAGCACCTGCAATGGGCCATCCGCATCACCCGCAGGCAGGGGGATGGTGTCAACGATTGCGTCGAACAAAGGACGAAGATTCTCGCCGGGCCGGTCGGCATCCGTAGAAGCCGTTCCCAGCTTCGCGTTGGTATAGAGCACGGGGAAATCAAGCTGGTCTTCCGCGGCGTCGAGATCAATGAACAGGTCGTACACCTCGTTGAGCACTTCCTGCGCACGCGCATCGGGACGGTCGATCTTATTGATCACCAGGATCGGCGGTAGCTTGGCTTCCAGCGCCTTGCTCAGCACGTAGCGCGTCTGCGGCAGCGGGCCTTCGCTGGCGTCCACCAGCAGCATGACGCCGTCCACCATCTTCAGCGCGCGCTCGACCTCGCCACCGAAGTCGCTGTGGCCGGGCGTGTCCACGATGTTGATCTTGATGTCGTGGTAAAAAATCGCCGTGTTCTTGGCCAGGATGGTGATGCCGCGCTCGCGCTCCAGCTCGTTCGAATCCATCACGCGCTCCACGTGGGTCTCGTTAGCGCGAAAGGTGCCGCTCTGGTTCAGCATGGCATCTACCAGCGTGGTCTTTCCGTGGTCCACGTGCGCGATGATGGCGATATTGCGAAGACTCTTGCTCAAAACAACTGTCCTTCCTGTTGGGGAAAACCGCGTGCGACAAGGCAAACGGAGGGCTTCGGAACCGGTACATCCAGTTTACAATACGCAGCAGATAATTGACCGAACCAAAAAGGTTCTCAGGATATCGGTCGCGACTTTTGATTGCAGCGCTTGTATCAACGCGCGAGTTGAACAGGCTGTGCGATACATAGGGAGCAAGCAGGGATGGGGAAACAGGAATGCGATACCTCACTAGCGCAGATAAACACAATCATCGGCAGCAAGTAACCGATCAGTCTCGGACGTTCTTCCAGCCAATGTACGACAAGTTCGATGCAGCTATAGACGCATTACTCTTGCTTCAATACGCCTATAGGCTTCCAGACGAGCCGGCATCGACGCCTTTGCAACGCGTGTACACACTGACGCAAAAGTGGCTGTACTCGTCAATCTTCACTTTTCACGCATCGCTGGCGCTGGCCGAACAAGGGCTCTACACCCAAAGCATAATTCTCAATCGGAGACTGATGGAACACCTCGTCACGGTCCGCTACTTAGCCGATAAGCCTGAAGATATTGATAGATTGCAAATGGTTGCCACGAAGGTAAGAAAAACGCTCACGATGCGTGATCGTTAGGAGCATGTGATTCCTGGATACTATGATCCGAATTACAAGTTTTCATCTGAGTTTTCCCATCCGAGTCATGGGTCACACGTTTTGAAGATCCAACCGGACGGTGCAGGTGGGTACAACGTTGATATGGGAATCACGTTCAACGCCGAATGGATGAGCCTTTGCCTGAATGAGTTGGCAATGCTCTTGGCAGGATTCCTCAAAGCCTACCCCACCAAATTCAAGGACGTTCTGCACTATCGAAACACGTCTGATATGGATCGCATAAGGGACGCAACGGCGAAACTTCTCGAGCTGCTGTACGCTCACATCGCTCTCAAAGGCGGAGAGAACATATGGCACAAAACAACCAGACCGCTTTGGGACTGGTGAGGGCGCCGGTTTAAGATAGCCGTAGGTTTTGCACGACTCAGGGACTTAAATGCGCATCCTCATGCTGACGGCACTGGCGCTGTCACTGTTCAATTTTTCTGCTGCCTTTTGGGGGCAGAGCAGTACCTCGCGCTCCGACACATCCTCGACCCTCTCAACTTCACCAGCCGATTTTTCTGACGACCAGGCCTTTGCGCAGTATCAGCGTGTCACCACGGGCATAAAACCGCCGAAGGCGATGCACGCGCCCGATCCGAAGTTCCCAGTTCTGCCAGCCGACGCGGAGCGGCACGGAATCGTTGTCATGCTGGTGGGCGTGAATACCAAAGGACACGTTCAAGCGGTGCGCGTGCTTCGCAGCGATGAGCAGGCCTTCGAGGAAAGCGCGGTCGAAACGGTGAAGAAATGGAAGTTCAAGCCCGCCGAGAAGAACGGCCAGCCCGTTCCGGTGCAGGTGACGGTGGAGATGAAATTTCAACGTTAGTCTTTCAAAATTGTCATCCCGACCGAGCGGCTCAGCCGCGAGCGGAGGGATCTGCGGTTTCAGAGAACGCAGCGACCGCAGATCCCTCGGCTCGGACTAAGTCCTCGCTCGGGATGACAAGCGTAGCTGGGTTGTGTACCCACTATCCACTTCCTTCACTTCGGGCTGTACACTTGCAGCAAGATTCTTGGGATAGTTATCTTTAGTGTGAAACGACCGCCGGCACAATCTGCCGGTGTCCCTGATACGTAATACTGTATGGAACCTGTCGCGAAGAACCCGTTAGGTCGCGGTGATGCAGCGGATGAAATGCGGCTGATAGCACGCCTCCGCGCCGGCGACCAGCAGGCGATGTCCGAGCTCTATGACCGGTATTCCAAGGTAGTTTATGCGGTGGCACTGCGGGTGCTTCAGGATGCAGCGGCCGCCGAAGATGTGCTGCAAGACGTATTCTTGCAGCTATGGCGCAAGCCCGATGCCTTCGACGCCAGCCGGGGCAGTCTGGCGGCATGGCTGGCTGTGATCACGCGGCATCGGTCCATCGATCGCCTGCGCCAACGGCGGCCGGAGACTGACATCGAAGAGTGTGTAATCACCAGCGGCCCCGATCTGCGGGACGAGACGGAGCGTACGCTGGTGGTGGAGAAAATTCGCGGCGCGCTGGCGGAGATGAATCCCGATCAGCGCGCTGCATTGGAGATGGCGTTTTTCCAGGGCCTCACCCATTCCGAGATTGCGGAGAAAACGGGCGAGCCGCTGGGAACGATCAAGACGCGCATTCGCAGCGGACTGCAGCAGTTGCGCGCCAAATTTGCGTGATGAAGACACACGAACAATTCGCCGATGACTTGGAACTGTACGCGCTGGGCGAGCTGACGGGCGCAGAGCAGGAGTCTCTGGAGGAGCACCTGCAAACGTGCGCCGCCTGCCGTCGCGAATTGCATGCGCTGCGCGGCGACCTGGGACTGCTTGGCTTGTCGAGCAGCGGGCCACAGCCTCCGGCGCGCAGCAAGGAGCGCCTGATGCGAGTGATCGCTGCCGAGCCACCGCGGGTCCCGTCATCCGCGCCAGTCGAGCTGCCCCGGCGAAGTTCTTGGTGGGCCTGGGTTCCGGCGCTCGCCGCTGTCGCGTTATTTTTCATCGCGATCGGGATGTGGCGCAGCAACCAGCATATGAGCGATCTCGTCGCTGAGCTCACCAACCGCAATCAGGACGAGGGGGTTCAACTCGATCGCCTGAACCAGGAGATGCGGCTGCTCACCTCGCCGGACGCGGTGCATGTTTCGCTGAATCCGATGAAGTCGCTGCGGCAGCCGAGCGGCACAGCCATCTTCAGCCCATCGCAAAAACGCATGATATTCATGGCCAGCAATCTGCCCCCAGTGCCGGAAGGCAAGGCCTATGAGCTGTGGATCATTCCCATGAAGGGCGCGCCCATGCCGGCTGGCGTCTTCAAGCCCGACGCGCACGGCAACGCCATGATGATGGACCACCCCATGCCCGAAGGCGCAGAAGCCAAGGCGTTCGCCATCACCGTCGAGAAGGAAGAAGGCTCCGACAAGCCAACTTCGCCGATCATGCTGATGGGCGAAGTGACTGCGCGTGGGTAACACTTAGCCCGGGTTGGGGCGCTGATTTACACAACTCACGCACAGGCTTTCCTCAGCAATCAGCGGCACGCTGCTAGATAGGCGCTGGTGAACAGGCGCAACATCGCTACACTAGTACAACATGGCGAATCCCGGGGATTTTGCGTACACCCTAAAGCAGCAGGCTGACATCGTCCGCATTGTGGGCGAGTACGTCACTCTGCGCAAGGCAGGCGCGCAGAACTTCATCGGGCTGTGCCCCTTTCATCAGGAAAAGACCCCCTCGATGTCGGTACACTCTTCGCGGCAATTCTTTCATTGCTTTGGCTGCGGCGCGTCGGGCGACGTCTTCAACTTCGTGCAGAAGGTTGAGAACATCACTTTCCCGGAGGCCGTGCGCCTGATTGCGGAAAAGCTGAAGATTCCCATGCCGAAGATGAGCTTCTCCTCGCCGGAGGAGGAGCGTCAAGCTGGCATGCGTGTCGGGCTGATCGAGGTTCACGAGCGGGCCTGCAAGTTCTTCCAGGAACAGCTACGCAAGCCCGAGGCGGCGCACGCCCGCGAGTATCTCGCCTCGCGAGGGGTCACTCCCGGGATCATTGCTGAGTTCCGCATGGGCTACGCGCCGGATTCTGGCTTCCTGCTGCGCGACGCTTTGCGGGGGCAGTACAACGAAGAACTGCTGCGCGAGTCGGGATTGTTCTCGTGGAAGGAGAAACCCCAGATGTCAGTAGCCAGTAGTCAGTTGTCAGTGGACGGAGCGCCGCCCGGCAATGTAGGGTCCATGGCTTCCACTGATGGAGTACTGACAACTGATAACCGACAACCGACAACTTTTTACTCCAAGTTTCGCAACCGGGTCATGTTCCCCATCACCAACGAAACCGGCAAGGTGATCGCCTTCACCGGCCGCACGCTGGCCACGGACGAGAAGTCCGGCCCCAAGTACCTGAATTCACCAGAGACACCGATTTACTCGAAATCGCGCGTGCTGTTCAATCTCGACAAAGCCAAGGATGCAGTCCGCAAACTCGAGTACGCGGTCCTGGTCGAAGGCCAGATGGATTGCATCTCGGTTTATACGGCGGGATTTCGCAACGTGATCGCAAGTTCGGGCACGGCGTTCACCGAACTACAGGCGCGGCTGCTGGCGCGATTCAGTAAAAACATCGTGGTCAATTTCGATCCCGATACCGCTGGCGCCGCTGCGGCCGAGCGTTCGCTGGCGTTGTTGGTCAGCGAAGACTTCCAGGTGAAGGTCCTTACTCTCGAGGCCGGCTTCGATCCCGACCTGTACATCCGGCGAAAGGGTGGGGCGGCGTACGGAGAGGCGCTGTCGCACTCGCAGAAATACTTCGACTACCTTATCGAGCGCGCGCGGGCGCAATTTCCCGTGCGCACTCCTGAGGGCAAAGTGAAGGCGTTGGACTATCTGTTGCCGCACATTCAGCGAGTGCCCAGCCGCATCGTGCGCGACGAACTGGCCAACGAGATTTCTCATCGGCTGGGCATCGATTCGGCGGTACTGCGCCAGGAATTGCGGCACGCCGCCCGCTCACGGTCTTCCTCACACGTGAGCCCAACCGGTGCGGCGCTGGCAGACGCCGAGCGGGTTCTGGTCCGCGCTCTTGCCAGTCGCGAGCTTGCGCATAGTCCGGTTAGCGCCCACGATGGGCAGGACCTTGACTTCGAGCCGGCACGGCAGGCCCATTTCGCTCTGACGCGGGAACGATTGCACGAGGGCTCGGCGGCTGAGCCCCTGATTGACGCGCTCTTGCTGGCGCAAGAGCGGGGCCTCGATCCCATGTCTCTGCCGCTAGAAGAGGCCAATCGCAACCTCCTGGCGGCAGTGCTGATGAACGAACCCGAGGAGCTTACTCCGGAGTTGCTGGAGAACTCCATACGGTCGCTGCGCCGGCGTGTTTTTCGGCGCCAGCTCGAGGACCTGCAACATCAGTTGAAGGAAGCCGAGCGCCGCCAGGATCCGGCATCGGCGGCAAAGCTGCTTCAGGAACGAATCAGGCTGCGGAGGGCCATGACGGCCATGGGGGAGAGCGCGTAGCCGCCCCATACCTGAGTCGCGTCTGTGCGTAAGTAGTTGAGAAAAAAGGCTGAACCCATTGTTCCGCGTGGAACATCTAACTCTTGAGCAGGGTTCTGAGTGCCCGGACAGTTTATCGCGTGTTCGCTCCGGTTGTTACCAAAGTTCTGCATCCCGCGTCAAAAGGCTAGGAGGCGGGCCTGGCCTGTGCTAACATTAAAAGGTTTCTGTGTCTGCCGGTCCGGTACCGGTCCCGCCCTTCCATGCACACGAGAGGTGGCGCTTCTTATACGGCGCCACGTTGAGGAAATTCCGCTTTGGCTCTAGACGATAAGTTCGACGATATCAAAAAATTGATCGATGTGGGAAAAGAAAAGGGCTACCTCACTTACAACGAGGTGAATGACCTGATCCCGCACGACATGCATTCTCCCGACGACCTTGAGGACTTGCTGACCACGATCGGCACGCAAGGCATTGACGTTCTGGAAGGGCCGAAGCTCCCGGGCTCTCTCGACAAGAAGTTTGATACTGAAATCGAAGCCGGTGAAGATGTCGAGCTCGACCTCACGCCGGGCGCGCTGGAAAAGACCAACGACCCCGTCCGCATGTACTTGCGAGAGATGGGCACCGTTCCTCTGCTCACGCGTGAAGGCGAAGTGGAAATCGCCAAGCGCATTGAGCGTGGCCAACTGCGCGTTCTGAAGGCGCTGTCGCGTTCGCCCATCGTAATCCGCGAGATCGTCGCCATCGGTGAAGACCTCAAGCGCGGCGTGCGCTCCATCAAGGAAGTGGTGCTCTTCGACGAAGAGGAAATCACCGAAGAGGTGGTGACCAACCGGCTCAACGACATCACTGGAAAGATCGACGAACTCAGCCGCCACTACAGGAGGTCTGGGCAGCTCATCGAAAAGCTGGCCAACATTCTCCAGAAGAAAAGGCCGAAAGAGCACCGCCGTTACCGCTGGGCCCTGGGCCGCGAGCAAGTCGCAATTTCCCAAGTCATCCGCCGCCTGGGCTTCACCAATACTGAACGCAAGCGGCTCATCGACCGCGTCAACAAAACGGTTGACAGCATGCGCGGGCTGGACAGGCAGGCGGTCAACTTCGAGAAGCGCGCGGAGCAGACGCGTGCGGAAGAGACACGCAAGGAACTGCGCAAGCAGTCGCGGCAGATCCGCATTGACTTGGAGCGCATGGAGCGCGACGCTGGGGCTAGCTTCGCGGAACTCAAGCGCACCCAGCGCGAAATCGTACAGGGCGACGTGGACGCCGAGTACGCCAAGCGCGAGCTGATCGAAGCCAACCTGCGACTGGTGGTCTCCATCGCCAAGAAGTACACCAACCGCGGCTTGCAGTTCCTCGACCTGATTCAGGAAGGCAACATCGGCCTGATGAAGGCGGTAGACAAGTTCGAGTACCGGCGCGGCTACAAGTTCTCGACCTATGCGACGTGGTGGATCCGCCAAGCCATCACCCGCGCCATCGCCGACCAGGCGCGCACTATCCGTATTCCGGTGCACATGATCGAGACCATCAACAAGCTGATCCGCACCTCGCGCCAGTTGGTGCAGGAACTGGGACGCGAGCCGACCTCGGAAGAGATCGCCAAGCGGATGGACATCCCCGTGGCGAAGGTGCGCAAGGTGCTCAAGATCGCCCAGGAACCGATTTCGCTGGAGACGCCGATCGGCGAAGAGGAAGATTCGCATCTCGGCGATTTCATCGAAGATCGCGCCGTGGTTTCCCCAGCGGAAGCGGTGATCAACGTCAACCTCAAGGAGCAGACGGCGCAGGTGCTGCGCTCGCTCACGCCCCGCGAGGAGAAGGTGATCAAGATGCGCTTCGGCCTGGAGGACGGCTCCGAGCACACCCTGGAAGAGGTCGGCCAGTCGTTCGCCGTCACTCGCGAACGCATTCGCCAAATCGAGGCCAAGGCGCTGCGCAAACTGCGTCATCCCTCGCGGTCGCGCAAACTGCGCGCGTTTATGGACGGCGTGCACGATTAGGCAGAGCGGGAATGAGCCGCGTAGCGGCGGCACAGGTTGTGACACGGACTCTTCAGCCCCCCAGCAGACAGGCGCGAGCGATCGCGCCTGTCGTATTTTGGAGTCGGGGTTTAATCTCCGCGCTGGAGTTTGGGTATGTCGTTCGACTCGCCTGCCAGAATCTGCATTGCTTTGGAGGAACCCTGGATGCGTCCCCACAGAACGCAATTCAACGGCTAAGATATAAAAGCTCGGATACAATCGTCGAGCCGTTGAGGGATGAGTGACCTTTGCTGGCGTGAGCTCTGAGAAAGAGATTCAGTCCCGGGCAGGGGCGGGCCAGCTTGCATCGCTTGGCAGGCACACTCTACTTCTCAGCATTCTGCTGGTCGTTGCGGCGGTTTTCCTCTACTATCCGGCGCACGGTCACCCGTTCGTCAACTTTGATGACAACCTGTACGTTAGCGAGAACGCGCACGTCATCTCCGGCTTGCGCTGGGAGACGGTCAAGTGGGCGTTCACCACGTTCGATCAGGGCAACTGGCATCCGCTGACCTGGCTTTCTCACGCTGCGGATTGCCAGTTCTACGGGCTTGATCCTGCCGGACACCATGACACCAACCTTGTTTTGCATGTACTGAACGTGTTGCTGCTTTTCTGGGTTCTGCAAGAGGCAACCGGCTATGCCGGTCGCAGCGCGATGGTGGCTGGGCTATTTGCGCTCCACCCCATTAACGTCGAAACCGTGGTTTGGATTTCAGAACGCAAGAACCTGTTAAGCATGTTGTTTTTTCTGCTCGCGCTGGGCGCTTACCGGCGTTATGCGCTCAAGCCCGGAGCAGGACGCTACGCCGTGGTTGCCTTTCTGTACGCGATGGGATTAATGGCCAAACCCCAGGTGATTACCTTCCCGTGCGTTCTGCTGCTATGGGATTACTGGCCCTTGCGACGGATGTTAGTCGCGGGCCAGGAGTCTTCATCGCAAGCTGGAACCACAATCATCCCCGGAAGAAGTTTCTCCCAGCTTGTGATTGAGAAGCTCCCGCTATTCGCGTTGTCCGCCGTGAGCGCGGTCATCACCGTGAAGGCGCAGCAGGCGGGTCACGCGATGAGGCTGTATCCGCTCTCAGTTCGGCTGGAGAACGCAATCGTCTCCTACGCCAGCTATATTGTGAAGGCTTTCTGGCCTACGAATCTTTCGCCCATGTATCCCCATCCCGGCGGTTCCATAGCCACGTGGCAGGTGTTTGCGGCACTGCTGTTCTTGCTCATCATAACCGCGCTGGTCACTGCCGAATGGCGTCAGCGCCGCTATCTGGCGGTGGGATGGCTCTGGTTTGTGGGGACCCTGGTGCCCATGATCGGCCTGGTGCAGGTAGGCACCCAGGCGATGGCCGATCGATATGCATATCTGCCGTTAATTGGTCTGTTCATCATGTTCTGTTGGTACGTTGCGGACTTGGCCGAGCAACAACATGTCTCCCCCGCCTGGCTGGGCGGCGCCGGCATTACTGCGTTGTTGGCGCTAACGCTGGTTGCTCATCGTCAAATCGGCTACTGGGAAGACAACATCACCTTATGGTCGCACGCCTTGCAAGTCACGACCGGCAATTGGCTTGCCGAGGACAATTTGGGCGGAGCGCTGATGACAGATGGAAAACTGGATGAGGCCATACCCCACTTCAGGCAGGCAGCGGCCATTTACGCCGGAGATGCCGTCAGTCATTTGAACATTGGATTCTACGAGCAACAGCACAAGAATTGGCCACTCGCCATCGAGCAGTACAAGGAAGTGCTGAGCATTACGCCGAACCCCAAGCTTCGATCTGAGGCGTTTAACAATCTGGCCCTCATCGATCGCGAACTCGGGGACTGTGCGGGCGCCCGGGACAACTTCCAGCAAGCGGTAGATTTGAGTCCCCGGTATGCCGGTGCGTGGATTGGCCTGGGATTAGCGGCACAAAAATGCGGAGACCTCAGTCTAGCCGTGCAGGCATACTCTCATGCGGCGCGGGTACAGCCTGCGGGCTTGGGTTATGTGCTGCTTGGCCGGGCGTTGGGACAAAGCGGCCACAAAGAAGAAGCCCGGGCAGCCACTGAGCAAGCCAGACGCCTGTCGGAGGATTTCTTGCAGGCCCAGCGAACGGCCGACCGCCTTCTCGCGGAATAATGCCAGATAGATGTAGTCGTCGCGCATAGGGAGGACGAGTGACATCGGTTGGTTCAGGTCCTGAGAATCAAGTCCCACCCCCGTCCGGCATCGGCCTGTTCAATTCGCCTCGAAAGCAGATGTTCCTGCTCAGTCTGCTCCTCGTAGTTGCAACCGTCGTAGTCTACTTTCCGGTCAACGGCCACCCATTTGCAAACTACGATGATCCCGACTACGTATCCGACAACTACCACGTGAGATCCGGTTTGCACTGGATCACTGTGAAATGGGCGTTCAGGACCTACGCCGCTGCGAACTGGCATCCGCTGACCTGGCTTTCTCACGCTGCGGATGTTCAGTTGTTCGACCTCAATCCTGCCCGGCATCATGACGTAAACCTGCTCCTGCACGCGCTGAATGTGGTTCTGCTGTTCTGGGTGCTGCAGCGGGCGACAGGTTACGTTGGCCGCAGCGCTATGGTGGCGGCGTTGTTCGCGCTGCATCCCATCAATGTCGAATCCGTGGTGTGGATTGCCGAGCGGAAAAACCTGCTGAGCATGTTGTTTTTCCTGCTCGCGCTGGGTGCTTACCGGTGGTATGCGCTTAAGCCTCGGGTTGACCGGTACATCCTGGTCGCGTTGCTCTGCGCGATGGGGCTGATGTGCAAGCCCCAGGTAATTACCCTGCCTTGCGTTCTCCTTCTGTGGGACTACTGGCCGCTACGCCGGATGTTTGCCGGCAGCAGCGAGGTTGCCGAGACGGCTACGGCCATCCCGGCCAGAAGCTTTTCCTGGCTGGTAGTGGAGAAACTGCCGCTGTTGGTCCTTGCGGCAGCCAGCGCTGCGATTACGATCAAGGCGCAGGGAGCGGGAGGTGCAACAAGCTGGTATCCACCATCCGTTCGTCTCGGGAATGCGATTGTTGCCTACGCAAGGTATGTCGGCAAAGCCTTCTGGCCGGTGCGCCTCGCGCCCATGTACCCTCATCCAGGCTCCTCGCTCAGATCATGGCAGGTGGCGATCGCGTTTGTTTTCCTGCTGGCGATAACTGGGCTGGTCATCGCGGGCCGGCGCCATCGTTATCTTCCGGTAGGATGGTTTTGGTTCCTGGGCACGCTGGTACCGATGATAGGTCTCAAGCAGGTGGGCGTCCAGGCAATGGCCGATCGCTACGCCTACTTGCCCTTCCTGGGTCTGTTCCTTATGGTCTGCTGGGGGGTTGGGGAATGGGGCGAAGAACGGCATCTTGCCCCGGCCCGGCTGGCCGTTCCTGGCGTCACAGTCTTACTGGCATTGATGGTGGTGACTCATCGTCAAATCGACGACTGGAGCGACCACGTGACGCTGTGGTCGCACACCTTGCAGGTCACGAGCGGCAACTGGCAGGCCGAGAACAACCTGGGCATGGCACTGCTGCGCCAGGGGAAAATGGAAGAAGCCATTCCGCACTTCCGGGCAGCGGCCGCGATTAATCCCTCCGATCCCGTCAGCAATATGAATATCGGCACCTACGAACATTCTCACGGGAATTTGCCGCAGGCCATCGAGTACTACAAGAAAGCCATACTCCTGGCACGAAATCCGAAGTTGAAGGCTGACGCGTACAACAACTTAGGTTATGCCTACAAGGACCTCGGAGATTATGCGGATGCCCAGCAAAACTTGCAGTCCGCGGTACGTGTCAATCCTGAGTTTGTAGGAGCGTGGATCAGCTTGGGTTTGGTGGCGCAAAAATCTGGAGACCTCAATCTGGCCATTCAATCCTATTCCCAAGCTATGAAGATCGAGCCTTCGGGCTTTGGATATATGCTGCTTGCCCAGGCTCTGGAAAAGAGCGGCCAAAAAGCGGAGGCCCAAGCGGCCATTCAGCGTGCCAGAAACCTGTCAGAGTATTTCAGTGATGCCCAGCGCGAGGCCGATCGCCTGCTCTCCAAATAGCGTTGCCACCGGGAGACGGAACTACGTAGCTTAGAGGTCGCTGGCAGGCTGGATTCAAATCCCTTGCCACCTTCGGCCCGCAGCACGTGTTCCGCAAGTTTTTCGCTGCTCCCTTGCCACGCAGTCACGGGCTCAAGGCAGCACAAACAAATAAAAGCCGGAGCGCGAAGCTCCGGCTTTCGGAAAGACCTGGGGGAAGGGTCCGAGAAATTAGAACAGCTTGCGCCGCAGTAAGCCAGCCAAGCCAAGGATGCCAGAACCAAACAGCATGATGCTGCTGGGCTCAGGAGTGCTCCCACCGATCGTGAATGCTTCGCCAGCGATCGAGCCGACTGAGCTTTCCGAGGCCGTTGACGGGCAGCCGCTGCCGCCGCAGCCCACGCCGCTGTTCTCATCCCAGTAGACCGGATCGCCGCTGGGGACGGTCGCGTTCTGCAGGTTGAGCCAGTAGGTGGTGCCAGAAGTCACGGCAGTGGTAAGGCCAGACACTGCGATCGTGTCAATGTCATAGCCATACGAGTTGGTGGAAACGAATGTGTCAGTGAGATACTTGCCGCTGGCCGTACCGGAGCCAAACACCGTTCCGCTGTTTTCACCGGAGGTGATGGACCAGTCCACCGAGCTCATTACGTCGCCCGGGTATTCCCAAACGCCGAACGAGAAATTGGTGACGCCCGAGCCGCCAGCCACAAACGTATCACTGACGATGTAGCCAAAGTTGATGGTCCAAGCATCGGTATTGCCGTTGATCGGACCGTTGTCATAACTCCACTGGGCCACGGCCGGAATTGCTGCCAGCGTCAGGCACAGAATTGCAAGCAAAGCGCTACGCATTTTCAAGGATCGAACCCTCCTTTAGGTTCATTTCGCGAAATAACCCAAAGACCCCTATGCGAGGAGTCACTGTTCACAGAGCAATTCAGCTTCCACCGTAACTTACACAAAACCTTCATTTTCGGCACTTATGTGTGCAGGCGTTTGCGGTTATGTTCCATGCAACTTCCCTTCGCAGGTTCCCCCGAACGGCTGTTCTCTGCTCACAACATCATAGCGCAACTATTGCCGCTAAGGCGGAAATGGAACCCGTTCCTAGGCAAGGAAACTGCCTCGACGGTTCGGCTCGCAATCGAACCCTTGAGGAAACGCCCAGCACCGAGGCTGACCAGTCGCGTCGTCCATATGCCGTGACCATGGCCGAATTTGCATTCGCTGGGAATTAAACTGATCCAGTAGGCTTGAACCCTCGATGTGCGCTAAGATGGCTATTTTACTGCGTTGAGAGATTGTCTGCGACAATTCCCAACCGGCGACTAAATCCCGCGTACCAAGGAGCGTTTTCATGAGCGTTGCCCCCATCCCCAAAGGTTTTCACACCCTGACCCCTCATATTGTCGTCAAAGATGCCAAGGCAGCCGCGGACTTCTACCATCGCGCTTTCGGAGCCGAAGTGATGGGCCTCAGCTTTGCCTCGGATGGAAGGGTGATGCACGCCCAAGTCAGGATCGGCGATTCCATCCTGATGTTTGCGGATGAGTATCCGGAATGGAATTCTCCTTCACCTTCCACAACCAAGGCCGACACGTGCGTACGGCTGCATCTCTACGTTGAGGATGTGGACAAGGTGTTCGATTCAGCGGTTGAGGCCGGCGCGCAAGTCGTGATGCCGGTGACAACGCAATTCTGGGGCGACCGCTACGGACAAGTCATGGATCCCTTCGGACATCGCTGGTCGATCGCCACCCATGTCAAGGACCTGACGCAGGAGGAGATGAAGGCCGCCGCCGAGCAGGCGATGGCCAAGATGGCGAGCGGCGCGTAGCGCGCGGGCTGAACCGCCTGACCAGGAGCTGGTACCTGCTACTTTTTTTGCAGGAACTCGCGGCGCTGGCTCTCTGCGGCAGCAAAGCTTTCCGAGGCGCGGACAGGCTCGCCGAGATCGCTATAGGCATTGCCCATATTCACGAACGCGTCGTCTCTTAGCTGGGCGTTGTTCCAGATGTTGTTCTGCGTGACGAGTATTACTCGCTTGTACTGCTCGATAGCGTCCCGCAGGTTGCCGCGCTGTTGCTCACAATAACCGAGAAACAGGTAGGAGCGGGGATCGTCCGGATAAATGGCTTCCGCTGTGCGGAAGTGCGCCATTGCGTCGCCGAACTGCCCCTTGTCCATCAGTGCCGCGCCCAGATTGTTCTCAGCTATCCAATTCCCGCTTGTCACCTGCACTGTGTGAGCCCACAGCGTGACATTGTCGCTCCAGTAGCCGATCTGGCGATGCGTGACGACCGTCAATGCTAACAGGGCCGCAAGGCTGGGAGCGGCCCGCCAAGCTGGAGAAAAGTGGCGTTGCTCGGTCCAGTCTGCCCCCCCCCAGCAGATCATGATGAACAGACCCACCAGGGGAAGATACGCATAACGATCAGCCATGGCCTGGGCGCCCACTTGCACCAGACCGATCATGGGTACCAACGTCCCCAGGAACCAAAACCACCCCACTAACAGATACCGGTGGCGACGTGCAGCAATAACCATCCCGCTAATGAAGAGCAACAAGAATAATGCCGTGACTACTTGCCACACTGGAAACTCTCGGTGCGGATACATGAACGCGAGGTGCGATGGCCAAACAGCCTTGGCCATGTATCGCCCATAAGAAACAATGGCGTTCTCGAGCCGGAGGAGAAATGGATAGGTATTCTGGGGCCCGCTCATGGCGCCGCCCGCCCGCTGCGCTTTCATGGTGATGACTGCACTCGCCGCCGAAAGCACAAACAGCGGCAACTTCTCCGCCAGCAGCCAGGCAAAACTTCTAGGCGGTATGACCGCAGCTGTGGCTGCCTCGGACGCCTCCTGACCTGCGAAAAACATCCGCCGCAGCGGCCAGTAGTCCCACAGAAGCAGAACAAAAGGGAAGGTGATTACCTGAGGTTTGGCCATCAACCCGAGCGCGTAAAGGAATGCCACCAGGACGTACCGGTCAACGCGAGGCTTAAGCGCATACCATCGGTACGCGCCCAGGGCGAGCAGGAAAAACAGCATGCTCAGCAGGTTCTTGCGCTCGGCAATCCAAACTACGGATTCGACGTTGATCGGATGCAGCGCAAACAGGGCAGCCACCATCGCACTGCGGCCGGTGCAGCCCGTGGCGCGCAGCAAGACCCAGAACAGCACTACAACATTGCAGGCGTGCAGCAGGACGTTGGTCTGGTGATGCTTGCCGGGGTCGAGGAAAAATAGGTGAGAATCCACCGCGTGTGAAAGCCAGGTCAGGGGATGCCAATTGGCGTCACGGAACGTGGTGAACGACCACTTGACCGTCTCCCAATCCAGGCCGTATTTCACATGTACGTTGTCACTGATGTAGGAATCGTCATCCGCATTGGCGAACGGATAATGAACGACCGGATGGTAAAGCGCGATAGTCGCGAATATCAGCAGACAGCCGAGAACAACGGTCCACTTTCCGGGCGATTGGAAGAAGCTTGTGCGGGGAGCGGATGAAGTCTGTTTCTCGGGCTCCAAGCCAACAGAAGTCACTCCTCCTCCGGTGGACGATTATATCCGACGTGATTCTCGTACTATCGCGATCTCGGACCCGCAGCCGGGAAAGCGGCACCGCAATTGACTAGAACTAAAACGCTGCCGCTGCGCAGCTGACCGGAAAATCAAAATAAAAAGGGGAGCGTCGCCGCTCCCCCCTTCTCTTTGCTAAACAAGGCTTCAGTCAGTTGCTGTACAGCAACACACCTTCGGTCTTCTCTTCGCCGACAGGACGATAGAAGAGCTGGTTGCCATCGAGATAGACCTCGATGAACGTGGGCCGCTGCGCGAACGTACCCTGGATGAGCGCCTCGGACATGGGGTCCTCGATGTACTTCTGCAGAGCACGGCGCAACGGGCGAGCGCCGTAGCTGCGGTCGGTGAGCGTTTGATCGAGGATCCACTTGCGGGCTTCTTCGGTCACCGTGACCGTGATGGAGCGCTGCGCCAGGTGCTGGTTCAACTGCTGCACCATCAACTCCACGATCTGGATGAGGTCCTGCTCGCTCAAGGCGTTGAAGATGATGACCTCGTCGAGACGGTTGAGGAACTCGGGGTTAAAGGTGCGCTTCACCTCGCTCTTCACCATGTCCTCAACCTTGCCGGAGATTGTGTCTTCTGCCTCAGACTGGAAGCCCATGCCGGTGCGCTTCTGCAAATGGCGCGCGCCGATGTTCGAGGTCATGATGATGATGGTGTTCTTAAAGTCCACCGTATTGCCCAGCCCGTCGGTGAGCTGACCATCTTCAAACACCTGCAACAGGATGTTGAACAGGTCAGGGTGCGCTTTCTCGACTTCATCGAGCAGCACCACCGAGTAGGGCGCGCGTTTGACGCGCTCGGTCAACTGCCCACCCTCCTCGTAGCCGACGTATCCCGGTGGCGAACCGATCAGCTTCGAGACCGAATGCTTCTCCATGAACTCGGACATGTCGAAGCGCACCAGCGACTTCTCGCTGCCAAACATGAACTGCGCCAGGGTGCGCGCGACTTCCGTCTTGCCGACGCCAGTTGGTCCAAGGAAGAGGAACGAACCGATGGGACGATTCGGGCTCTTCAGACCGGCCCGTGAGCGGCGAATTGCGCGGGCGAGCGCGGTAATCGCGCGGTCCTGAGAAATCACTCGCTTGTGCAGCTCTTCCTCAATGCGAAGCAGCTTCTGGCTCTCTTCTTCCTTGATGGAAGCGATGGGAACGCCGGTCCAGCGCGAGACAACGTCCTCGATATCTTCACGGCCGACCACTCCGGTGGACGACTCATCGAGGTGATACTTCTCGCGCAGGGCGCGCAGGTTCTCGCGCTCTTTGCGCTCTTCGTCCGAATAGAAGCGGGCCTTCTCGAACTCGTGGTTCGCGATGGCGTTTTCCATGCGGTGCACGATGAACTTGATGCGCTTCTGCACCTCGGTGATGTCCTCGGGCAGTGACGTCTGGCGCAGCTTCACGCGAGCGCCAGCCTCGTCCACCAGGTCGATGGCCTTGTCCGGCAGAAAGCGGTCGGGCAGATAGCGGTTGGAATGTGAAACCGAGAACGTGATGGCATCGTCGGTATAGCTAACAGCGTGGAACTTTTCGTAGCGCTCTTTGATGCCGAACAAAATCTTGACTGCGTCCGCCTCGTTCGGAGGTGGCACTTTCACCGCTTGGAAGCGGCGCTCCAGCGAGCGGTCCTTCTCGATGGACTTGCGATACTCGCCCGGCGTGGTCGCGCCGATGCATTGGATCTCGCCGCGCGACAGCGCCGGTTTCAGAATGTTGGCGGCGTCGAGCGAGCCTTCCGCCGAACCAGCACCCACCAGCGTGTGCAACTCGTCGATGAATATGATGGAATTCTGTGACTCCATCAGTTCCTTCATGATGGTTTTAAGACGCTCCTCGAACTGACCGCGGTACTTCGTCCCGGCGACAATGAGCGAAAGATCGAGGGCGAGGATGCGCTTGTCGGCCAGGAAAGATGGCACTTCGCCATCGGCGATGCGCTGAGCCAGGCCTTCGACGATGGCGGTCTTGCCGACGCCCGGTTCGCCGATCAGCACGGGATTGTTCTTGGTCCGGCGGCAAAGGATCTGGATGACGCGCTCGAGTTCGCCATCGCGTCCGACCAGGGGGTCGAGCTGATTGTCCATCGCCGACTGCGTGAGGTCGCGGGAGAACTCCGACAACAGCGATGACTCGCGGTTACGTTGCGAAGGTTGCGCTTTTTCCTGTGAGGTGCGCGCCAGTTCTTCGCGAATGGTCGAGAGCCGCAATCCGCGCTCGTGCAGAATCTCAGCCGCGAAGCATTTCTCTTCGCGCAACAACCCCAGCAGCAGGTGCTCGGTACCAATGTGCTTGTGCGAGAGACGCTCCGCTTCCTCGGCGGCATACGCCAGTACGCGCTTGCACTCGTTACTCAGGGGCAGGTCCACGGAAGTGGAGACCTTTTCCCGGATGGTCGTGTGACCCTCAATCTGTTTCCGGATGGATTCAACCGAAGCATGGGACCGAAGGAACCGATTGGTGAGCGCCTTGTCCTCGCGCAGGAGGCCGAGCAGTAAATGCTCCGTCTCGATGTACGGAGAACCGAACTGGCTGGCTTCGTAGCGCGCGAAGAAGATTACTCGCCGGGCCTTTTCCGTGTACCGTTCAAACATTGAGCCTCTCCAGGAACCCGTCGGGATGTCTCTCCCGATCGAGCTCTGTTGCCTGCCTCTCCCCCTGTCGACGGCCCTCAACAGAACTGGGACCGAACCATGAAGACCCTATCGAGTCCTCCACTACCACAAACCCGCCTGCCATCAGCCGGTTGCTTTACACCATCAGCGACTGCGGCGACACCTCGACCGCCTGACCACGCTCCAGCCGGAGAACACGGTCACACCGGCGCGCAAACCCAAGATTGTGTGTAACGATGAGCGAGGTAAGACGATAGTCGCAATGTAATCTGGCGATCAAATCAAAAACCGCTTCCGCTGTCCGGTTGTCGAGGTCTCCCGTAGGTTCATCGGCCATTAAGACCTTCGGCTTGGTCACTAGCGCCCGGGCCAGTGCCACCCGTTGCTGCTCCCCACCAGACAACTCGCCGGACCGGTGACTGGCACGGTCCGTCAAACCAACCTCCTGCAACCAGCGCAGGGCCTCGTGCTCCGCTTCCCGCCTGCTGATGCCTCGCATCAGCAAAGGCATAGCCACATTCTCAGCGGCGGTAAACTCCGGCAGTAAATAATGGAACTGCCAGACAAATCCCAGCTCGCGGCCGCGAAATTCTGCGGCATCTTCTTCCGAGAGCTTCGCCAAATCAACTTGGGCGAAGTATACGTCACCTTCGGAAGCAGTATCAAGAACTCCGAGTATGTGCAGGAGGGTGCTTTTCCCGGCACCTGACTCTCCCACGATAGCGAGCATCTCGCCCGTATGCACCTGGAACGACAGATTTTCAAAGAGCACAAGATCGGAGTTGCCCGAGCGAAAAACCTTTTTCAGATTTCTCGCCCGCAACAAACCATCTTGAACCATTGGATGCAGGTGCGCTCCTGAGCGTCACAAATTCCGGCCAAATCGCTCGCATCAAACCCATTTTGGGATTCCGCCACGGCCTACAAGAATTAGAACATGTCTGGGGCTAGAAGTCAGTGACTTTACCTCAGCGATTGAAAACTTCAATAGCGATCCCGGTCTTTGCGGAACAACTCTGCGCCGCTAACCTCAACATGCGTGCGCGGAAGTTCGGGAGTTTTGCCGGAGGCTGTTCGTTTTCTGGAACCAGACGGGCGATCACCCGCCCGCGTTTGGTGATTTGGATTTCTTCTCCTCGCCGCAGGAAGCGCTCAATCCTATTGAACTCGGACCGCAGTTGCGAGAAAGTCATTATTCATAGCGCAGCGCTTCCGCCGGGAGCACTTTCGCTGCCGACCACGATGGATAAAGTGTCGCGATGAAAGAGATCCCGATGGCGACGATGGCCACCAGCAGTCCATCCACAGCTCGCGGCGCAAAGGGGACATAATCAATCGAGTAAACCTCGGCGGAGAGCGAGACCAGATGGTAGTGCCCGCCCGCCCACGACAGTCCAAACCCCGCGATCAGGCCCAGCACGGTCCCGATCACCCCAATCAGCAAGCCCTGGTATATAAAAATGCGCCGGATTTGCCGCTTCTTCGCTCCCATCGAGACCAGCACCGCGATGTCGCGCGTCTTCTCCATTACCATCATGATCAGCGAAATAAGAATGTTCAGGGCCGCAACGAAAACGATGAGCCCGATGGTAATGAAAGTCACCACGCGCTCCAGGCGCAGGGCGCGGAAGAGCGCGCGGTTTTGCTCCATCCAATTGGTGGACATGAAGCCCTTGCCGGCATCGGCCTCCAGCTGCTGCGCAATCTCCGGCGCCTTGTAGATGTCGTCCACCTTGAACTCGAGCACTGAGATCACGTCGCCGAGATCGAACAACTTCTGCGCGTCGGAAAGGCGGATGAAGGCCCAGTTGCTGTCGTAGTCATAAAAGCCAGACTCAAACACGCCGGCGATCTTGAAGCGTTTGTACTTGGGAACGATGCCGAACGGTGTGAGTTCTCCCTGCGGGCTGGTGACCGTCACCAACGAGCCAACGGGAGCACCTAACTGGTCGGCCATGTCCTTGCCGAGGATGATCGGCGGCAGTGAAACCACTTGCGAGCTGGCCGTGTCCTCGCCCGTCGGAGCGCCGGTCGGGGACTGGGTGGGATGTTCATCCAGCGCATCGGCGGAGCCTTTCTTGACGGAATCCAGAAGGTCGCTGACCGTGCGTTCGTCCTGCGGAACGATTCCTTTCAAGACTGCACCTTGCGCCCGCGCTCCGCGGGAAATCAGCACCTGCTCGTAAATGGCAGGCGCTCCGGCGACGACATGCGGTTGCTTTTCGAGCCGCGCAAGCAAGTCCTGCCAGTTGCGGATGCCGTCGCTTTCCACCCGCAGCAAGTTGATGTGCGAGGTCGAGCCCAGCAGGCGGTCCTGGAGGTCCTGGCGAAATCCGTTGTTGATTGCCAGGGCGATGATGAGCGAAGCGACACCCGCCGCCACTCCGATAATGGAGATGACGGTGATGATGCCAATGACGGCCTGCCGCCGCTTGGCCCGCAAGTAGCGCGCCGCTACAAAGAGTTCGAATTGCATTCGGAGAAGCTCAGCGAAGGTTCATTGTAGCGAAAAGCGGGTGAGCCGGACTGTGCACGACATTCAGCTATCAAAGATGCGTGTCCGTGTAAATCCGTGGCTAAGAATTCAGCCTCGAAATCTTGGAATAACTGCCGGCACTCGCGCCCGGTACTCGCGATATGCCTCGCCAAAGCGCGTCTCAAGTTCGCGGTCTTCCATGCGGATCATGACCGTGCCGGTGATCACAGCGAATGCCGCCAATACATACAGGGCGATCAACCCCGTTCCGATGCACCAGCCGATGATCTCGCAGAGATGCCCGAGATAAATGGGATGGCGCACGCGCGAGCGAATGCCAGTCGTGATCAGTTGCTGGCGATGTCTATCTGGCTCGAGTTCGGCCAATCCTGAAACTTGCGTGTGATCGAAGCTCCTGAATGCGGCCGAATAAATCGAAAAACCGAGCAGAAAGCAGATCGCCGCAGGGGCCCAGGCAAACCAATTCGCGTATAAACGCGCGAACCGGAACGGCCAAACGATCAGGAACGCGGTCGCGATGATTCCAGCCCAAGCCGGCAGGACGAACAGATAGGCGTGCCGCCCGCGTTCGCGCCAGCGCTCCACGAAGGGGTGCATCATGAGCCAGAACAACGGGATCGTGCAGTATCCTGAGCAGGCCAGCAGCGCGAGAATGTCGACAGCGGCGCACAGGCTCATCGAGTAACAATTTACTTCACGAACCATCCACCAGAGTTGTTTAATGCATGTACTGCGATATAAGTGCTCGGTGAACCGTGGAGTGCCCAATGAAAGTCAAGCGACTAATCCAATCCGTTTTCTGGCTGCTGCTGTGTTTCCCAACGATCGGCCACTCGCAAGTCCGTGATACCACGTTGCAGGGCCAGATCGTGGATGCGTCTGGGGCGCCCATGCCGGGGGCGCGTCTGCTGGTGATAAACCTCGACACGCTCGACGAACAGCGAGCCGTGATCAAGGCCAATGGCAAATTCATGTTTCCGCAGATGCCACCGGGGGACTACGCGCTGATCGCTGCCTCTCCAGTTGACACGCCATGTTTCCGGCCGGTGGTAGAGAGAGTGAAATTGGAAGCAGATACCTCGCGGACAGTGCGCCTGGTCATGATCGCGAATCCGGGCGCATGTGGCGCCAATCAATAAGGGCGCGCATGGACTCGGTTATGTCCGGAAAGTCTGCGTGAGAACCTGTGCCGCCGCTACGCGGCTCGGGTCAATTACCCCTTTTACCCCGGGCTTGCGCCCCGGGGCTAACCCCACCGTCGCCGCTTTCGCGGCTGGACTTACGGCAGGTTGCGGGTCCTGCTCCCGTTCGAGTTCTCAAACAAATCTAAAATCCTGCTGCACCCTGTTCAGCGGTCCGCCGCTGCTGGCGCTTTCACCACAACTTTGCTGATCCCCATATTCTCGAAGCGGTCGTAAACGCGAATTACAATGGTATGCTCCTCGCCAGCCGCGCTGCGGCGCTTGCCGGTTGCTGGCGCAATAGCGCCGTCAGGCTCGGTTGTGCCCGCCGGCGGAATCGGAACATTGAAATCGTAGCTCTCGACCTTGTAATCGGAGATCTGTCCCACCGGCTCGACGAGCTGCCAGTCGTCAGCGTCAATGGAGTACTCGGCGCGCTTGATGGGCGAGAAGCTGTCCACCGCTCGAAACGTCAAGTGCACCTGGTTACCTGCGACCTGGGCGTTCAGTGACTCAATGCGCGGCGAGGTGTTGTCCACCTCAAAGTGCCGGCTGGTGCTCTCGCCTGTCAAGGTGTCCTCCGGCGAGTGCGACGGCGCATCGGAGGCAACCACCCGAATGTTATAGCCGCCGTCGGGAAACAGATCGGACTCGAGATTCACGAAGCGTTCGTCAACCCCTTCGCGCAGCAACTTCCAGCGAGTTTCGCCGTCACCCCGGTAATAGACGTTGTAAGCCAACGTGTCATTGTTGTCGTCGTGGGCCTTCCATTTCACCGCTATGGAATGTCTGTCGCGTATCGTCGGGACCGGCGCCTCGTAGCTCGCTGTATTTCCCGGTTCGGAATGAGTTCCCGGCGGAACCCGCCAGCCGACCATGACGGTCACGTCTTCGACTTCAGGAGCGACATTCTTGGGCAGGTAATTCAGAGTGACGCTGTCGATAATGGGCGGGTTGTTACGGGAGTGCAGCACCGCCTTCCACTGGATGAAGCGCGCGGAAGGCGCATCAATCGGCGATTCTTTCTGGAGATCGATTTTCTTCCACTGGCTCCAGTTGCGGTCGGGATTGTCAACGTTCCCGCTGCGCGCAAAGAGATCATAGTTGCCGCTGCCGCGCACTTCCACGCGTCCCCACTTGGAGAAATTCTTCGCATCGAAGACGTCGCTCTCATACGTGCCTTCAGCAACTGGATTCGGTCCGAGCAGAAAAAACTTCCCCAGATTGCTGGTAGCGGCATAGAGGCCACCTTTCGGAGCCCGCGCGAAAGCTGTGACCTGGTTGGCGCTCGCTTTGGCGAGGTCGGTGTATTGGTTGCCTCGAATCACGTAGATCTTCCCGCGGTTTCCCGTGCCCGCGAGCAGCCGCCCACTTTGATCGAAAGCGAGCGCGTACACCAAGTCCTCGCGCGACGACCAGATCGTCTTCGGTGAGCCATCCGCTGAGATGCAATAAATCTCGGAGCCGCCGACGCTGGTCACGTTAGGATACGGAATCGACGTGAATGCCGGGGTTGAAGGCGCACCCGCGCCTGCCGCACCGCCTTGGGCACCGAGGATAATTACCGGAGCACCGCTGGACGGTGCCGGAGCCGGAACCATCGAGCTTGGCGGCGGAGTGGTTGGACCGCGCTTCTCGCCGGCTCCGGCAGCGTAGATGTTGCCCTGCGGATCCACGGCGAGGGCAGTGATCTCCTTCTTCGGCGCGCTGTACAGGACGAAGCCTTCGCCTAGCGGCGAGATGCGATAAATGAGGCCGCTGCCGTCGGTTCCGGCAATGAGATTGCCAGCGTTGTCGAAGTCGAGCGCGCGGATCTGGGCTTCGTCGCTCTTGAAGAACAGAGTGCCGCTCCCGCTGCGGTCCACCCGGAAGATTTCCCCACGGTCGCCGGTGCCGATGTAGAACTGCCCCTGGTGATCGAGTGCGAGCGCCCAAATGTATTTCGTCTTGGGATCAAAGAAGACGCTGGAGCTGTAACTGGAATCCACAGCCACCGAAGTGCGCGGAGTCTCGCTCGCGGAACTGGGCCTCGCGCCCTCCTGTGCAGCCGCGATTTCCGCTGTGCTGTGCGCGCTTTCCGGCGCCTTTCCGGGGGCCGAGCCACCGCGGACGATCTTGTACACCTTGCCATCAGGTGACGTGGCGGCATAGATCGCGCCGCTCGGGTCAACCACCAGCGCCTGCACCTGAAGCTCCTGCGGAGCGAAGATGATGCCGGCTTTCCCGTCAGGCGTCAGCTTGTACACGCGCGCCGGCGATCCCGCTGCCGCATAGACGTTTCCCTGCGCGTCGGCGGCAAGACTCCAGAGGTAGGTGGAAGGCGAGGTGTACAGCGCGTCAAATGCAGGCGCTAGCGCGAGACTGCCGTCGCTCGTGATGGCCACGCCGCGCGCGGTGCCCTTCTCGAATTCGTCGTACTTGGTCTGTTCCCAGGTGCGCGTTCCTTGTGCCCAACCGATTGCGGAAAGCGACAGGCACAGGAGCGCCAGTGCAAGTGGGGTCTGCTTCATTATGGGTCCTGATTGGCCGATTCGCAGGAGTAAGAAAAGCGTAACACAGGCGGAGGAGCAAACCGTGCCGGCAGCGGAGCGGAAACAGCCGCGCCAATGCCGCCTTGTACTTCGAGTATAGGTAACGTGGGCCTTGCTGGGTTTCAATTGTGGCGGGGATGGATGCTGAAAGGTGAGGAGCAACTTCACCGCGGAGCTGCTCCTCGCCGCCAGCACCTGGCCACTGGAGTCGGGCCACCCGTCACGAAGACGGATCGCTGGATTGATCGCCGGCGGAGTCGCTGTTGAGGTCGTCCGCGGGATCGTCAGCTGGGTCGCCAGAGAGATCGCCGGGTGGCAACACGTATTCAATGTTATCCACTCCAAACCGCCATGCTGGGACGATAAATTCCCCTGGGGAGCTGTACACGGTTATACTCGTAATGCCCCTCCTTGGACCCTTGGGAGGAGTGACGTAGCTGTTGCTGGCGTCCTTAAAGGCGAGCTCTCCGCCATCCTGGCCGTTCACCTTGAAAGTGAAGGTGCGATCGCCTCCCGCATTGTTCATCAGCTCCAAAGAAACAGTGTTGACAGGCTTGGAGAAAGTAATGGTAATCGTGTTGGATGTGCCATATGCGGGCGGGAATTGGCTAGCATAAAAAGTTGTCTTGTTCGCATTACCGCCAGTGTTCGTGCCTGGAAATAGCAAACCTTTCGGATCGGTCAATAGTTCGCCGCCCGTGAAGGTGACGGTGATGCCGCCAGTATTCTTGTCAATTGCTACCGGCTTCTGGTCTGAGTCGTAGAACAGAGCCGGATAGTTTGCTGGGGTCTGCGGCTTCTCGAAGTTGACCACGAACTGGGCATTTGCGCTCAGGGTCGCCACAGTTAATAGGGACGCACCAAGTAGAAATCGTGTCCATGGGTTGAGTTTCATAGTGACCTCCTCTTAGTCATGGCTTGCGGCGCTGATCAATGTGGAGAGTGAAAGAGCAGCTGCGCCGAGTAAGCTGCTCCCCACCGGGAGCGCACTCTGCGGCCAGTCAGGTCGAACGCGCTCCCTAAACGGTTCTTTTCAGCGGCGGCGGCACCTGCCAGAGCCCGTCGCCGCTCTCGCTGTCCGGAGGCGGGATTGTTGGCCCGCCTCCGACAGCCTTCCCCCAAAAAAGCAGGTCCTTGATCTCAGCTCAATTTCCCGCTCTCGCGAGCCACAATGCGCCGGTTGCGATTTGGCTTCAATGGTTAACGGCTGATTTAGAGATGAGAAGCAGATGACCATCTAAGCTGCTGATAGTGCAGGACGTGGCACCGGAGATGATCAAAGAAAACTGACAGGGAGCGATGTATAATTCCTCACAAATCTGGCTCCCAACGTTGGTAATTTGTGAGTGCCACGCACAAGCTACTCCGCTTCGGCGTCTTCGAGCTAAATCTCGACAGCGAAGAGCTGCGCAAGTCCGGTACCCTCGTTAAATTGGCACCGCAACCGTTTCGGCTGCTGGTTGTGCTGGCCAGTCACGCGGGCCTGGTGGTCACTCGGGAAGAAATCAAGGAGCAGCTCTGGGGGGAAGAAACTTATGTTGATTTCGAGCAGGGGATGAACCACTGCATCAAACAAATCAGGACGGTGCTGAACGACAATGCGGACCATCCCGTCTACGTGGAGACACTGCCGCGCCGAGGGTATCGCTTTGTAGCGCCCGTAGTTTCCAAGAACGTCCCAGCGCCCGCAGCGAAAATAATCAAGTCTCTGTCAGGCATTCAGAGCGACAGTCTTCTGCTACAGAGGCTGGAGGAAGCACGCGCTACTACACCCGCCGGCTCGGCAGCAGCGCCTGATGCGAAGGTGATGGTCACCAAGAACGAGCCGGAGCCGTCGAGAGTGATTCCTTTTCACTCCACAACTGCGGTTGGCCGGGCGGACGGGCCGGCGCCAGCGAATAAGATCACATCCTCGGCCGCGGCAGCGTTAGCACCTGAAATCGTGCGTCTCCGCAGGTCCCTCGTGCGGTTCCATCGAGTTTTTGTCTGGGCGATCGTCGTACTTGTCTTGCTGGTGGCAGGCGCCTTGTACTGGCAGTTACATCGGCCGTAGCTCCGACGAATCGTTATTCCTCGCACGCCGGATTGGTGGAGATTATTTCGTTCCGGTTCGGGATTCGCCCGGAGAGCGGAACGCAGCGCCGGCCCGGAGTTCGGTCACGCGAGGCAAAATACCTGCATCTGTGGATAGGGCGGCGAAGGCGGAATTGGAAGCCGAAGCCCAACAGAAGGCCGAGGAAAAGAAAGCTGCCGCCCAAGCCCAGATCAGGCAGCGCCAGGAGCAAGAAGCCCGCACGGGCAAGAAGGTGAGGGGACGTGAGCCGCAGGTGACGGATCCGGGGCAGGCGGTGCCGGACCCGAAAGCGCAACGCAACTTCACCGACCCGGAGAGCCGGATCATGCCCGATGG
>Ga0181523_10000157_pt1 | contig 73269 bp, 68 predicted proteins | sample PEATcosm2014_Bin_43_FD_119752 | JGI IMG/M metagenome (GOLD analysis project Ga0181523, IMG submission 119752) | Peatland microbial communities from MTU Mesocosm Facility, Houghton, MI, USA - PEATcosm2014_Bin05_30_metaG | ecosystem: Environmental > Terrestrial > Soil > Wetlands > Peat | place... | reverse complement strand
TCGGGAGGAGTTGCTCAACGAAGTCTGGGGCTATCAGAATTACCCTTCCACTCGCACCGTGGACAACCACGTCCTTCGCCTTCGCCAGAAGCTCGAGCCCGATCCCGCTGCCCCTCGTTTCCTCTTGACCATGCATGGCGCCGGCTACAAATTCACTCCTGGAGGTTCCGCCCCCGGTTCAGACTCTTGAACTTCTCCGCCGGCACCCCATGACCACGCTTCGCCTTCGCTCCCAGCTCTTCATCGCTGCCCTGGTGATCATCCTCGGGCTGACGGGCTCCCTTCTTTTCTTTATCCGCCGTTCCATCAACACGGAAATTCAGAAGTCCGTGCGCAACGGCACGGACCAATCCGTCCGCGCCTTCGAAAGCGTCCGCCGCCAGCGCGAAGTGCAGCTCTCCCGCACCGCCGCCATGCTCGCCGATCTCCCCACCATGAAAGCACTGATGTCCACCGAACACTCCCTTACCATCCAGGACGCTTCCGAAACCTTCTGGAAACTTGCCGGCAGCGACCTCTTCGTCCTCGCCAAGCCAAACGGCGAAGTTGTGGCTCTCCACATGAATACCCCGGGTTGGTCCTCCGCCAGCGCCCAGCGCCACCTCCAACACTCGATGGACATGGGTGAAGACGCTTCCTGGTGGTACGACGATGGCCGTCTCTATTGGGTCTTCCTCGACCCCATCACTTCCGGCGCCGGTCCCACCCTCGAGCAATTGGGTCTGCTTGCTGTCGGCTATCAGGTGGATTCCGCCGTCGCTCAACAACTCGCCATTGCCGCCGGTAACCAGATTGCCCTCACCACCCCGGACACACTCATTGCTTCCACTCTGCCCTCCAGCGATGAAGCCGAACTCCAGCGTCGCCTTCGCTCCGCACAGCTTTCCTCCGATAGCTCTTCCGGCGAGATCTCTTTGCAGACCGATCGCTACGTCTTTTCTTCCGTGCTTCTCTACGGCTCCTCCCCCTCTCCCGTGCGCTGCTTCGTTATGATGCCCTTGCAGCCTGTCAACACCTTCATCAAACGCTTGAATTTCTCTATCTATGCCGTCGGCGGCCTGGCAGTTCTCTTTGGCGTGATGCTCTTCGGTTTCGTCGCGCGAACTATTACTCTTCCTCTCGATAATCTCGTCGCTGGTGTCAAGGCTCTCGCCGCCGGTGATTTCACATACTCCATCACCCCGCGTGGCAGCACGGAATTGGTCGAGCTCAGCACGTCCTTTGCCGCGATGCGCAGCCAATTGCTCGCCCTCCAGCAGCAACGTATCGAAACGGAGCGCGTCGCCGCACTCGCCCGCGCCGCCAGTTCCATCTCTCATGACCTTCGCCACTATCTCGCAGCCGTTGTGGCCAACGCCGAATTCCTCTATGAAGCCGACGAACTTCATTTGAAAAAAGACGAAATTTACGAGGAGATCAAGACCGCCGCCAACCAGATGACCGACTTGATCGATTCCCTCCGCGAACTCTCCTATCAACGCGTCGCTATCTCTCCCACTCGCACCCACATCGACCAGGTCATTCGCCGTTCCATCGAAGCCATCCACTCCAAGCCCGAATTCCGCGATGCCCGCATCTCTTTTTCCAGTTCAGGTGATCTCGAAGGCATGTTCGACTCCCGCAAGCTCGAGCGCGTCTTTTTCAATCTCATCCTGAATGCCTGTGAAGCGATGGTCGGGCTCGAAGGCCCCATCTTAGTGGACGCCCGCAACACTGGAACGGCCTTCGAAATTCGCGTCCAGGACTCCGGTCACGGTGTTCCTCAAGGCATCCGCAGCACTCTGTTTGATCCTTTTGTCAGCTTTGGCAAACCGAATGGCACCGGCTTGGGCCTCGCCATCGTCAGCAAGATCGTCCACGATCACTCCGGCAATGTCTCCGTCGAGAGCACCTCCGAGTCAGGCACCACCGTCCTGGTCTCTCTCCCCCTGGTCCGCGAAGCCGCAACCGACCCCGCCAAATCCTCCATTCTCTAGCTTACCTCCCGACAGAATAGTGACATCCTTTTGACACCCCGTAGATTGACCATCCCTCCCTCTCCACGTAAGGTCGTAACATCCGCTGAGGAGATTCCCCTGCCATTCTCCTCCGCGGCCACGTCACCCATGACTGCTCTCTCAGACACTCACGCAACTCGCGCCACCAGGCTCTTCCTGGTGATCGAAAATCGCATGCTGCGCGAAGCCATGGCTGCCATCTTTCACAAACAATCTGAATTTTCCGTCACTGGCGCCGTCCCTTACGGCCCCAATGCCCAGGAACAAGCCGCCGCATCCCGTTGCGACATTCTTCTCGCCGACCGCGCTTCCGCCGCCGCCTTTCCAGACAATTTCCTTCGCGAACTCCTTCGCTTAAGCGAAGGTCGCAAAGCGATTCTCTTTGGTATGGAAGATGACCCGGAGATATTCCTGCAAGCCGTCCGCTCGGGTGTCAGCGGCTATCTATTGGGAGATGCCAGCGCCGAGGAAATGATCGCCGCCGTGCGTCGCGTGGCCGCGGGTGAAGCGGTTTGCCCCCCCCGCCTCTGCAGCCACCTCTTTCAATTCGTCTCGCGCGCCCCGCGCGAAGGTTCCTCGATCCTCAATCAGCGCCTCTGCGTGCAGCTCGGCCTGACCGCCCGCCAACAACAACTCCTGGCTCTGTTAGCTCAGGGCTTCACCAACAAGGAAATTGCCGCGAACCTGCGCCTCTCCGAATTTACCGTCAAGAATCACGTTCACCGTATCATGCGCCAGCTCAACGCCCAGAGCCGCTATGCCGCCGTCCAAACCGTCTGCACTCACAACCCTTCCCCACCTCTCTAATCTTTCTTTTGTTTGAACCGCGCCCATCCAACTTCACGGCTGCGCATACACCGTCGCAGGCGGCACATAATCCTGTCCATACTTGTTCTTATGCGCCGCTGTGAAGCTTGGATTCTCCGGTACCCCAATCGTCCCCAAATCCATTCCGCCAGACACAATGCTCACGCGGCGCGTCAGCCCCTTCAGATCCTCTGGCAAACTCCGCTCATACCACACATGCATTTCGTATTTTCCTTCCGGCACGTCCGGAATCGAAATATTCCCCGCGCGATCGGAAATCCCAAAGTAGTCCGTATCCACAGCCACCACCACCGCGCTCATCTCCGGATGAATGTTGCAGAACAGGAAGCTGACCCCAAGACGGTCGAAGCGCGCCGAATTGGTCGCTCCCGCCTCGTACAACCCCAAATCGAAGCGCTTCCCGTCGAACAGCGAAAACACGTTGTGAAAAAATGGGTCGTGATTCGGAAAATCCACCACCGCGCCCACCGGAACCACCAGAACATGAGGCTGGAAACTCTTGTTGTGCTGCACCAGTTGCCACTTCTTCTGCTTCACCGCTTCCGGCATCGACCCCGCCGCCCCGGGCTCCAGCGGCTTCAACCACACTACCACGTTCGATGCATCAACCTTCCCTTTGCTGGACTTCTCCTGCTTCGGCCCCGCCTTATTTTGAATCACCGCGTGCATCGTCACGGCATTCTGTTGTCCGCTGGCCGCAGTCACTGCGCATGTCAAAGCAATCCACGCGCCAGCGAGCTTCGCCAGATTGCCACCCTTTGCGGCCATCCCCACTAGAATATGTACCCCACACTCAAGTTAAACACATTCGCCGAGTTTGCGCCGCTATCCAGCTCGAACGTCTTCAACCGCCGGTACTCCAGCGAAAACACGATATCCGAACGCGGCTGGTAAATGAAGTTCACCAGCCCGCTCTCGTTCTTCGATAGCGGCACCGCATAGTAATTGGTATTCCCCCCGTTCGCCCGCAATTCCCCCGCGTACGGATTGTCCAGCCCAAATGCTCCGTTGAACTGCAACTTGGCGGTTGCCTTGTACTTCAATTGCGCCCAGCCTCCAATCGCGTCCAGCCCGTACACTTCCGTCGCCGGATCGAACAGCGGCCCGCTCCACAGTCCGCTCTGTCCAATCCCTCCTCCCAGTCCTCCGATCGAGCGCCCGCGGAAAAACTCCCCCGAAAACTCCAGCCATTTCCCCAACGGCACGCTGGCATCAAGTGTCCCCGCCCAACTATCCACGCCTCGGCTGTACCCCCACTCCTGCCGCGCGTAATAGCCACCTGCGCCCAGCGTCAGTTTCTCGTCGTTGATATTTTGCGTCCACGCGACCCTTGTCGCGTACGCCGGCTGCCCCGAAGACTCGCCCCAGCTCGGGTAACGGTCTATCCCGGACTCCGGTGTGTCTCCCGAGAGTGAGTCCAGAATCCCGCCTTGTAGCAAAAGAGAAGAGGACTCGCTCAGCGTGAACTTGTGCTCCACGCGCAGTTGCGGTGTCCAACTCCACAAGTTGCCAGAGTACGCCAGCGCGGGCATCGCCACCGTCGCAATCGATGTCGGACTCAGCGGCGCGAAAAACAGCGTGTCTTGCCCCGCCACTACCGACGTGTTCTCCCAATCAAACCGAATCGTCCCCGTCCGCAACCGCATGATTCCGAAGTCCACCCCATTCGGCGTCTCCGGAAATCCCCCGGCAAAATCAAACTGACCTTCCGCGCTTGTCCGCGCGCCGCCAATCGTCGGTCCAAACGCTTCAATTCCGATCTGCGATTGCCGCAGCGTGCCTCCAAATGACCCGTTCGAGGAAAGTGCTCCAGGTGGCTCCGCCAGTTGCGGAAAATCCACGTTGTCCACTGTCCCCCGATTCTCAAACATGTTGAAAAGAACCATCCCTGAAAGGCGCACGCGGTACTTCGATCCGCTCTCTACCTTCGTCTGGCTCTGCTCGGCTATCTTGGAGTCGGCAAGTTGTTGGCTCTCTTCCAGCTTGCTAACGCGCTCTTCCGTCGTCGCCGCCGTCACGCCCTGGCCCGGGAGCGTTTGCCCCGGCTGCACGGCGGGATTCCCTGGAACCGCCATCGCGGCCAGTTGCGATTTTGTCGCCTCAAGTTCCTTCCGCAATTCTGCGGACTCTTCCTTTGCATTCGCTTGTTGCGTCTTCAAGTCCTGCACTTGCGCGTGCAGTTCCTGGAGTTCCGCCTGCATCTGCTGCAGCACTTTCCCAACGCTCGCCAGATCCAGTTTCTGCGCCTGTTCCCCCTCTTGCCCGCGTGCCGCTTGCGGTTGCGTCAGCAGCGCCCCCAAAAGTGCTCCTGTTCCCAATAATCCCTTCACCCGCTGTGTGCCTCGCATAACTGCCTCCTCTACTGGCAGCTTCCATCCTCGGCCCCCGATCCTTTCCCAAAGAGTGTTTTCACCCCGGGGATCAGGCAGGTCTGAGCGACCTCGGCACACGCTTCTGAAGCCACCACACGGCTAAGTCCACCTCCTCGCCGCCACCTTCCTGCGGCACAGCTATAGGCCTTTCGGAGGTGCCCTACATGCTAATCGCTCTCCGCCCTATCCAGAAGCAGTCTTTTCTCCGCTCTCCGGTCTTCTGGCGCAGTCAGCTCTGACTGTCCTCTTGGACTTTCCCGTAGGGCCGCACCAGTGTTCACCCCAGTCCGCAACCTCTTCCCCGCCAGTCGAGCTTTTTGCTTTTGAATGGTAATCCCTCCTCTTGCGCAATAATCTCGCTCACGACTGTTTTTGCAATCTGTTGACAATTCCGAGACGCTGTCCAGACTCCCGGAGCTTTTCTGCTCTCTCCCGCGCCCTTTTCAGCGGCCTTGCCGTTTCTGGAACGCCCGCCGGCGATTCGCACACGGTGTACATCGCCGGGGTTTCGCCTTCCTATCCCGGTTCGGTTCTGGTCGCCTGGAAAAATGTGACTGTTCGTTGACCCACTGGTGACAATCCGGGGTCGCACCGCAATTATCTTTAACTGTTCCAGCAGGGATTCTTGTTTGCGGGGCTTTCTGCATTGCAGTTACGAGAATACGGAGTGGCCGGTGCCGAGATTGACTTTCGCCGAAAGATCCGAAACGCCAACGCGGGCCGCTACATCCACTTCCCCTTTGAATCCCATAGCGTTGCAGCGCTCACCATTCCTTGCGCACTCCGCTTCACTCCGTTCGCCCACCTTATGGCTAGCCATCGCCTCCAGCGCGTTCCTCTTCTTCAGCCTCTTTCTCTTTCCCAACCTGCCCATCTGGACCGGTGGCGACCAGGCCATTTTTCTCGAGGACGCCAAGCGCATGTTCCACGGCGAAGCTCTCTACCGTGATTTCTTTCAAATGACCTTTCCCGCCACCCAGCTCTATTTCCTCTCTCTCTTCAAGCTCTTTGGGCTCCGCACATGGATTCCCAACCTCACACTCGCCTTTCTCGGCCTTGCCCTAACCCTCCTCCTCTACCGCCTCTCTCAAAGGATTCTTCCTCCGCGTTTCGCCGCTCTTCCTTCCTTACTTTGGCTCACTCTCATCTTTCACGAGAAATTCGACGCCACACATCACTGGTTCAGTCTCTTATGCGTCCTCTCAGCCTTACTTCTCCTGATAGATAATCAATCTCCGCGCCGCATCTTTGCCGCTGGAACCCTTTGTGGCTTTTCCGCCTGCTTCTCACAAAGTCACGGGTTCGCCGCGCTCCTCGCTTTTGCTCTCTTTCTGTTTCTCGAAAAAAACACCCTCTCGGTTTCCTCCTTATCCCTTGCGAAAAACCTCGCTCTGCTGCTCGTCGGCTTTTCCTGGCCCCTCGCGCTGGTCGTGGGTCCCTTCGTCCTACAAGCTGGTTGGTCCCGTTTCGCTTATTGCACCTTCACTTTTGTTTTCAAGTATTACCACGCCTTTCAGGTAGGCAATGACTGGCGCGGCTACATGATCGAACTCGTCCCCCTGGCGCGTTCCCTGCAAGTGTGGAAGTTCGGCGCTTTCCTGCTCATCCACGCCATCGTTCCGCTGATTTATATTTTGATTCTCGTCCGCAATGCTCGCGGAACGTTTCGCATCGATCCCGCTCTTGGAACCAGCCTCCTGCTCTTGTGCCTTCTCGGCCTTTTTCTCTTCTTCAGCGTGGCCGCTACCCCAACCTGGAGCAGGCTCTACTACGTATCCTTCCCCGCCATCGTCCTTTTCGTCTGGTGGTTGAATGCCGCAGGCAAGCTCGGCAGACGCACCCTGATCGCTCTTTACTCAGCCACACTCCTTCTCCTCATCGGCCTTCCCATCGCCACACAACTTCGTCCGCGCCACATTCTGGACTTGCCTGGCGGCCGCACAGCTTTTCTAAACACAGAACACTTCGCGCGTTACCGCTGGGTCGCCGAGCACACCCATCCCCGCGACTATTTCTTCGGCGGCTTCTATCCGGATTTTTACTTTCTGTTGGGCCTAAACAATCCCGCCCCAGTGCCCTTTGTCACTCCCGACGACTACACCCGCCCACAGGATGTCGCCGATGCCATGGCGGCGCTCGAACTTCACCATGTCCAACTCGTCGTCTGGCAGTCAGCCCTCGACCTGCCCCCCATCCCCGCTACCGATCACCTTGCTCCCCTTCGCGCCTATATTCATCTGCACTACCGCTTGCTGCATCGTTTCTCCGACTACGAAGCCTGGGTTCGCATCGACTAAACACAGTGGAGGTTCACTCAGTCAGTCAAGATTCTAAGTATTTAGTTATCAGTTGCAGGCTCAGAGCGAGGAGAAACGGAAGACTCATACCTCAATCACCGGCGCGGGAGACGATGACAATATGTCATCCAACATGTGGAATTTGGTCGAGTGTTGTCGTCACGCTTTAGGTTTTAGGGTTGAGAATACCGCCGCGTGGGTTCCCAAAGTTCACGCCCGACCTGGCTGGTTAGCTTTACTTAAGACTGAACACTTATAACTGAAAACTTCTCTCACTTCTTCCTGTCCTGCCATTCTTCGTGCCAAGCCATCTGGATCGCTTCCAGCTTACTCTCATTGGATTTCTGCGGATCGCCGGTAAACCCAGGCAATTCCGTGATCCATTTGTGCATGTCGGTGAAACGCACAGTCAACGGATCGACTTCGGGGTATTTGTCTGTCAAGCCGATCGCAATATCGTCGAGGTTGTCCCAGTCAAAGGCGTGTGGCATGATCAGTCCTCTAGTTTTCAGTTCAAAGTTTTCAGTATTCAGTCAGAAAAGAAAGCCAGAAACCAAAGCCATTAACGATGCGACCGCCTCTCGAGGCCGGCAAACTGCAGAGCCGACTCCTCTTATCTGACTGAGAACTGAAAACTTACCACTGACAACTCCTTCAGTGGTCCAATTCCTTAGCGTAGTTCTTATTCCAATCGGGAATCTCCACCACAATGTCCGTGGTGCCGTCGGGGACGGTCTGACAACCAAGCCGCGACTTTGGCGTGATGCCCGGGGCTTCGTCGAGCTCATCGAGTTCCGCATCGGTAGCTTCGTTGCAGGATTCCAGCCCCTCTTTTACCCTCACGTGGCAAGTGGAGCAAGCGCAGACTCCTCCGCAGGCATGGTCCAGGCCCAACTTGAAGCCCTCGGAAATGTCCAGGATGCTGCCGGGAAGCCCATTGTGGCCATAGGGAAACTTCTCCGGGTCGACTTCAACGGTTTTGCCGCTAGGCAGAAACGTGACCTTGAATTTCTTCGTGGCCTTCTTGTATTTTACTTCCTCGATGTACGGATTGCTGCCGCCCATATCGTTAGACCTCCGCCAACTTCTTGCCTTCAAGCGCCGTCTGCACCGCAGTGTTCATCAGCAGTTCGGCCAGATGCTCGGTGGCACGATTCAATTCATCGATCTGTCGCCGGATCATCTTGTAGTCGTTTCCCTTTACTGCTTCTTGCAGCGCCGCAACGCTGGCATCCAACGTATAACGCTCCGCTACGGGCAGTTGCACCGCCTGCGGATTTGCCAAAGCCTTCGCAGTGGCCTTGAGGATGGTTTCCGCTTCGGTGCGCGCTTCGATCAGTTGGCGCTCGGCAAAATCCTGCTCGGCATACTCGATGGACTCCTCGAGCATGCGCTCGATGTCCGTATCATTCAGGCCGTAACTGGGCTGCACCTCAATGGTCTGCTGCGTGCCGGTGCGCACATCTTTCGCGGCCACCTGCAGGATGCCGTTGGCGTCGATCAGAAATTTCACTTCAATCCGCGGAAGACCCGCGGGGGCCGGAGGAACGCGCAAAGCAAAACGAGCCAGCGAACGGCAATCCTTCGCCAATTCCCGCTCACCCTGCAGGACGTGAATATCGATACCGGTTTGATTGTCCACGCCAGTGGTGTAGAGTTCCTGCGCGCTCGCGGGAATCGTCGAATTGCGCGGGATAACCTTGGCTACGGCGCCGCCATACGTCTCGATGCCCAGTGAAAGCGGCGTGACGTCCAGCAGAAGCATGTTCTTCACGCCTTTATCCAGGATATTGGCCTGGACTGCGGCGCCCAGCGCCACCACTTCATCCGGATTCAATTCCGTGTGCGGCTTGCGGTCAAAAAACTCCTGCACGGTGCGGCGAATCAAGGGTGTGCGGGTTGTGCCGCCAACCAAAACTACCTCATCCAGTTCGCTCGGTTTCAAGTGCGCATCGGCCAGCGCAAGCTTTACTGGCACCATGGTGCGGTCAACGACCGGGCGAATCAGTGCCTCCAGTGCGCCCCGCGTGAATTCACGCACAAACACATTGCCGTTGGGCAACGGAAATCGCAGAGTGGCCGTAGTCGCTTCCGAAAGCTGGTGCTTGATGTCAATCAGCGCCTTGCGGAGTTCCTGCGCCAATTCACCGTGCGGCGAGAAGTCAATCTGGTCGTGTTGCAGAATCTGTTCGTGGACAAAGGCCTGCAACAGGTTATCAATGTCGTCACCGCCCAGGTGCGTATCGCCGTTTGTGGACAGCACCTGATAGATGTCGCCTTCACCCGTCGAAATCAGCTTCAGCACGGAAATGTCGAACGTACCGCCGCCCAGGTCGTACACGGCAACTTTACCGCGCTGTTTTTCATGCAGGCCATAGGCCAGGGCCGCGGCCGTTGGCTCGTTGACCAGCCGCAGGACTTCCAGCCCGGCAAGTTTCCCGGCATCTTTGGTGGCTTGCCGTTGCGCATCGTTGAAATAAGCGGGCACGGTGATCACCGCGCGATCCACGGCTTCGCCAAAATGAGATTCCGCCCAATTTTTCAATTCGCGCAATATGAACGCGGAAATTTCCGGCGGCGTGAACACCCGATCGCCAAGCTGCACGCGGATCACGTTCTTGCTCGCGGGATCGATGCGGAAGGGGAAGAGTTTCAGCTCACTCTGCACGTCGGAAGGTCCGCGGCCCATCAGCCGTTTCACGGAATAGATCGAGCGTTCCGGCTGGGTCAGCAATCGCCGGCGCGCCGGCTCTCCAACGATGATGCTGCCATCCGGATCGAGACTGACGATGGAAGGGCACAGCGTGCTCCCGGACGGGCCCGGGATACACTTCGGTTCTCCGGTCTGCGCATCCACGTACGCCACCAGACTGTTCGTAGTTCCCAGGTCAATACCGACGATGCGTCCCATGGCTAAGTTATCAGTTTCCAGTAATCAGTTTTAAGTCAGAACTCTGGCCGCGCAAGCGCGTCACAACAGTTCCTTCTGAACATTCACCACCAGATTCCGGATGTAGGAACGCCGGTTGAGCAGCTCATTCAATTTGCTCATCGCCTTTCTGCGGGCCGTTTCATCCCCAGCGGAATCAATCACCTGATCCCACTCGCGTGCTGCCAACTGCAATTCCGCATCGACTTGCGCGAGTTTTTCTTCAAAGTTTTTCTCGGCCTCTTCCAACTTGTGCCTTAGCAAAGCAGTGTCGCTTCCTTCAGCTTTGGCTTCGCGCAGTTCATCCAGCGACTCATTCAGCTCGAATACCTCCTCCAGCAATTCCGGAGGCGCCTGTTGCTTGTTCTCGCCATTCTTCCGCGTGCCTTCAATCGCCAACAGATATTCCACCCGAGCGATGGGGTCGCGCAACGTGCGATACGCGTCATTCAATTCCGAACTGCGTTGCAGCGAGATTTCGCGTTCCTGCTCCGTGGCTCCGACAAAGTTATCCGGGTGCAGCTTCCAGCTGAGCTGCAGGAACTTTTTTTCCAACGCGCCCATTTCGATCCACAGCTTTCGCGGCAACTCAAACATCGCGAAGTAGTCGCTGCCCTGTGGGAGTTGCAGCAATTTCCCACATCCCGGGCAGAAATGCGTGCCGATGGTGCGCTCGTGGCAGTTCCAGCAAACGAGCGGGGGATTCGTGATATGGAGTGGCGTGGCCATAATATTTTTCTCGTCCTGCGCTGCACACATAAAAAAAGTGGCTGGCGTTTGCGGTGGCCAACCACTGATCAGACCGAGTCAGAAACCGCCCGGGCACGAACTGGAGTCCGTGCTACCGCTAAGCCGTAAACGAACTGCCGCAGCCGCAACTCCGTGCCGCGTTGGGATTCTGAAAAACGAATCCTTGCCGCATGAGCGTCTCCTCATATTCCAGCGTGGTTCCATTGAGATACAGCAGGCTCTTCGGGTCAACAAAAATCCGCGCGCCAAATTCCTCAAACACTTTGTCGCGATCCCGCGCCTGGGTGTCCAGCCGCATGGCATATGACAATCCGGAGCAGCCGCCGCCCTGCACGCCTACGCGCAGCCCGCCTGTTTCCGGCGACACGCCTTCTCTTGCCAGCAGCGTGCGGATTTTCTCGGCAGCGTGCTCGGTCATATGAATCACCGGCCCGATTTTCGGAGCAGCTTCTGTCTTAACTTCCGTCGCCATAATCCCAACCCTGAACATTCACAATAACAAAATTTTGGACAGCATCCTCCGACGGCCAACCCTCGCCGCCGGAAGACGCCACTAACACCGAGCCGAAGATCAATGAGATGACTTCTCGTGCTCGGGAACTTCCACTCCGTGCTTCTTCTTCCAGTTTCCGATGGCAGCCTTGATGGCATCCTCGGCGAGCACGGAGCAGTGAATCTTGACCGGCGGCAGGGAGAGCTCGCGGACGATGTCCGTATTCTTGATGGCGAGCGCTTCTTCCACCGTTTTGCCCTTAACCCATTCCGTGGCGAGCGAAGAGCTGGCGATGGCCGAGCCGCAGCCGAAGGTCTTGAACTTGGCTTCTTCAATGACCTGCGTCTCCGGATTGATGCGCATCTGCAGCTTCATCACGTCGCCGCACTCCGGCGCGCCTACCAGGCCGGTCCCTACATTGGGATCTTCCTTGGGCATGCTGCCGACGTTGCGTGGGTTATTGTAATGATCTACTACTTTATCGCTGTATGCCATTGGCCCCTTGCTCCTTCCGCCTTTTCGTATATGAACTTCAGCCCTTCGTCACGGTGACGAGCGAGCCAAATCCTGCATTCTTAATCGCCTTTTCCGTCAAGGCGATGTTGGTCAGAAACGCCGAACGGCCCGCGGTTAGCTCCCGCAGCGCGTCGCGGATGTAATCCGCAGTAAGCCCCAGCACATGCAGGAACTGCCGCACATCCTGTAGGTGGTAAAACGCACGCTCTGCAGCGGGCGCGGGTTCATCCCCGTCCTGATACGCCTGAAACGTCACGCGAAACGGCGCCGAAGTTCCAGCGATGGAGCGGTGAATCCTGAGTGTTCCTTCACTTGCAATTGCACTTGCCATTTTGTTTTCCTTCTATCTTTCCGTAAATTACGCGGTCTGCCACTTGACCTTGGAGATGTCGATCCCCTCTTTGGCCATTTCATAAAGCGGCGAAAGTTCGCGCAGCTTGGTCACAACCTGCACCATTTTGTCGACCACGTAGTCCACTTCTTCCTCGGTATTGAAACGCCCCAGGCCGAAACGGATCGACGTATGAGCCAGGTCCTCGCCCACGCCTAAGGCTTTGAGTACATAACTGGGCTCCAGGGTTGCCGAGGTGCACGCGGAACCACTGGAAACCGCAACGTCGTTGATTCCCATCAGGAGCGACTCGCCTTCGACATAGGCGAAGCTCATGTTGAGGTTGTTCGGGAGGCGATGCTCCATCGAGCCATTAATGAAGGTTTCGTCCAACTTAGCTTCCAGCCCAGCCTTCAACCGCTCGCGCAGCGCCAACATCTTCTTGGTCTCTTCCGGCATTTCCTGTTGACAAATTTCGCAGGCTTTGCCGAGGCCGACGATACCGGTCACGTTAAGCGTCCCGGATCGCATCCCGCGTTCGTGCCCGCCGCCATCAATAATGGCCGCGAGTTGAACGCGAGGATTGCGGCGGCGAACGTACAGTGCGCCAACGCCCTTCGGACCATAAATCTTGTGCCCGCTGATCGCCAGCAGGTCAATGTTGTCTTTCTGAACGTCCACGGGAATCTTGCCAACGGCTTGTACGCCGTCCACCGCCAGGAAGATACCATGCTCTTTGGCGATCTTCCCGATTTCCGCAATCGGGTTGACCACGCCAATTTCGTTGTTGGCGTACATGATGCTAATAAGAATGGTGCTCGGCCGGATGGCTTTGCGCACATCTTCAGGATCCACTCGGCCGTCCCTCTGCACCGGGAGATAGGTGACCTCGAACCCGTGCTTCTCCAGGTTCTTACAGGTGTCCAGCACGGCCTTGTGCTCGATCGCCTGGGTGATAATGTGATTGCCCTTTTCGCGGTACATTTCCGCAACGCCCTTGATCATCAGGTTGTCGGATTCCGTTGCGCCGCTGGTAAAGATAATCTCTTTCGGCGTCGCATTAATTAGGGAAGCAATCTGTTGCCGCGCGGTTTCCACCGCTTCCTCGCCAGCCCAGCCGAATGAGTGGTTGCGGCTTGCGGCGTTCCCGAACTTCTCCGTGAAATAGGGCAACATCGCCTGCAATACACGCGGGTCCATCGGCGTGGTCGCGTGATTGTCCATGTAAATCGGCAGCTTGACGGCCATTTCCCTGTTCTCCTATCCAGATGGGAGGCTTCCGCTCAGCCCGTTACCGACAGGCGGTCCATCCCTTTCAATTCCACAAGCGCGGCAGGCTCCTGTGTGTCCTCGCTCAATTGCGCGATGGTCACCGTGCTCAACACGCCCAAAATGCTTTCATTCACACGCCGCAATGGTTCTTTGATGGAGCAGCGCTCCGTTGCGTCACAATTTCCATGCGTAGTAACGCAAGAAGTGATCAGCACGGGTCCATCAATCGCCGTAATCACCTCTAGAGCACTCATCTTCTCTGGTGCCTTCGCCAGTTGATATCCGCCGGTGGAACCGTGTTTCGCGGTAACCAGACTCTGGCGCGCCAGTTTCTGCAGCACCTTGGCCATCAACGTTCCCGAGATGCCATACTCCTCGGCAATTTCAGTTGCACTGCACGCATGCCGATGGCGATGATTAGCCAGATGCTTCATGGCAATCAGGCCGTAGTCGGCCTTCTTGGAGAGTTTGAACATACTGCCTGAGTGGTGCCCCCAGATCGCTAGCGCAAATATGCGACTGTTCTAGTCGCATTTAGAATATATCCCCCCGGGGCTGGTTTGTCAACTTTCAATCTCTCCAAAATTCTAAGCAAACTGTTATTTTGCTTGAATTTAGAATAAGACTGTTTCAGTCGGATATGCACTATTTTCCGCTAAATGGTTGTTTCTTGAGGGTGAATGGCACTTAGCATTCCCCAACGGTGACTCGTCCCACCGGAATCTGGACCAAACCAGGGGATTCGTGAATTGACCTACAGCCTCGACGGATCTAGCGCAACCCAATTGGTTCCGGCCAGCGGTTACTTTGCGCTATCGCACGCTCCGCCGACAGTGGCAGCGTCCAGCAACTCCTGGAACGCCGGTAGCGCCGGGATGGTCACCTGCGCCTTGTGCGCCTGCAGTTCCAGTGCATTCAAGCTGTCCGCTTGCTGCTTCTTGAACTCAGGAGTGAGCGGTACGCCACGGCCGATGCGATCCAGCGCGTCAAGCGCAAGTTCCGCGGCTTGGGAAAACGCTGACGATGCTGGGTCCGCTTGCTTCACCAGGATCGAACGTTCCTCAAGGGGCCGCAAGCGCGCGTCGTTTCCAGCCCACTGCAAAAGTTGCGCCCGCAGTTTGGCGGCTTTCGCGGCATCCTTGCATGTACCCGCAAGATAATCATCCACTTTGTCAGAAAACAGTCGCGAAACTTCGCTCTCCGGATTTACGGCATCGACGAGGTGGTTCAGGGGCGTCTGACTGGTTGGCTCCGCCCCCATTCCTTCCCGCGTGTAGTCCTTCACGGGCTCCAGCGCCTCCACAAGTGCCGTCAACGGAGCCAACTCCTCTGGTGTGGCCGCCGCTCCCGCCATCCGCTCGACCATTCTCTCCTGATAGGAGCGATGGGTCAGGCCCCGCCATTCCAGCCACTCACTGATGACGGACATCCGCGCGTACATCGACGCAGGGTCGCGAACATCCGCCGGCGACCAGAATCTCTCCGCTATTGCCGCCGTACGCGGCCAGATGCGCGAATCGATATTCTCGCTATTCACATATTCCGACCACATGGTCGCCTCTCCACCAAGTACTAACTTCTGCTCTTCCGGCGTAAGGCTTGCCGCTTCCCCGGCTAGCGGATCTACGGCGTAGTGCCGTGCCGCGCTCCATCCGAGATCAATGTAATAGCCATTTGAAAGAATTGTCCGATATCCCTGTTTCGCCGCGGCGGCCAGTGACTCGGGTCCGCGCCAGGAATGAATGACGATGCTCTTGGGCGCGCCCGGCACCAAAATCTCATCCCAACCGACCGGTATCTTTCCGTGCTTTACCACTAGATCCTGCACGCGCTGGCTGAAGTACGCCTGAAGGCCGTTGTTGTCCTTGATATTGTGGGCCTTCTTAAATTCCTGAATCGCGGGATTGGCGTCCCATTCTTTCCCATTCACCTCATCCCCGCCGATATGGAAGAACGCGTCGGGAAAGAGCTTGGCCATTTCCGCTATGAACTCGTTCAGGAACTTGTACGTTTTCTCGTTCGTCGGATCCATCGCCGGATCAAAAACGCCCCATCGGCGTTCAATCTGGTAAGGTCCGGGGCCGCTGGCCAACTCCGGATGGCCCACAAACCACGCGGTGCTGTGGCCGGGCATGTCGAACTCCGGCACCACGCGAATGCCGCGATCCCGGGCATAAGCGATCAAGCCGCGTATTTCGTCCTGCGTGTAGTACAAACCGTCGGAGCCCATTTCGTGTAGCTTCGGATATTTGTGGCTTTCCACACGAAAGCCCTGATTCTCCGACAGGTGCCAATGGAAGACGTTGAGTTTGACGGCCTCCATTCCGTCCAGATTGCGTTCCAGCACCGCCAGGGGCGTGAAATGGCGGCCGGAATCGATCATCAACCCGCGCCAGGGAAAGCGCGGTTGATCCTGAATACTAACAACCGGTGCGCCGAATCCTTCTGGCGTAATGGTGACCAACTGCAGAAACGTCTGCAGCCCCCGCAGTACGCCCAGGGGATTCGCTGCGTGGAGTTTTGCGCCAGTCGCTGTCACGTCCAGCGTGTACGATTCATCCTCGCCCAACTCTTGAATCGCCTTGCTCTCATGATCCGTGGTGACCTGCAGCGTTGCTTTTGCGGGATCCGAAGTGTTCCGACTTTGCAACACAAGCGCCGTTTGGCGATGAACTTGTTCCAAGAGGCGCTGGCCGGCCTTTTCAAGTCGCGTTTCCTGATAGCCAGTGAACGAAATCCGAAAAGTCTCGTCAATCTTCAGGTAGCCCGCGCCCAATTGCACTTTGGCTGGCAAAGGCATCAGGTTTACAGCCGTCGGAGATTGTGCCCGCGTCGAAAACACTCCAAAGACCAACAACAACACCGGAAGCAACATAGCGATTCTGCCGAAAGTTAAACTCCGCATGGGGCAAACCTCCAAAATCCATCGAATGCAACCTAGGGACCCATCCGTGACAATGTCAAACACATCAGCTTGGCACATTTCGTTTCCCAGTGCAAAAAGCATTTAAATCTACATTTTTGATTGGGCTCGGGGTTTTCCATGTTCCCTCGCTCCTTGACGAATCTTTAGGTTAGAATGTGCGACGGACACCCACACAATGAAAACTTGCGTTGCCATCTACCCCGGCTCGTTTGATCCCGTCACGAACGGCCATCTGGACTTGATCGAACGCGGCGAAAAAATGTTCGATCGCCTGATCGTCGCGGTGCTGAAGAACCTGGAAAAGGAGCCACTGTTTTCCGTGGCCGAGCGCGTCGAAATGCTCCGCGAAGTCACGAAAAAATGGGATTGCGTAGAGGTGGAACCCTTCGAGGGGTTGCTGGTGGATTATGCCCGGCACCGCGGTGCCTCTGTCATCCTCCGTGGGATTCGCGCCATTTCCGACTACGAATACGAGCTCCAGATGGCCTTGATGAACCGCAAGCTTGAGCCGCGCATGGAAACCGTCTTCATGCTGCCTAGCGAAGCCTACAGCTACTTGAGCGCCAAAATCGTCCGGGAGCTCGCGCAACTCGGCGGGCCACTGACCGGTCTAGTCCCCTCGATCGTCGAACAGCGCCTGCGCACGAAAGTCTCTTGAATGTCCGCAGTGCGCTTCCCGAGCGTAACCGTGACAGGACTCTTGGTTGCACGTCACAAGAGCTACTTCGTTTGCACGCGCTTCGCGATTGAAATTCTTCCCATTTTCCTGAAAACTGTAGAGCTATCTCTGTTAGCTTGCTCTGGGGAGTGACTGTGCATCTTACCGATCGCATCAACCGCATCCAGATTTCGCCGACCGCGGCGGTCATCAGCGCCGCGGATCAGCTCAAAGCCAAAGGCGTGGACATTGCCGACTTCGGCCCCGGGGAACCCGATTTCCCCACTCCCGATCACATCAAAAAGGCCGCCATCAAGGCCATCGAAGAGAATCGTTCCAAGTACACAGCTACAGGCGGAATCATGCCGCTGCGCGAAGCAGTCGTGGCCTGGCATAAGCGCGAACTTGGCTCTGATTACATGGCGAAGGAATGCGTGGTTAACGTCGGCGGAAAACACGCTATTTTCAACTCGATCAGCGTTCTGATCCAGCACGGCGACGAAGTGATTCTTCCCGCCCCCTACTGGGTCAGCTTCCCGGACATCATCAAATACGCCGGCGGAACACCGGTGATCGTGCAAACGCGCGCGGCAGACGGATTCGCAGCTAAAGCCGCGGACATTGAGAAGGCCATTACGCCAAAAACGAAAATGGTCATCATCAATTCACCGTGCAATCCCACCGGCGGAGTGGTCACTCCGCAGGAATACGAGCGCATCCTAGCGCTCTGCACGAAACACACTATCTGGCTGATGGCCGATGAGTGCTACTCGCACTTCGTATACGAACCGCACAAACCGTTTTCCATCGCCAGCGTCAGAGACTCAAAGGGCAATGTCATCGTAATCGGCTCTGTCTCCAAAACGTTTGCCATGACCGGCTGGCGCATCGGCTATACTCTGGCGCCGGAGCCTCTGATTCAAGCCATCATCAAGGTGCAGAGTCAATCCACATCCAACCCGACCTCCATCGCGCAGTATGCGGCGCTCGAGGCTATGCGAGGCACCATGGACACCGTTCCCATCATGCTCGCGGAATACACCGCACGGCGCAAACGCATCGTCGAAGGACTCCGCGCCATTCCCGGCGTCACCTGCGAATGGCCGGGCGGCGCTTTCTATGCCTTCCCCAATGTTTCCGCGCACCTTGGCGAAAGCAAGGACGCTCTTGCAAAGAACTGCACGGACTTGGCGAAATTGCTCCTCGAGCAAGCGCACGTCGCGCTCGTTCCCGGCGAGGCATTTGGCGCTCCGGGCTTTTTGCGGCTGTCCTACGCAACATCGCTGGAGCGCATCGAAGAAGGCCTTCGCCGCTTGCGCAATGCATTCACGCGGGTTGAAGCTGCATCCTGAACCGTGAGCGAACCTCTTCCAGCACGAATTGAACCCTTCTTCAGCCCGCGCCCCTGGGGTGCACGCTCGCTGGCTCCTTATTTCCCAGAAAAAACCAACCTGAAGGAATTGTTAGGCGAGGCATGGCTCACCTGCATGGACCGGCCCATCGCCAATGGCCCCTTCGCCGGAAAATCTTTAGGGGAAAGTTGGCGAGCCATGCCGGTGGACTGGCGTGGCACCCGGATGGGCCACTATTGCGATTTCCCTCTGCTTGTGAAGTTTATCTTTCCCTGCGACATGCTTTCCATCCAGGTCCATCCGGATGACGCTTATGCCGCGAAGTTCGAGCAAGCTGCCGGCGGCCGCGGCAAAACCGAGATGTGGCACATTCTCTCCGCGGAGCCCGGCGCCGAATTGTTGATCGGCTTAAAGCCTGGAGTCACTAAAGAAGTGTTTCGCGAGAGCATCGCCAAGGGCACGGTCGAAGATATGTTCGCGCGCCACCCCGTGCGCCCCGGCGAAACGTATTTCCTTCCCGCAGGCACGCAGCACGCCATCGGGCCTGGCATGATCCTCTGTGAAATTCAGGAATACTCGGATCTCACCTATCGGGTGTACGATTTTGGCCGTGTTGATGCTGCAGGTAAACCCCGCGAACTCCATATCGAGAAGGCGCTGGAAGTGACGAATTTCGCTGCAACGCGTGGTGGAAAGATTTCACCGCTGGCGCTGCATTCGCCCGATGCAAAAAAACAATTGCTGGCCGCATGCGAGTTTTTCGCCACGGAACGCTGGGACTGCGATAGAACGACCCTGATCGAAAGCGACACGGAACGCTTCCAGTTGCTGGTGATTCTGCAGGGTTATGGCAAGCTCCATGACACGGATATTTCTTTCGATTACAAGACCGGCGAATCGTGGTTCATCCCCGCCTCACTTCCGGTCACCACTCTGCAACCTGCGACCGCGACCTCGCTTTTGCGTATCTATGTACCGGAACCCCTCGAGCTGCGGAAACAACTCCGGAGTATGGGCTTCGGCGAAGCAGCAATTTCCCGCGTCCTCGTTGAGTAACACCACATGACCAGACAACTGCTCAGCACTCACGCCATCATCCTCGCCGGAGGCCGTGGAACACGTTTCTGGCCGCGGAGCCGAACGCGCACACCAAAACAATTGCTGAACATCGTGGGTAAAACCACGATGCTAGAGCAAACTGTTGCGCGGCTCCGCCCCATCCTTCCCGCCGACCATATCTGGTCCGTGACCAACTCCGAGCAAGCCGCCGCCTTGCGAAAGCAGTTGCCGGTTGCCGCGCGTCGCCGGGTCTTGACGGAGCCCGTTGGCAGAAACACCGCTGCCGCCATTGCTCTAGCCGCCATTCACGTGCGTCATGCGGCAAAGGGCGACGCGTTGCTCGCCGTTTTGCCCGCGGATCATTACATCGCCCGGCCTGAACTCTACCGGGAAATTATGCGCACCGCGTTTCAGGTTGCGCAGGAGCCGGAACGCATGGTGGTGCTGGGCATACCCCCAACGCGTCCGGAAACGGGCTTTGGTTATGTTGAAAGGATGGGTGAGCCGCTGCAGGTGAATGGACATCCCGTTTACGCCGTCCGGCGCTTCACAGAAAAGCCCCAGCTTGAAATCGCCAGGCAATATATCGCCTCTGGAAACTATCAGTGGAATGCGGGGATGTTTTTCTGGCGTGTTTCCACGTTCCTGGAAGCGCTGAAGAAATTCCTTCCCAAAACGTACGATGCCCTCGAAGCGCTGTCCACGCATATCGGCAAGCGTACCTATGACGCCGCATTGAACAGAATATTCCGGAAACTCGAAAACATTTCGGTGGACTACGCCGTTCTGGAGCGTGCCACGCGTGAAGAAGGCCCCAGCCGTGTTTTCGTAATCCCCGCGGAGATCGGTTGGAGCGACATTGGCTCGTGGGCCGCCGTCTACGAACTCGTCGCAACGCAGCCCGACGAGAATGTATTTGCGAGCGACGGCCAGGCTTTTGACGCCACTGGTAATTTCCTCTGGAGCCCCGATAAATTCGTCGCCGCCATCGGCGTCCGTGACCTCGTTGTGGTTGAAACGCCGGACGCGCTGCTCATTTGTCCTCGCGATCGGGCCCAGGATGTCAGCAAAATCGTTAAAGAATTGGAAGAAAAAAAACTCAAAAAGCTCCTGTAAATGCCCACTCCCGGAAAAGTCCATTGTGGTATTTGGCCCCTACAGCGCTTCGCGTATACTCACAAGCAATGACGAACATTAAGTTTGGAACCGATGGATGGCGCGGCGTAATCGGCGAGGATTTCACCTCCGAAAATGCGCGGATTGTTGCCTACGCCATCGCGCGCTATGTCGTCCGAGGAGAAGACGCGCGCAAGGGCGTGTTGATTGGCTATGATCACCGTGAATTGTCGGACCGTGTAGCTGCCGAAATCGCCGAAGTGATCAGCGCAACGGGGACGCCCGTTTGGCTCGTGGACAAGCCTTGTCCGACTCCTGCCATCTCGCTCCTGGTTCGGCAACGCGACGCGGCGGGAGGACTCATGGTCACCGCCAGCCACAATCCTGCGAACTGGAACGGAATTAAATACAAGGCAAGCTATGGCAGCAGCGCGTTGCCATCCATTGTTGCGCAGATTGAGAAAGAACTTGCGGATGTGCTGCGCACTGGTGTGCCGCCTCTGCCGCCGCGAAAGGATCTGATTCACTCGATTGATCCACGGGCTCCGTATCTCGATACGGTCGAGAAACTCGTGGATTGGGAGAAGTTGCGCGCGGCGAATTTTCGATTTGTCGTAGACCCCATGCATGGCTCCGCGGCGGGGTTGCTCCGCGAACTTTTCACCCGCAATGCCGTAAAGTGCGATGAAATTCGAGGCACGCGCGATTCCCAGTTCGGCGGTGTCCACCCGGAGCCAATCGAGCCGCATATCGAAGCGTTGCGCAAGGCGGTTCTTGCCGGGAAGTATGACGCAGGCTTCGCCGCGGATGGTGATGGCGACCGCATCGGGGCCATCGATCGCGATGGCAGTTTCATCAACCCTCATCAGATTTTCGCACTAATGGTTTGGCACCTCATTGGCACACGGAATCTTCCCGGCGATATCGCCAAAACCTTCTCGGTTACCAAATTGATTGACAAGCTTGCCGCCAAATACCACCGCAAGCTTCACGAAGTTCCTATCGGCTTCAAGTACATCTGCGAACTCATGCTGGAACAGAATATCCTGATCGGAGGAGAAGAATCCGGCGGCATCGGCACCAGTCTTTATCTCCCCGAGCGCGACGCCACGGTCTCCGCGCTTCTGCTCGCTGAACTCATGGCCTGGCACCGCAAGTCTCTGGGAGACCTGATTGGTACCCTCCACGCGGAATTTGGCGAATCCTGTTACGGTCGCATCGATCTGGATGTGACCCGCGCACAAAAAGAAAAGGCTATCGTCTATTTTTCGAATGGTAAGTTGCGCCAAGTCCTCGAATGGCCGATCGAACGTCGCGAATCCATGGATGGCATTAAAATCTATCTCGGTGAAATTGGCTGGGTATTGGTGCGCGCTTCCGGCACGGAAAACCTGCTGCGAATCTATTCCGAAACAAACAGCGAAGAGACCACGCAAATGGTCTTACGCGCCACTGTTGCGGCAATTCAAAACCTCTAAGGGGATCGCATGGAGACAGTGAATCTAGCAGAGAAGTTCAGCAAGTTTCAGGATTACTGCAAACCGCGGCTAATTGGCGAAGTGAACGACTTTCATGTCAAAGCCGTGAAGCTGAAGGGCGAATTCCTCTGGCACCACCATGAAACGGAGGATGAACTTTTTCTCGTCGTCAAGGGAACTCTGCGCATGAAATTTCGCGACCATGAAGCGGTTGTCCGCGAGGGCGAATTTGTCATCGTGCCTCACGGCGTCGAGCACCTGCCCATCGCCGACGAAGAAGTGCACATCGTTCTTTTTGAGCCCGGGACCACATTGAATACGCGGAATGTCAGTAACGAGAGGACAGTCAGCCAACTCGAGCGGATCTGAAACTTACGGTCGCCGGTCGAACTCACGAACGGAGCATCTATGGATCATCGTTTTTTCACTTTGGACGTCTTCACCACCACGCGCTTTCAGGGCAATCCCCTCGCCGTCATCACCGATGGCGATGGGTTTTCGCAGGACCAGATGCTGGCCATCGCCCGCGAGATGAATCTTTCGGAGACGGTTTTTGTGCAGAAGCCCACGGACGATCGCGCCCTGGCCCGTTTGCGCATCTTCACCACGAAGGAAGAGCTTAAACTCGCTGGCCATCCGGTGATCGGCACATGGTTTCTTCTTGCTGAATTGGGCGTCGTTCCGGCTCAGGAAGGCGGCGTGCATGTGATGCAACAAACGGGCGCAGGCATTCTTCCCGTGGAAATTCGCTTCAAGGATGGCCGGCCACAGCGCGTGACCATGACGCAGAAAGACGCTGCATTCAGATCCTCCAAAATCGACAAGAAAAAACTCGCCTCCGCGCTAGGCCTGAAGCCGAGTGATTTCGATCCAATGCTGCCTCCAGAATTCGTATCCACCGGCATCTTCAACCTGATGGTGCCGTTGCGCAACCGGGCGACGCTCGCGAAGATCGAAATGAACATGATCGAATTAGCTCGGCTGATCGGCAAGCAGGGTGCGCTGGCCTATTGTTTCGCGCTCGGCAATGGCACGTCTGCTTTCGCCAGGGGAATGATGCCGTGGGAACTGTATGAGGACGCAGCGACGGGATCGGCTGCTGGTTCGTTGGGTGCATATCTTGTGAAGCATGGCAAATTGGGCGCAGGCCACACCCTGCATGTTTCGCAGGGAGTGGAGATGGGGCGCCCCAGTGAAATTGAAGTGGAAGTCTCACAAACCAGGAAGAAACTTACGCCTCGCGTCAGCGGCGCGGCAGTGAAAGTCTTTGAAGGCGTGATTCGCACCTGACACAACACCACGCCGCCTGAAAATGAAAAAAGCCTCAGTCCCGCCAACGCCATAAGTTCTCGAATTATTTTTCCTTAAACGATTTTCGGCAGGTGTCCAGGATCCCGTTCACAAAGCCGCCCGCCTCCTCCGACGAGTACTTCTTGGCCAACTCCACCGCTTCATTGATTACCACTTTCGGGGGCGTATCCGTCGCGCGCAATTCGTGCAATGCCAGCCGCAGAATGGCGCGATCAATGACGGAAAGTCGTTCCAGCCGCCAGTTCGCGGCATGTTTGGAAATCAAATCGTCAAGCGCAGTGGAATCGTGCACCGCGCCTTCAAACAGCTGGTTCGCAAATGTGCGTGTTTGGTTCGCGGCTTTGGCGTCCTTCCAGAATCTTGCTTCCAGTTTCGCAGGCTCCTGCTGGCTCATCTCCCATTGAAACAACATCTGCATTGCAAATTCACGGGATTTTGTTCGCAAGGACATGTCAGGTTCGCCGGCCCTTGCGCGCTTTCGTCCGTGTCGCCGCGCCGCGCAGTTTCCGCGAAAGCTGCGCCATCTCAATGGCTGCCAGTCCTGCTTCAAATCCTTTGTTGCCGCCCTTCAGGCCCGCGCGATCCACTGCCTGTTCCAGCGTATCGCAGGTCAGCACACAAAATAGGATGGGAATCCCCGTGTCCATTTGCGCGAGCTGCAAACCTCGCGCTGTTTCTGAGCAAACATAATCGTAATGAGTGGTCTCTCCGCGGATGATGCAACCGATGGCAATCAACGCATGGTATTTCCCGCTGGTGGCAAGCTTCTTCGCCGTCAACGGTAATTCAAACGAGCCCGGCACGTGCACCACGTCAATGTCCTTGCTGCCCGCGCCGCCGCGCTCCAATGCATCTACTGCTCCTTGCAACAACCGTTCCGTAATGAAGCTGTTAAACCGGCTGATGACGATCGCGAAGCGCAACCCCGCTGCGCTCAACGCGCCATCGATTTTTGTATATTCCTGATTCTCCGCCATTTTCAATCCGCCAATCTGAAACTTTGCGCCCTCAACAACGCGCCGCTTCCTCTATTTCCCTCTGAATGCCGCGGCACGTTTGTCCAAAAAAGCTTTGGTGCCTTCCCGCATGTCTTCTGTCGAACAGCAGAGCCCAAACAGTGTAGCCTCCAGGAAAAGTCCTTCCTCCTGTGGCATCTCCACGCCGCGCTCGATTGCCTCTATGCAGTATTTCACGGCTAGAGGCGCCCTCTCGATAATCTTTTTCGCCATGGCTTCGGCAGCCGGCAACAGATCCGCGGGCTCGTACACGTGATTCACCAGCCCGATGCGCTGCGCCTCTTCCGCGGTGATCATCTCCCCAGTCAAGCAAATCTCGAGAGCCACGCCTTTCCCGCAAAGCCGCGCCAATCGCTGTGAGCCGCCGTATCCCGGAATGATGCCAAGTTTCACTTCAGGTTGCCCCAGTTTCGCGGTTTTGCTCGCCAGACGAATCGAGCAGGCCAGCGCCAGTTCACACCCTCCACCAAGCGCGAATCCGTTGATCGCGCAGATGGACGGCTTGCCCAGTGTCTCCAGCAAATGCAACGCGCCCTGCCCGAAAATCGAAAACTCCTTGCCGTTTACCGGCGTCTGCTGCGCCAATTCGTTGATATCCGCGCCGGCGACAAACGCCTTTTCGCCTGAGCCGGTGAGGATCAGCACGCGCACCGCCTCATCCTCGCGCGCATCCAGCAACACCTGCCGCAGCTCCTCAATGGTCTTCCGGTTCAGCGCATTCAACACCTTCGGCCGGTTAAACGTGATGTGACCAATTCCATCTTTCTTCTCGTACAGCAGATTTTCGTAGGCCATCGTTGTCTTCCTTAAAGCTGCGAGGGTTTCGGATTGTTCGGGTCGCTGTAGTCGTAGAATCCGCGGCCGCTCTTCTTCCCGTGCCAGCCCGCCAGCACCATGCGCTTCAAAAGCGGCGGCGCTGCGAAGCGCTTTTCCTTGAACTCATCAAACAGGATCTGAGAAATGTAGTACGTAGTGTCCAGGCCGACAAAATCAAGCAGTGTAAACGGCCCCATTGGATAGCCGCAGCCCAGCTTCATCGAGTTGTCGATGTCCACCACGGAACCCACACCCTCTTCCAGTGCACGAATCGCGTCCAGCAGGTACGGCACAAGCAACCGGTTGACGATGAACCCGCCGCTGTCCTGTGCTCGCACCGGCGTTTTCCCCAACTTTTCACCGAAACCTACCATCTCCTCATACACGCCCGGATCGGTCGCAATCGTATGCACCACTTCCACCAGCTTCATCACCGGCACAGGGTTGAAGAAATGCAAGCCGACGAAGCGCTGCGGCCGCTTTGTTGCTGCGGCCATTTCAGTAATGGTCAACGAAGAAGTATTGCTCGCGAAAATGGTATGTGGCCCGCAAACCGCATCCAGCGCGGAAAAAAGCTCTCGTTTCGCCGGCAGTTGCTCGATGATCGCTTCCACGATAACGTCACAGTCCTTCAAGTCCTCAAGCGCGGTCGTGCCCTTCAGCCTCCCACGGATTTCATTCTTCACATCTTCCTTCAGAGCGCCCTTTTCCACCAGCCGCGCCAGATTCTTCTCAATCCCCTTCAGCCCTTTTTCCACAAGCTCAGCGCTCACTTCCCGCACCACGGTCTGAAATCCGGCTTGCGCGGACACCTGCGCGATCCCCGACCCCATCAGTCCACACCCTACGACTCCGACTTTTTGAATCGTCATTCTCATTCCTCACGGTCGCGAATTCCAATGCATGCGGCGGGAACAACCACCCCGCAGAAGTGTACCAGAGGTTCCCACGGAACTCCCCCGCACGTCAGTTTCCCAGGGCCTCCACAATCATGGCAATTCCCTGCCCGCCGCCGATGCACGCCGTCGCCAGTCCATATCGCAATCCCTTGCGGCGCAATTCGTTCAACACGGTAATCACCAGCCGAGTGCCCGATGCGCCGAGCGGGTGGCCAAGCGCGATCGCGCCTCCGTTCACGTTCGTTTTATCATGCGCCAGCCCAAGTTCCTTCTCGACCGCCAGATACTGCGCGGCAAACGCTTCGTTCACCTCGATGCGATCCATCTGCTCCAGCTTCAGCCCCGCAAGTTGCAACGCCTTGCGCGTCGAGGGCACCGGCCCAATCCCCATGATGCTCGGATCGACCCCTGTCACTGCCCAGGAAACAATTCTCCCCATCGGCTTCAGCCCGCGCTCCTTCGCTGTATTCTCGCGCGTCACAATCACCGCTGCCGCCCCATCCACAATCCCGCTGGCGTTTCCCGCCGTAACAATTCCGTCTTTCTTGAACGAAGGAGGCAACTTTTCCAGCGTTTCCATTGTTGTTTCCGGACGGCGATGATCATCGCCGCTCACCAGCGTCACTTTCTTCCCCTGTTTCACTTCCACCGGCACGATCTCTTCCTTGTAATAGCCCGCTTTCGCTGCGGCTTCCGCGGCCTGCTGGCTCCGCAATGCATAAGCATCCGCGTCCTTTCGCGTGATCCCGGTCTGTTCCGCCAACTTCTCCGCCGTCAACGCCATCGGCAGTCCACAAAACGTATCGGTCAATCCCACAAAGAGAAAATCCTCCAAAGCGCCCCCGCCAAGCTTCAACCCCGTGCGTGCCCCGCGAATCACGAATGGAGCTTGCGTCATGTTTTCCATGCCGCCTGCCAGGACAAAATTCGCCTCGCCCAGTAACAATCGCTGCCCCGCCTGCACAATCGCTTCAAGTCCGGACCCGCACAGGCGATTCACGGTCACCGCCGGCGTCTCCACCTTCAAACCAGCTTTCAACCCCACATGCCGTGCACCGTAAATGGCATCCGCGCTCGTCTGCAAGACATTCCCGAAAATGACGTGATCGATCTCGCTGGCATCCACCCTTGACCGTTGAATCGCTGCCCTCGCTGCATGCGCCCCCAACTCGATGGCGGACACTTCCGAAAACATCCCGGTATACCGCGCCATGGGCGTGCGCGCGCCGGCAACAATCACAACATCGCTTGGAAACATGTTTGCCTCATCTGGATTGAATTCAACGCTGAATGCTGCTGCCGTCCGAGCTTTGCTTTACGGCCGCTGAATCTCAGCGACCACTACGGTGTCTCCACCGCGTTTTCGCGCCTCATCCACCGTGAATTCCGCGCGGTTGATCAGGTCGGTCACGATATCTTCGCTGTCATACTCCTGTTTCGCCACCGCTTCCACAATTCCCGCGCTCAAGGTGATCTGCGTGGAATCCCACGGCGGGCGGACCCCTGCGGCGGCGCGTCGTAGCTTTTCCACCAGGTTCTGCGCGCCCGAAATCGAAGTGTCCGGCAAGATAAACGCCAACGCCCAAGAGGTGTACTTCACGGCCATATCATTCTGCCTCACCATGGGTTGCAGCGAACGCGCCAGTTGTTCCAGAAATTTTTCCAACGGCACTTCTCCCTGCTGGCGCAGCATGTCCGCGCCGCGGTCGATCTGCAGAACCGCCAGCGAAAGTGGTGTGCCCTGTGTGCGCGCGCGGTCCGCTTCATTCAGCAAGCATCCGACGTAAGAACTGCGGCTGAGCAAGCCCGTCCGCTCGTCGGAAACACCCATGCGGCGCACCAGCGAACGCAGCCGTGTGTGGCTCACGCTCATCATCATCTGGTCGCCAATGGCCTGCAGGAAATAGGTTTCGTTCGCCTTCCAGCGGTGTTCCCCCGCGTGGGCTACAATCAACATTCCCGCGGGACTTTGTGTTTCTTTGTCCGTGATGGTCACGCCCAGCGCGGTTCGCAATCCCAATTCAGTCAGGATGGACCCCTCGCTAGCGTCCACAACCAACCCGCCCAATTCATCCGGTACTGCCTTTTCCATCTGAGCGAGCACAAACACCACTTGCGCGCCCGGTGCGGGCTTCAATCCCGACGTGCAATATTCTGCAGCCATCTCCGGTGGCCGCCCGGGAACGCCAATCACCGCAATCGTCCGCGCGGCTTTCATATACGTTCCCACCTCGTTGACCGTCGTGTTCAACATGGCCCGCGGCGTCTGCTGCCTGAAAATTTTCTGGTTGATCTCCGAAATTTTCGTCAGGTCCCGCAAAGTCTCGGCAGTATAGCTTCCCGTTCGCCCCGTTGGCGGCGTGGGTTGCACTTCCACAACCGGCGTACCCGCCGTTCTCCCGGAAGCTTCGGGCTTGCCCGCCGTCTTTGGCCACCAATTCGCCAGTTGATACAGGTTGTGCAGTCGGTCATTGCGGGCTTCCTCGCCCGGAAACATCGCCGCGATTTTTTGCAACCGTTCGATCGCTTTGCTTTGCAGCGAATACTGCAGGAAAATCTCCGTCTGCACGATCAAGTCTTCTAGCGCCTGCAGCTTTCGCCCCTCTTCCGTCACGGGAGATGCTTCCGCTATTTCCTGGCTCGACGCTGCCTTAGGAGGCGTGGCGGGATTCGCGCTCATCGTCACGCTCTTGGCCATGCGCCCGGCAACGCGCCGCAAAAAAGCTTCATCAACGTGCCCGCGCAACTGCTCCATCCGCTGCTGGTTGCGATAATCGTACGAATCAATGTCCACCAGGCGCTCAAGCACTTCGCTGGCCTTCTGAAAACTCCCGGAATTGAAATTCGCGTCAAACAGTTTGATCAGCACTTCGAAGTATTGTGACTCGCGGTTCAGCTCGTTATACACCGCCGCCCAGAACTCCAGAATGGGCAACGACTCTGGATGCTTCGCGCCCAATTCCTCCACCTGAGCTACGAATTCTCCAATCTTCTTGTCCGCGAACATCCGCCGCTTCAGCGTCAGCAGGATTTCCACCGATTTGGCGTCCTGTCCGATGTCGGAATAGGCGTCGGCGAGATCAAACAGCCGTACGATGCCTTCATTCTTTTCGCGTAGCAGGCGTTCCAGGATTGCACGCGCGCGATCAAGCTGCCCGGCCTGCCGCAACGCCTCCGCAAACGTGTCCAGGAAGGCCACGTCGCCTTCGCTCCCGGCAAATGGCTCCAGAAGCGCCGCCGCCTCCGCCGATTCCCCGTTCCGCAATTTCGCTTCGGCGTAAAGCAGTGCCACGCTGCGCTCCTGAGGCGCCAAGCCGTACGCACGGCCAAGAAACTTCATTGCCGCTTGCGGATCGCCGCCGGAAGTGGCCAGTTGCCCCGCGCGCAAAAACGCCCGCGCCGCCAGTGCATTCTTTCCCAGTTGCGCCGCGGATTCACCCACTTTTAATTGCCGTGTCAGATTGTCGGGATCGAGTTGCGCCGTGCGTTCCCAGCAGAACAGCGCATCCTCCCCCCGGTTCGCTTCGCTGAAAAGTTCCGCCGCTTTGCCGTATTGCTCGATGGCTTCTTCCGGCCGGTTTTGCTTCTGCTGCAGGAAAGCGTAACGCGCGATACGTTCGGGAGATTGCGGCGCCTGGGAATGCCGCAGAAAACGGTTGTAAATCGCCAGCGCCTTGGTTTCGTCCTTGGGCTCGACGAGCAGGTCAAACAAGTGTCCGTAGTAAACAGCCGCGCGATCCGGCTGATCCACGCGCGTATACAAATCACCCAGCGCTTGGCTGGCCTCCGCGTGCAGCGGTACCTCGTCCAGAACCGCCAGGTACGCCTCGATGGCGTCCTCCACGCGGTTCTTCTCCAGAAACTTCTTCGCGCGTTCCAGATGCTTGTTGACGTCTCCGGCCATCTGTCCGTTTTGCCTTTGGCTGTCGCTTGGGCTTTGAATTCTACAGGTCCGCCGCTGGGCACGAAACCCTCATTCACTATATACCCGCCTCGAAAGGCGGCAAAACCAGACTCGCCCCCTGATGGGGAATCCGGCAAGATGGCCCTTTGGGCAGTGCTTCTCTCATCTCGCCGTGCCAAATCTCCTGCGACCCATCGCGGCCAGTCGTGAGTCATTGCCGCGATTACGCGGCCCGTGGGGGCTTGACGTGATTGAGAAACGTGATTAAACATCGGAGTGACTTTCCTGCATTGCCCTAAAGATGTCAGGTAGAGGATTTATGCTCGAAATTGACCTCGCGTTCCCGCACTCGTACGACGTCGAAGAACTGGGCGAACTTCCTGGAAAAGGTAAACCGGCTGACCCAATAATTTTCTTTCCACCGCCCAAGCATAGACCAGAACACGATGGCCTGTGGTTGAAGGTAACAGCTGCGAGTGGCAAGGCTTGGATTGGTGTTTTTGCATTCTCGGCATCCACTTTTTCCCGTGTTGTCAGCTCGCCCGATCCTAGCCGCATCTGTGTAGTAGCAAAAGGGAGCGCCTACGTCGTAAGAGTCGATGAGCCGGAGACGTGGGAACAAATCCCGGCGAACCCCGTGATGGATGTCCGACTTCTCCAGGAAGAGAGGCTCCTCGTTTTTTCAGATTTCACCAGATTGGCGGCTTATGGCAGCAACGGCCTCGCGTGGCGAAGCCCAAGAGTCTGCTGGGATGGCCTGAAGATTGGTAAAGTGAGCCGCGAGACAATTGAGGGCACTGGATATGACCCTACGAACGCTATCACGCGCGAGTCTCACTTCGTGGTTGACTTGAAAACGGGGCGCTCCTTGCTTCCGTCGCCGTCTTCAACTGCAGGAAAACCTGTCTGGTAGTCGAAAGTCGTGTTAAACGTTCAAACGTAACCTGCCAGAAAATCCCCCAACCTCCTGCCCCGCTGCGGGCTGACGTCCCTCTACGTTTGTGGCAAACTAGATGTTCGCACGGCAAGCTTCGAGCAGGGTGAGAGGTGCTCGCCCCAGCGCCTGAGCTAGCCGTCTATCTCACGGAACACCATCAGGCACAACCCTGGCGGTCACGGAAGCGAATGGACCCAAAGTTCATACGAAATTTCTGCATCATCGCGCATATTGACCACGGCAAATCCACCCTGGCCGATCGACTCCTGGAACTCACAGGCGCCCTCACGCAGCGCGAAATGCACGAACAGGTTCTCGACTCCATGGACCTGGAGCGCGAGCGCGGCATCACCATCAAGGCCAAAAGCATCCGGCTGCACTACCAGGCCAAGGACGGCAACACCTACCGCCTGAATTTGATTGATACGCCGGGCCACGTCGATTTTTCCTATGAAGTCTCCCGCGCGCTTTCCGCCTGCGAAGGCGCTCTGCTCGTGGTGGACGCCAGTCAGGGGGTCGAAGCGCAGACCGTTGCCAACACGTTTCTCGCCGCCAATCATAACCTCACGATTCTGCCGGTGATCAACAAGATTGACTTGCCCGCCGCGCAGCCCGACTTCGTCAAGGAACAGATTGAAACCGTGCTGGCCATTCCCGCCGCCGATGCCCTGATGATCAGCGCGAAAAGCGGCATCGGCGTGGAAGACGTTCTGGAAGCCATTGTCCAGCGCATTCCCCCGCCCAAGGGCAGCGCGGAAAATCCCTTTCAAGCGCTGGTGTTCGATTCGTGGTTTGACATCTATCGCGGCGCGGTCGTCCTCGTCCGCGTGATGGAAGGGCGCATCACCCGCAACATGAAGATTCGCCTGGTGGCCACCAACGAAGTCTATGAGGTGGAGCAGCTCGGCACGCTCACGCCAAAGCCTATTGCCCTGGACGAACTGGAAGCCGGCGATGTCGGCTTCATCGTCGCCAACATCAAGCGCGTGGCCGATGCGCGCATGGGCGACACCGTCACCGAAGCGGCTCGCCCCGCACCGGCGCTGCCCGGTTTTGAAGCCATCAAGCCCATGGTCTTCGCCGGGCTGTTTCCGGTGCTGGCCGACGACTACGAACCTCTGCGCGACGCGTTGGGCAAGCTTCAACTGAACGATGCTTCCTTCTTTTACGAACCGGAAAACTCCGTGGCGCTCGGTTTTGGCTTCCGCTGCGGCTTCCTCGGCCTGTTGCATCTGGAAATCGTCCAGGAACGCCTGGAACGCGAATTCGGCCTGAACCTGATCACCACCGCACCCAGCGTGCGCTATCGTATCACCCGCGTCGGCGGCGACATCATCGAAGTCGAAAGCCCCGCGAAATTCCCGAATCCCAGCGACATCGAAAAGATCGAAGAACCCATCATCACCGCGATGATCATCACCAACGACGATTCCGTCGGCGGTATTCTCCAACTCTGCCAGGACAAGCGCGGCACGCAGAAAAACTTCGAATATCTCTCCCCCACGCGCGTCATGCTCACCTATGTGCTGCCGCTCAACGAAATTGTTCTCGATTTTTACGATCGCCTGAAGAGCGTTTCGCGCGGTTACGCTTCGCTCGATTACCATCTGGCGGGCTACGTTGAAGCGGATTTAGTCAAGCTGGATGTTCTGGTTGGCGGTGAGCCAGTCGACGCGCTCGCCCTGATAATTCATCGCGAATTCGCCACCGAACGCGGCCGCGACCTGGTGACGCGCCTCCGCAAGCTGATTCCCCGCCAGATGTTTGAAGTCCCCATTCAAGCCGCCATTGGCAGCCGCATCATTGCCCGCGAAACCGTTGCCGCCATCCGCAAAAACGTTCTCGCCAAGTGTTATGGCGGCGACATCACGCGTAAACGCAAACTCCTCGAAAAACAAAAAGAAGGCAAAAAACGCATGAAGCGCGTCGGCCAGGTGGACATCCCCCAGGAAGCCTTCCTCGCCGTCCTCAAGGTTTCTTCCGACGAAGAGGATTAACTAATCTCTCCGTTTGACTTCGGTTGATAGCCGGCCGCGGTGGAGCTGGATAGTTACGGAGTCGCCGAGGCCGACATTTTCGGTGGAACGGAGCACATTCCCCGCAGCATCCGTGGCGATGGCGTACCCGCGCTCCAACACTTTCAGCGGTCCACGTTCCTGCAATTGCAAGGCTAACCGCTCCCAGCGCTCGCGTTTCTTCCGCAACAACCGTTCCGCGCGCACGCCTAATTCCTGGCTACGCTTCTGCAGCCGCAAACGCAGCACACCCAGCCTCGCCCGGAAATCGAACGAAGCCAAACGTAGATGCGCCATCGTAAATCGCTTCCGCGCAAATTCCAGTCGCGCGCGCAAACCCAGCGCCAGCCGCGAAGTCAGCTCATCCGCCCGCTGCCGCCGTTGCCGCAACAAATCCTGCGGCCGCCGGAACCCTCGCCTTCCTGCCAGTTCATGCACTCGTCGCGAAAGCTCCAAAATCCGGAACCGCAACAAGCTTTCCAGCGTTTCACGCAAGTCCGCGAGATGCTTATCGAACTCGCGGCGCGTCTGCACCACCAACTCCGCAGCCGCCGATGGCGTGGAAGCCCGAACATCAGCCACGAAATCGGCAATCGTGAAATCGGTCTCGTGGCCCACGCCGGAAATAATCGGGATGCTCGAAGCCGCAATCGCCCGCGCCACGATTTCTTCGTTGAACGCCCACAAATCTTCCATCGAGCCGCCGCCGCGTACCAGCAGGATCACGTCCGCCGTATGTTTCTTGTGGAAGTACCGCAGCGCCTCGACGATCTCCTCGGCCGCTCCATCCCCTTGCACGCGCACCGGATAGACCGTCAAATGCACGTTCGGAAAGCGCCGCGTCAGGATGCGCACCACATCGCGCACCGCCGCGCCCTTCGGCGAGGTAATCACCCCAATCCGATTTGGCAGCAACGGCAAGGGTTTCTTCCGCGCCGCGGCAAACAACCCCTCTTCCTCCAACTGCTTCTTCAACTGCTCAAACGCCAGCTGAAGCGCCCCGCGCCCCACAGGCTCCAGTGTCTCCACGTAAACCTGATACTCGCCGCGCGCTTCATATACGCTCAACGAGCCGCGCACGGTAACCTGAATCCCGTCTTCTGGCCGGAATTTCATGCCGCGCTTCTGCTGCTTGAACAGCACGCAACGAATCTGCGCGCGTTCATCCTTCAAAGTGAAATAGTAATGTCCGGATTGCGCCTCGCGGCAATTGGAAATTTCGCCCTGCACCGAGATGTCCGTGAAGTTTTTGGCTAGCAGGTCGCGAATGCGCGCGGTCAGGTCACTGACCGAAAACACGCGCCGCTCCGGTTGCAGATTGAGTTGTAGTTGGTCCATGTGTCCGCGAAAACAGCTAATCCATCAAAGACGAGGGCAGCATAGCTCCAATCGCCGCTTTATTCCTCTTCTTCGTTTTCGCCCATCTGCATGGTGAGGTAGCGCTCGTAGCCCACTTCTTTAATCAGGTGCATTTGCGCCTCAAGCCAATCCACGTGGCCCTCTTCGTCCTTCAGCAGTTGCACAAAAAGGTCGCGCGAACCATTATCGTGTTCCGCCACGGCAATTTGGATTGCCGCGTTGTAATCCTTCACCGCGCCAACCTCAAGGTCCAGGTCGCTCTGCAGCATCTCCTGCACATTCTTCCCCACGGTCAGCTCCAACGGCAGCATCGTCGGCGACCCATCCAGGAATAGAATCCGTTCCATCAACGCCTCGGCGTGCTTCATTTCGCCGATGGATTGCATCTTGATGTACTCCGAGAGCTTCTCGTAACCCCAGTTTTCGCACATCTCCGCGTGTAGAAAATACTGGTTAATCGCTGTTAGCTCCTCGCGCAATGCCTTGTTCAGTTGTTCGATAACTTTTGCTGAGCCCTTCATCCTGGTCATCCTCCGTTTGCCAAATTCAAGTGCGGTAAACCCAATCGCCGAGAATTCAATTTCACCGGCGCAACCGCGCAAGCAGCCAGAACAGCAGTGTCAATCCCACGCTCAATACAATGCTCGTAACAATCGGGAAATAAAACGTGGTGTGCTCGCCTTTGTGCACGATGTCGCCGGGCAAGCGTCCCAGGCGAAACGGCAATCGGCCTCCAAAAAAGAACACCGCGCCCGCAACCGCCAACAGCGCTCCCAGAATCAGAAGCGTGCGGCCAAGCTCACGCGAAGGATCCACGGCTTAAGCGACGGCGGCGATCCGGCGAACCGCGTCGTTCTGTTCTGCAATCGATTCCGAGCCGATCGTGAAGGCATCCAGAAGGTCCAGTCCAAGGGCGTATTTAAACGCTTCATCCTGCTTCGACCGCAAACTTCCCTGCCCCATGATCTTCATCCCGATTACGGCCTTGCCTGCCGCCTTCATTTCACGGAGCACCGGTATCACCACTTCGGGCTGCGCGTCCATGTAGGCGCCAATGGGATTGATTCGCGCCAGGTCCAGTTCCACCCACGGAGACTTCGCTGCATCGCGCAGCGCTTCGATCGAATGGCAGGAAACCCCGTGCGAGCGAATGATCCCTTTTTGTTTTGCTTCAGAGAGCACATCCATCACACCGCGGTACCTTGTGCTCCAATCCGCCTCGGTGACGCAGTGAATCAGCACGATGTCAATGTAGTCGGTGCCAAGCTCTTTCCGAAAGCGGTCGAGGTTGGCCTTCACCCCGGCGGGATCGCGCGTATCTGTCTTCGTCATCACCGTCACTTTACCGCGGTCCACGTGCTTCAGCGCTTCCGCGACGTGCGGGTGGCTGCCGTAACCGTCCGCCGTATCAAAGAAACGCAACCCCTGGTCGTAACCGTTCAGGAGCACGGCCGCGCAGCCCTGAAGACCCAGGGCCGTCTGATGGGATCGGTGGTTCACGCCCGACGTTCCAGTGCCCATCGCCATCCGCGAGGTTTGAATCCCCGTCTTGCCCAGCGTCACGGTGTCGTTCGCCTTAAACTTGCTGGCAATCGGCGGCAGCGCCATCAACCGCCTCGCAAGCGGGTGCAAACTGAAAATAGCGCCAGATGCGGCGCGCGCCGTATAACTCAGAAATTCGCGACGATGCATTGAAGACATGTAGACCTCCAGGATACCTACTGCCAGCCAGGTCCCGACATTATGCAGTGAAGGCCAGCTAAAGGAAAGAGAAGATGCAAAAGGCGTCTTAAACCCACACTACTGATGAAGGCCCGGGCGTCGTTACCCTAATTGACGACGGCGCCAATACTTAGATCAATTCCATCCCGGAAAAGAAATAGCCAATCTCGAATGCCGCGGTCTCTGGCGCGTCGGAACCATGCACGCAATTGTTGCCGATGTTCGTGCCTAAATCACGCCGGATCGTACCCGCGCCGGCTTTCTTCGGATCCGTCGCGCCCATCGTGTCGCGCCACTTGCCAATAGCTCCATCCGCTTCCAGAACCATCGCAAAAATCTTTCCCGAACTCATGAAGTCCGTAAGTTCACCAAAGAAAGGCCGTTCCCGGTGAACGCTGTAAAATCCGCCCGCCTCTTCTTTTGTCAGCCGCATCGACTTGATCGCAACGATCTTGAAACCCGCTTTATGGATACGTGCAAGGATTTCCCCCTGCTGCCCACGCCCAACGGCGTCTGGCTTGATAATTGCAAATGTTCGTTCAATCGCCACGAGATTCTCCTAAACCCTTATGCTCTTTTACTTTTTCACTTTTACACTTCTTGATTTATTTCAGCGCCGCGGCAACTGTCGTTCCCAGATCCGCCGGCGTTTCCACGGTATGTATTCCCGCCGCATTCATCGCCGCGTATTTGTCCTTCGCCGTACCCTGCCCGCCGCTGATTATCGCGCCCGCGTGGCCCATGCGCCGCCCCGGTGGCGCCGTCTGTCCGGCAATGAAGCCCACAACAGGCTTCTTCACATTCGCCTTGATCCACTCCGAAGCGCGTTCTTCCGCGTTGCCGCCGATTTCACCAATCAGCACGATCGCGTGCGTGTCGGAGTCGTCATTGAACATCTTGATGGCATCCAGAAACGTTGTCCCGATGATCGGGTCGCCGCCAATCCCGATGCACGTGGACTGCCCAATCCCCAGTTGCGTCAATTGGTGTACCGCTTCATACGTCAAGGTACCGCTGCGGCTCACCACTCCGACGCTTCCCTCCTTGTGAATGCGCCCCGGCATGATCCCGACTTTGCATTTGCCGGGAGAAATGATCCCCGGACAGTTCGGCCCGATCAGCCGCGTCTTCGCCTTGTTCATTACGTTTGCCACTCGCACCATGTCCAGAACGGGAATCCCTTCCGTGATGCATACCACCAGAGCCACCTGCGCGTCGGCCGCCTCCAAGATAGCGTCCGCCGAGTATGCCGGCGGCACAAAAATCACAGTGGCATCCGCGCCCGTCGCCTTTACTCCCTCGGCAACGGTGTTGAATACCGGGCGTTCCAGATGCTTCGTCCCGCCCTTGCCCGGCGTAACACCACCCACGACATTCGTTCCGTATTCGATCATCTGCTGCGCGTGGAATGTGCCTTCCCTCCCAGTAAATCCCTGCACCAGCAGCCGCGTTTTTTCATTGACCAGGATGCTCATCGCGCACCTCCCGCCAACGCCACAACCTTTTGTGCGCCGTCTTTCATTCCCTCTGCGATTGTAAAATTCAATCCGCTTTCTCTTAAAATCTGCCTCCCTCGCTCCACGTTCGTTCCTTCCATCCGCACCACAATCGGTATTTTCACCTGTAGGTCCTTTGCCGCCGCCACAACGCCTGTTGCCAGCACGTCACACCGCAATATGCCGCCAAAAATATTGATGAACACAGCTCTCACTTCGGGATCGCTCAGGAGAATACGGAACGCGTTTTTGACTTGATCGGCGGAAGCTCCTCCGCCTACATCCAGGAAGTTTGCAGGCGATCCGCCTGCATACTTGATGATGTCCATGGTAGCCATTGCCAACCCTGCGCCGTTCACCATGCACGCGACCGAGCCGTCTAGCTTGATGTAATTCAATCCATACTTGGACGCTTCCACCTCGAGTGGGTCTTCCTCATCCAGGTCGCGTAATTCACGAAGTTCCTTGTGCCGGAACAGCCCGTTGTCGTCAAACGTCATCTTCGCGTCCAACGCAACAATCTTGCCGTCCCCCGTTACCACGCACGGGTTGATTTCCACCAACGACGCATCCGTATCGATAAACGCCCGGTACAGCGCCAGCAGGAATGGCACCGCCACCGTCACCTGCTCTCCCGTCATCCCCAACCCAAACGCAATCTTGCGCGCCTGGTAAGCCTGTAGTCCAACGGCCGGGTGGATCGATTCGCGCAGAATCGCGCCGGGATTATTCTTCGCCACTTCCTCAATTTCCATCCCGCCCGCGGAGCTCGCCATGAACACGGGCCGCTCATTCTCTCGATCAATCAGCAGGCCCAGATAGAGTTCGCGCTTGATGTCCAGGCCTTCTTCGATCAGCAACCTCCGCACGACTCGGCCTTGTGGGCCCGTTTGCGGCGTCACCAGGGTCATCCCCAGAATGCGCGAAGCCGTTTCCGCGGCTTCGTCGGCGGAGCGCGTCAACTTCACGCCCCCGCCCTTCCCCCGGCCTCCAGCATGGATTTGCGCCTTCACCACCACTACGTTGGATTTCAGGCGCTGGGCCGCTTCGCGCGCTTCTTCTTTCGTGAACGCCACCTCTCCACGGGGAGTTGTGACGCCGTAACGCGCAAGGATCGCTTTTGCTTGGTATTCGTGGATCTTCATCGGGGGTTCTGCCTTTTACGCGGCCGTGACGCGGCCGCCATGCTGTGCGACGATGGTGCAGTGCACAGGTGTTGGTATTTGAGGTCTTGCAAAACACTCAAGTTTACTTGAGACGCGGACTTCCAGCAAGACACGCGTTTTGCCAAAATACAAGAGACATGACTAACTGCGGGGCATTGATCGAAAAAGTGGAAGCCGGCGGCATCCTTTCGCGCACCGAAGCGGAATCCCTCATGGAAGAACTCCTCTCCGGCCGCGTGGATTCACCCGCAATCGTCCGCCTCCTGGTAGCGATGAACCTTCGTCCGATCAGCGTCGCCGAACTTGCCGGTTTCGCCAGCACTATGCGCCGCCACGCTGCGCCTGTATTCGGACCGGGAGAGATTCCTCCAGACAATCTGGTGGACACTTGTGGCACCGGCGGCGACGCCAGCGGCACTTTCAATATTTCCACGGCGGCGGCGTTCGTGGCTGCGGCCGCTGGTGCCCGGGTTGCAAAGCATGGCAATCGTTCGAGCAGTTCGCACAGCGGCTCCGCCGACGTCCTGGAAGCGCTTGGCATCCGCATTGATGTGCCCATGCGTCACGCCGGGCAAGCCATTCGCGAAGTCGGCATCGGTTTTCTCTTCGCTCCTGTAGCTCATGCCGCCACCCGCCACGCCGTGCCCGCGCGCAAACAGATTGGCCGGCGCACGGTGTTCAATCTGCTCGGCCCGCTGACGAATCCCGCTGGAGCTGACCGGCAAGTGTTAGGAGTATTTGCTCACGAAGCCGTCGATCTTGTGGCTGCGACTCTCCTGGAACTTGGCGCGAAACACGCTTTCGTTGTCCATGGCGGCGGCTTGGACGAAATCTCACTTGCCGGAGAGACGCGCATCACCGAAGTGCGCGATGGCCGTATCAGCAGCTTCAGCGTCACTCCCGAAGAGTTCGGCGTCGCCCGCGCCCCCCTCGAAGCCCTGCGCGGCGGCACTCCTCACGAAAATGCCGCTCTCATCCTCCAGATTTTCCAGGGACACCCGGGCGCCCCTCGCGACGTTGTTCTTGTGAACGCGGCTGCCGCACTGGTTGTTACGGGGATCGCCGGGGATTTCCGCTCCGGCGCGCGGTTGGCGGCTCACTCCATCGATTCCGGCGCAGCCCTCGCCAAGTTGCACCAACTTAAATCGTTCGCCAGCACTGCGAACGACGCTTCTTTCTAAACCAGTAGTCCGCTCTAAGGCTGTCTCGCCTCACGGCTTCGCAGGGCTCTCCACATAATTACCGGAGTGCACAAACTCGTTCACGCCCCACGCTGTCAACCCCGCGCCAGCTGCTCCCATGATGTAGTACGAAACCTTGCGCAATCGGTTCGACTTCAGCCCGCCCGCAACCGTATCCCCATTTGGTTCGGCCGGGGAATCCAGGTAAATTCGGTACGTTTCACCCTCCGGGAGCACCTGAAACTCTTCCTGATAATGGAAAGCGAGGTCGCCTCGCCGGGCCCGAATCAACAGCACTTTCGGGTTCAGAATAGTGACCTCCGCCTGCGTCACTTGGTTTTTCTCCGGGCGCAGGAATGCTTCCTCCGCGTGTATCTCCACCATTCCATTCTCCGGGGAGCGGAAAGCAACCGTCCCGGCATTCAGGTCCACGTGTGCACCCCCCTCGATTCCATGCAGCGTTGCGCTGCTGGACCCCGCCAACGACACCGTGGCCAGCCCCACACGTACACTGAGCCGCCCATCAGGATCCGTGGAAACATCCTCGCCATCAAACAAGGAAAGCCCCGGAGAGGCGGCAACTTCGTTCAGGTAAGCCTCATGGGCCTGCGTCAGAATTCCCAAAGGCGCTTTGGCGCCTGCACCACACAGCAAGGGATACAAAGAAAGAGGCACACACAGGAAAAACGGCAAGCTGCGGCGAACGATAAACATGGAAGGCCTCCGGAGCCGGGCGAAACGGAGGGACAACCCGCTGAAGGCTACCCTATTCTATTTTAACCAATCTTGCAATATATTCTATTTCTCAATATCTCTCTTCTATTTTATTTCGCGAGTTACTTAAACGATACCATCCCACGCTGGGCCGCACCTTCCCGAGGCAACGGCACCCGCCGCCGGACCTCTCTGGCAGTGACGGCCTTCTCTAAAGAGCCAGAAAATTTTGCAGGAGTTGCTTGCCCGCCTGGGTGAGCACGGATTCGGGGTGAAATTGCACGCCGGCTACTTTGTGTTTGCGGTGGGTGAGGCCCATGATGATGCCATCGCTCGTCTCCGCAGTTACCGCCAACTCGCGGGGCAAGGACTTGCGCTCCACGATCAGCGAATGATAACGCGTGGCTGTGAAGGGGTTCGGCAATTTGGCAAAAATTCCCTTCCCGTCATGCTGTATCTCGCTCGTCTTCCCATGAAACAGTTTGGGCGCGCGAATCACCTTGCCGCCATACGCCGCCCCGATTGCCTGGTGTCCCAGGCATACGCCGAGAATGGGGATTTTCCCTCCCAATTTCTGAATCAATTCTACGGAAATCCCCGCTTCTTGCGGCGTGCAGGGGCCCGGCGAAATCACGATGTGCTCCGGTTTTCGCTGTGCGATCTGTTCCACGGAAATTCTGTCGTTGCGGTGCACTTCCACCTGGCATCCCAGTTCACCCAGGTATTGCGCCAGGTTATAGGTAAACGAATCGTAGTTGTCCAGCAACAGGATCACGGTTTGCACCTCTCTTCCGGGGCGACGTTTCCGCCATGCGCGCACTCCAGCGCTCGCAATAGCGCCTTCGATTTGTTCACCGACTCGTGGAACTCCCCCTCCGGCGTCGAATCGGCGACAATCCCTCCGCCGGCCTGTATGTGCGCCACTCCATTCTTAATGACCATCGTCCGCAGCGCGATGCACGAATCCAGGTTTCCCGCAAAATCCAGATACAGTATTCCGCCCGCATAAATTCCTCGCCGCGTCTTTTCAAACTCCTCGACAATCTCCATGGCGCGAACCTTCGGCGCTCCGGATACCGTCCCTGCCGGAAAGCACGACATCAGCGCATCGAAGCAGTCCACATCCTCGCGCAATATCCCGCGCAGGCTTGAAACCAGGTGCATCACGTGCGAATACCGCTCCACGCTCATCAATTTCTCCACTTTCACCGTGCCGTATTCGCACACCCGCCCCAGATCATTTCTTCCCAGGTCCACGAGCATGATGTGTTCCGCGCGCTCTTTTTCGCTGGCCAGCATTTCCCGCTCCAACCGCAAATCTTCCGCCTCATCGTTCCCGCGCCAACGCGTCCCCGCAATCGGCCGGTAAAACACTTCTCTGCCCTGCACTTTCACCAGCATCTCCGGCGAACTCCCCACCACATGCACGTCGTTCAACTGCAGGTAGAAGAGATACGGCGAGGGATTCAGCGCCCGCAGTTCACGGTAAATATCAAACGGCGCGGCCTTGGTTTTCGCGGAAAATCTCTGGCTAAGTACCACCTGGAAAATGTCGCCCTCGCGGATGTACTTCTTCGCTTGCCGCACTGCCTCCAGGTATTCTTTTGGTTTGAAGTTCGAACTCACCTCCGGCGTCCGCGATTTTCCGGTCCTCTTTTTCGCGGGACGTTCCCCCGCCACCGGCTCTTCCAGCATTTGCCGCGTTCGCCGGATCTCCTTCACGGCCTTGTTATATTTTGTCCGGAGAGTTCCCGGCCCTTCGGTATAGACATTGCGCACGATCCACAAGCGGTGCTGCACGTGGTCGAACGCAATGATCCCCCGGTAGAACATCAGCATCGCGTCATACAAACCGATGTCGTCTCGCAATCGTTTGGGAAGCCGCTCGATCAGCCTCACCATGTCGTAACTGAAATACCCGATCGCCCCGGCCACCAGCGGCGGCAAGCCCGGCAAGCGTACGGGACGGAACCGCGCCATGTGTTCCCGCAAAAACGAGATCGGGTCGCGCTCTTCCCAGATGATGCGGTCGCGGCTTTCCAGAACGCATGCCCCGCTGGCATACCGGAATACCTCTTCCGGATAGGCGCCTGCGAAGGTATAGCGCGCGATTTTCTCGCCGCCTTCCACGCTTTCCAGCAGAAACGAATACCTTGCTCCTTGCGCCACGCGCAAATACGCGCTCACAGGCGTCAGAAGGTCCGCCGAGAAAACGTCGTAAACCGGGATTAAGTTCCCGTGTTTGGCGAATCGTTGAAATTCCCGAAAGGAAGGCTGCATCATTGATTTCCGTTAACTATTCCAGTTTTGGGGTTGAAAGTCGAAGGTAAAGAACGCTCTGCACCGCGCTGGCTTTTCGCCTATCTTGGGTCACCAGCGCTTCTGTTTTTCCGCTTGCAGCGCACGCATCACCGCGCGGCGCATGGCCGTTTCCGGCGCGCGGCTGCCCATCCACAATTCCCACTGCGCAATTCCTTGTGCAAGAAACATTTCCACGCCAGACACCGTCTGAATTCCCTTCGCTGCCGCAATTCGCAGCAGTTTTGTCTGCAGCGGATGGTAAATAAGGTCCATCACAACAGAACAGTGTAACTCGCCGGACTTCAACGGCGAAATCCCCTCTTGCGGGTGCATCCCCACGGGAGTGGTATTCAAAATGGCATCAAACTTTTCCTGACGCAGCAGGCTGTGCCTTATGACCTCTCCCCCGACGGCTCGCGCCAGCGCCCGTGCCGCCGTCTCCCGCCGCGCGCAAATCAAGACTTCTGCACCCGCCTGGCCAACTGCGAATGCCGCAGCCCTCGCGGACCCGCCAGCGCCAAAAATCAGCACTCGGCTGCCTCGGAGTTTCAGTTTCTTTTCCAGCGCGTGCAGCACCCCTAGATAGTCTGTATTGCTCCCATACAGTGCTCCGCCTCGCCGCACCGTCACCGTGTTCACAGCGCCAATCCGCTGCGCCAATGGTTCGCAATCATCCAGGCGCCGGAACACTGCCTCTTTGTGTGGCACCGTAACGCAGAAGCCTTCCACCCCCAACTCCGGTACCGCCTCCAGGAAATCAGCCAGCCTTTCTACCAGGAATGGCAGAAGCACCGCATCCCTCTTCCCGGCCACGTATCCCGTGTTGTGTAGCAATGGCGAAAGCGAATGTCCAATCGGATTCCCGATCACTCCAAATATCTTCGTCTTGCCGGTAATTTGGTGAGCCCGGTACAACTCCTTGAAATCCCGCAAGTGTACTTGTCCCGGTGCGGTCACCGACGCCACCGGTGCGTACGCCAGCGCACTTCCTTCCCGCAACGCCAGCAGGCGTCCAGGCAATCCGATCTCTCCCATCGGCACCGCCACCACCTGCCGCGAATGGCGCAGCACTTCCAGCAGCCTCACGCTGTCCCCAATCGTCCGCGACATCACTGCCACCTTGATCGCGTCAACTCCTTCCTGCCTTGGCACGCTCAGTTTCTTCGGCAGTTTCGGTGTCCGCCGGAAATCGTGCATGGAGAGCATTACCTTCGGCGGAATCGCATATCCTTCCGCGGACTTCCCTGGCAGTTCCCGCAGTGTCTCCACCTCCAGATCGCACCACTGGCAACCAGCTTGCCGCGCTTTCATCTGCCAGTACATTTCGGCGCCCGCATCACCGGCGAACTCTCCCCCTCCAACGCGTCGCCGGCAAGTTGCCACGAATACCGCGCCCTTCGCATGAAATTCTTTCAGCCAGGTTAGGAACTTTTCACGTTCCAGATCGCTCCGCAGCCAGTCCAAACGGAGTTCCACGGTCCGGGTATAGCGTAGCGCCTGCCGGACCAAACCCCGCAATTCGCGGGCAGTTGTGGCCGCGGCAACGCCACAAATGCGCCCCAACCCCTCCCCGAATGGCTGCATGAGCGTGGACTACCCCCAATCCCTTGAAAACAGGGCTTGTAGCATGCCTTTGCAAAAGTGTAAAGCACCCCCACCCATTTTGTTGACGTGGCACGGGGCGCTTGCTAGTTTCAAGGGAGCAAGTCCCCGCACGGCCCTTTCTGGCGTGAGTCGAAGGAGTACGATGATGATGCGCGCAAACGCAGCAATGATGTGTCTTGGTATTCTCTTGGCGGCCGCTGGCGCTTCGGCGCAGAGCAACGCGCCCAACCAGGTCGTCTCTTCCACGCAAGCTGTCGGCGCCCAGACCTCGCCTGATTTCTCGGCAGTTTACTGTGCCGGCTTTGTCACCGATGAACAATCGCAGAATAATGATGTGCGATTGATTTCCGGCGAACAGTCCAACAGCAAGCTTGTCTTCGCACGCGGTGATTACGTCTACCTCAACAAGGGCTCCAATCAAGGTATCCGCGTCGGCGATCGTTTCTATGCCATTCGCCAGGAAACCGATCCTGTTCAAGCGAACTGGTTCAAGTGGCAGGAAAAGCTCCTGAAGGCTATGGGCACGGTTTATGCTGATACCGGACAACTCGTCGTGATCAACGTTCAGCCCAATGTTTCCACTGCTCAAATTACCTTCACCTGCAATTACATGCAGCGCGGCGACATCTTGAAACCTATGCAGGACCGCCCTTCACCCCCCTATAAGCCTGCCGAAAAATTCGATCATTTTGCTCCTGTCAGCGGAAAACCTGTGGGCATGCTCGTCACAGGTGAGGGATTTACAAATGCTTATGGGCAGAACTCCATCGTTTATGTGAACCTCGGTACCAGCCAGGGCGTCAAGGTTGGCGATTATTTCCGCATTTTCCGCTATCAGGGATCTCACGCGGAAACAGTTCCGTACACTCCCGATTATCAGTATAAGATATTGGGCTTCGGCAGTACGCCGCAAAAATACGAGTGGAACGATCTTCCCCGCGAAGTGCTGGGTGAAGGCATTGTGATCTTCACAGGACGCAATTCCGCGACCATGTTCGTCACTCACACCAGCATCGATATCTACGCCGGCGATTACGTCGAAATCGAGTAATCACTTTTCTGCTTTTCCCAATATTGAGAAGCCCGCGCCTCCTCAGCGACGCGGGCTTCTTCTTTTGAATATGTCTTACTTCTTCTGGCTGACAATCTCGCAACGGAACCCGTAAATTCTCGTCTCCGGATTCTTCCAGGCATCCCGCGGCAGCCCGGCTTTCCAGCACGTTTCTTCCAGAAAGCGCTCGCGATCCAGATGATGTTCCAGGGCTACCTGAGGCAGCAACAGTCCGCGGCGCCCTCCCTGCTCGACTAGCAACCCGTGCGTTCCAATCTCCACCTCTTCGGCCCGGATGGCCTCCAGTGGGGTCAGCAGTGATATTTCAATCTCCACATCTTCAATTTCATCCGGCTTCATGTGGGCGAACCGCGGATCATCCTGGGCCGCACTCGCCGCACAGCGCACGATGCCCTCGCCAAGCCGCTCGCGTCCGTCAATCACTCCAATACAACCCCGCAGCTTTCCCTTCACGTGAAGCGTAACGAACACACCGCATCGCTGTTCCAGCACCGCGCATTGTGGGATGGATTGCAGCAGGCTTCCGTGACATACAGCTTCCACGATGGCCTGGCTCGCTAAATCCAGGAGGGTCTTCCGGTCGGCATCAGAGAGGCACGACATCCTGCGAATTTTTCCGCGTTTCCGTCAGACTGAGCTTCCGCCGCTGTTTGATGCGGTCGTCCAGTTGGCTCCAGAATTTCAGGAAATATTGCCCGGCGGAAACCAGCGCACTGATCACCACCAGCCACAGAAGGAACAGCGCAAATCGCTTCAACGAGGGGTGCCGCGCGCCTGCGATCAGCACCGCCACAGCGCAAACCTGCAACACCATCTTCGTCTTTCCCAGGGCCGAGGCTGCTATGGTGAATCCTTCCGCCGATGCGATGTTGCGTAGGCCCAGAATCGTGAATTCCCTCCCGACTATGATCACCACCATCCAGGCTGGCACCAGGTGCATGTCCACCAGCGAAATGAACGCCGCGGAAATCAGAAGTTTGTCCGCTATGGGGTCCAGAAGTATCCCGAGTGTTGTGATCTGCGCATGGCGTCGTGCAATGTACCCATCCGCCCAGTCTGTTGCCGCCGCAAACAGGAGAATCAGCACGCCCCAGAATTCAAAATGCATAGGGAAGCCCCACAGCTCCACATTGGGGCTACGCGTCAGCAGAACCACTATCAGCAGCGGAACGAAGAATATCCGCAGGACGGTCAAGGAGTTTGGAAGGTTCATGGTGCCGTGATAGTGCACGCCGCCTCTGCGGCGGCGCGCCACCACTCGGCTCACTATAGACTCCACTCCGAGAGTCGTCAACGCTGGAGGATAGCGGTAAGTGCTCAACCGGGGCTGTACTTTGGGGTTACTACGGCCAACTCCCCTTCCCCAAGCGAAGGATACTCTTTCGTAACACACCTGCTGCAAACCTGTGCAAAATTCCAATTGTGCATTTTAGAGAGAAAGCATCCAGTTCGCTGGGCGAGAATCCCAAATAACAATATAAGAGCACTAGAATCAATACAATACAGAGAGCTACAAGTCATCCGTTTCGTTTGAGCTGTCTACAGCCATCCGTTCTTCCGTAAGCGCTTCCCCAGCTTTCCACATGTTTTTCCACAGCGCGGCACCTCCACCCTCCGCTCCTCTTCGCCCCCGCTAATTGTCATATTTTGTTCACATTGCTCGGATTTTGGCGAGCTTACCAGAGAGTAACGCCACAAGCTTTTTTCACTTCCTTTCTTCTGTTCCTCTTCCGATAAACCTCTCCGAAACTCATTCTCCTATCTAGGCCAAGAATGCCACGCTGGCCTTTTTCGCTGGGTATATAGTTTTAGCCACTGGCAACAACACTCCGAATCCGAGATTGCTCGCGCGAGCCCGCGATTCTCGTACCCTTAGCTGGGAGAAAAATCCATGGATCGCAGAGAATTGCTGAAGCTACTTTCGTCCGCTGCTGGTATGGCGTTTGATCCTTCTCATCTCTCCGCTCTATCCCTCGCAAATGATCCCGGAAAAGGCTCCGATGCCATGGCGGATAACTTTTTCCCTGGCTATGCAATAACTCCGGCATTCGATTGGTTGCGCATGGGAGATGTGAAGCCCGCTGGCTGGATCAAAGAGCAGATGTTGCGCGACCTCCGCTCCGGTTTCGCGGGAAATCTCGCAAAACTCTGTAAAGAAGCTTCCTCGGACATCTTCGTGACGGGCCGCAACACGCTCTCGTCCCAGAACACTACAAACGAACTTGGCGTGAATTGGTGGAATGGAGAAACGGAAGGCAACTGGCGGGCTGGCCACATCATGATGGCTTGCCTCTCCGAGGACCCCGCTTCCGTGCAGGAAGCCGCAAATTACGTGCAACACATCCTGGCTTCCCAGGATACCGATGGATATCTGGGAGTGTTTGGTCCCGACACGCGATTCAAACATCAGGGAGAACTGTGGACTCAGGCCTGCCTCATGCGCGGCTTACTGGCCTATTCCGAACTGACCGGCGACAAAAAGGTCTTGCAGGCTGTTCAGCGGGCCGTAGATCTCACGATCAAAACCTACCGTGTGGACCATCAACCCCTGGCGGCGGGCGAATCGCACGATCTTATGTACGCGGATGTTCTCGAGCGGCTAGATGATCTGACGGGCAACGCCAAGTATCGCGACTTTGCTTTGTGGCTTTATGACACTTGGAGTAGCACGGAAATCCATTGGGACGCCACTCTTTCCTCCTTGTCCGATCGCAAGAAGGGTTTCTTTGATCACGGCGTGAATACCTACGAAAATATCCGAGTTCCCCTGTGGCTGGCCATGACCACCGGGCGGGAAGATCTGGGGCAGGCATCGCGCAATGCCTTTTACAAAATCGCCCGCTACACGGAAATGTCGGGTTCCGCCGTCAGCCAGGAATGGATCAACGATGCCGCGCCGGATCCTAGCAACTCCGAGTACGAATACTGCGTGACAAAGGAATTGCAATTCACCTTTCTGTCCGCACTACAAAAACTCGGCGACCCACATTTTGCCGACCAGGTCGAGTACCTTTGGTTCAATGCCGCTCAGGGTTCGCGCCTTCCCGACGGCAGCGCCATTTCCTATCTCACCTCGGACAACCGCTCGCACTGTAATCTTCGCGCCATCGCAGGCGATACCGTCGAAAAGCGCAACAAGTTCTCTCCCACTCATTCCGATGTGGCTGTCTGCTGCAATCCAAACGCCACCCAAGTGGCCGCTCTTTACGTCCGCGGCATGTGGATGCGCCCCAAACAAGGCGGCCTCGCGGCCTTGCTCTACGGGCCTTCTTCCTTGCGCACCTCGGTTGCCGGTACCCAGGTCGCCATCGAACAGCGCACCAACTATCCCTTCGAGAGCATTGTGGAATTTGAGGTCAGCCCGGAACGCGACGTCGAATTCCCCATTCTTCTGCGCGATCCTGGCTGGTCGCGAAACTCAACTGTTGTCTGCGAGGGTGCTAAGATCACGCGCCAAGGACGTTATTGGCAAGTGCTAAAGCAGTGGAAGGCCGGCGATCAATTGCGGCTGCGCCTCACTCCCGAAATCGAGCCCGTGACCGCCAGCAACTCCGAAGTAGCGCTTCGTTACGGTGCCTTGCTCTTTGCACTCCCTATCGCTTCCAGAAAAATAACGCTTCGCGCCTATCCGTTGCCGGGATTTGAGGATTCCGGCTACGAACCCGTGGAAAAGCCTGTTCCGGCTCTTGGGTTTCCTCCCGGTGAGCAATGGTATGATTCTGGATTCAGGGCGGAGTCCAACGCAAAAGCAACGAACCCGCTGCGGCCTTTTGATGATCCTCCAGTGGTAATCCGTGGGCAAATGGTCGCGGGCGCGTCTAACACTCCATTAGAGGCAACGCTCGTACCCCTCGGAAGCGCGCCAATCCTGCGTCGCGTCACGTTCCCGCTCGTTTCTGAACACTTCTTTCGACGCCACGGCGCTCTCCGGCTCACCCAGCATCAAAAATCAGAGATTCAGATTTAGATTGCTCGCGGTCCGCGCAGCACGCGCCCCGGTAGAAAAAGAATACCGCGCAGAAGGTCCAATACTCCGCCCACGGCGATTCCCACAATTCGGAAGGGCAGAAGCAATAACCAGATAATTGGGTACAGTACCAGCGCCAACAGCGCCAGCGGCCAGCAAACCACCAGCAGCAGACACCACAGAATGAAAGTGGCCATCGTTTTCACCCCTACTTTCTATACGCAGCTGAAGACCGCGATGTTCCCTTCACCACAAATTCGTCCAGCTTCAACCGCCGCGCAATCGTCTCCGGAACTTCCGCTTCTAGGTCCATGTGCGTTTCGTTCACTTGGGAACGCACCACTCTCCCCAGCGCGTGAATCAGCGCCAGCGAACGCCCTTCGCTCAGCGGCATGTGCAGACACAGCTTCACAACCGGATCCACCGGTAGCGCCACATCCATCCGCCTCAGCAACTCTTCCAATCCTTCGCCCGTCAGCGCGGAAACGAATACCGGCGGTTCTTCTCCGCCATTGTTTCGCCAGGCCGCTTCAAACTCTTCTCGTTGCGCCGCCGATAACTGGTCCACTTTGTTGCATACGCGCAACCGCGGCCTTCCCGCCATTCCCAGTTCTTCCAGTATTTTTTCTACTTCCACGTCCAGTTCCTCATGCCGCGGATTTGATATATCGCTTACCTGCAACAATAGCGCCGCCTCTTGCACCTCTTCCAGCGTGGCGCGAAACGCCGTGATCAGTCCCTTCGGCAATTCGCGAATAAATCCCACTGTGTCTGACACCAAAATCCGCCGGTTGGATGGCAGGCGAATCGCCCTCACCGTCGGGTCCAGCGTCGCGAACATCTTCGAGGACACCAGCACTTCTGCGCGGCTCAATGCGTTGAACAACGTGGACTTCCCCGCGTTCGTGTACCCCACCAGCGTCACCGTACCCAGCGGCACCGCGTTGCGCGCTTCCCGGCGCAGCGCCCGCTGTTTGCGCACTTCGCCGATACTGTCCTGAATCTTCCGCACGCGGTCTCGAATACGCCGCCGGTCCGTTTCCAGTTTCTTTTCGCCCGGGCCGCGCACGCCGATGCGCCCCGCTCCTCCGCCCGTGCCTCCGGATCCCCCGCCACCGCTCTTGCCTCCGAGCCGCGACATCTCCGTGCCGCGTCCCGTCAGCCGCGGCAACATGTAATTGAGTTGCGCCAACTCCACCTGCAATTGCCCCTCGCGGCTTCGCGCATGTTTCGCAAAAATGTCCAGAATCAGCTGAGTGCGATCAATCACCCGATGCTCCGTGGCCTCTTCGATATTCCGCTGTTGCATCGGTGTGAGTTCGCTATCGAAAATAATCAGCGGCGTCCCCCGCGCGTTGGCCTCCGCGCGAATCTCATCCAGTTTCCCGCGTCCCACCAGCGTTGCAGGGTCAGCCGCTTCGCGCACCTGAAACACCGTGCCGGCGATTTCTGCCCCCGCACTCCGCGCCAACTCCTCCAGCTCCAAGAGCGATTCGCGCCCCTGCTCTCCCATTGGCATTCCCGGGAAGCGCGGCGCGCGTTTCCATCCCACTCCGACTAGTAGGACGCGTTCTGCCGACGACGTTGCGTGTTGTGTTTTCACTATTGATTGCCGCCGAAATTCTTCGCGCCCTTGCCACTCTGCGTTGCGCTGGCCAACCTCTTCGCCTTCATTATACGTCTGTTCCACCGGGAGCCGCTTTCCGCAACACATCGCGAACAAAGTTCAATGCCTCCTGCTGTATCTCCGGATCGTCCCCGAATCCGCTCAGCCACCGCACCCCGGCTTCCCGGCGAAACCACGTCATTTGCCTCTTCGCATATCGCCGCGTGGCCTGTTCGATCGCCGCCCGCGCCTCTTCTAATTTCATCTCTCCACGCAGTACCGCCCGCAGCTCACGGTAGCCGATAAAATCAAATGGCTTCGCATTCTCCGGCAAGCCTCTGGCCACCAGTCCCCTCACTTCTTCCATCCACCCGCTGGCCAGCATTGCTTCTGTCCGCGCCTGTATGCGCTCGTACAGCGTTTCCCGTTCCGGTTGTAATCCGACCTTCACCGCGCGCCAGCCTTGCAATGGTGTTCTCCCGGTTCGATGCACTTCCGATAAGGGCTTTTTTGCGAGCAGGCATACTTCAATCGCCCGTATCAGCTTCTGCTCGTCCGTAGCCGCAATCTTTCCCGCAGAAATAGGATCCAACCGCCGCAGAATGCGGTGCAAATGCCCCGGCGCGTGTTCCGTGGCGCTCGCCCGCAATCTCTCCCTCAATCCTTCTGAGCGCTGTGGCACATCCGCCAGTCCTTCCAAAAGCGCGCGCAAATACAGCCCTGTTCCCACTGTGAAGATCGGCAGCCGTTTCCGCTTTCGTAGATCTTCCAGCAGTGCGATCGCCCGCTCGCGAAATCCTCCCGCGGTGGCTTCCTCCCCCGGTTCCAGTAAGTCGATCAGATGATGCGGCACGCCACAGCGCTCTTCGACGCTGGGCTTCGCCGTGCCAATATCAAAGCCGCGATACATCTGAGTAGAATCGCAAGCAATCACTTCGCCGCCGAGTTGCAACGCCAGCCACGCTGCCAGTTTCGATTTTCCGGAAGCGGTGGGTCCTACGATGGCTACAAGAGGTAATTCGCGGGGCTCGTTCATTTGCGGAACAGCAGCGGCCAGGCCCGGATCAGCAGCACCACCAGCACGATCAGCGCAATCAACACGCTTCCGAGCACCTGTTGCCGGGCAAGTTTCATCCCTCTGCCTCAGCAGAATGGTATCAGATCAGCTATAAGAGGCCGGAGTTTCTACGAGGGAAGAAATGCCTGCCGGGTTCATATGCCTAGCCCCGGCCCTACTGGTTTGGCACCGCTGTGTTGTAGTAATAGGTAAACTGCAGCTCAATGTAAGGTGCCTTGAATCCTGCTGGAAGCGGTTGGAACGGATTGGACCCGCGAATCGATGAAAACGCCGCGCGATCCAGCGGTTCCTTCCCCGAGCTGAAGACCTGCGCTGGATCGTCATCAGGAACCGATCCATCCTTCATAATCTTGAATCGCAGCGATACCACTCCCTGGTCACCCAAATACACGGACGCCGGCATCACCGCATACCAGTTCTGCTTCACTTTTATGTACACCCGATGCAGGTAGTCATTGAAGTCGATGCCCTCTGTGTCCGTGAGCATCTGGACTCCAGCGCCCGCGCTTCCGCGCCCTCTCCCGCCGCCTCCTCCGCCTCCGCTGGGCAATTGTCCTACGCTTCCAATCGGCACCGGCGAATTTATCTTCCCGGAATTCCTCTCGGCATTCCGTATCGCGTCTCCCGGAGACAGTTGCTTCGGCAGGATCAATCCGTTCGGTGTTGGAGGACTGTCAGGCATTTCCAGCTTCAACGGGGCTTTCGGCACTTCCACTCTGGCCACAGGTGCACTGGTCTGCGGCGCGGGTGTGCTTACATTGGGTTTCGGCGTGGGCGCGCTTGGCAGTTCCCTCTTCGGTGGCTCCGGCTGGGGCACGGGTACAGGAGGCGGCTGAATGGGCGGCGATATCCGGTTCAAAATCTTCGGATCAACTCTGACGGATTCGTGCGGCGCGGGCGCTACTCTCGGCGAGGGCCTCAACGCATCCAACGCACCGGGCGGCAACAACACCGTGATCTGCCGCCGCGCAATGTCCTCTTCCTCGCTGGTGCGAACGTGAGGCTTGAAAATCTTCGGCGAAAAAATCAGCAGCAACAAGAACAAGCCATGAAACACGGCGGAGGTGAACGCCGTAATGCGGTCTTCGCGGCTGTGGATGGACCGCTCTTCCGGCGGCAAGAACGAAACCTCACCGGTCTGGAGGATGTCCGGCTCGATCAGTTCTTCCGACACTGAGGGCAGCGGTGAAAATTCCAAAGGAGCTCCGGGGCCCTGCGGCACCGTCACACGCTCGTCCATCTCCGTCGGCTGCGCCGGCAGGCTGGACTCCTCCGGCCTCTGCACCGATTCCACGTCGATGTCCCGCGGTACCACCACGCGCGTCGCAATGGAGTCCAGTGGCAGGTTCGTCGGAATCGCCGACTGCCCGTCCAGCTTCACCACGGGTAAGTTCGACGGCACCAATGTCCGTTCCACCAGCGTGGACGGCCGCCTCCGCGTCGACGCTACATCCTCCGCGGGCAGGCGCGCACCAATCGGTACCAGCGTTCTGGGAATCATCGTCAAGTTTTTTCCACCCCGGTCAGTGCTACTGGTTGGACGCGCGCCGCATGCTCCCGGATGCTTGCCATCACCGCATTCGCCAGCTCCAACGCGGCACGTCCCGCCGCTCCGTCCGTCTTTGGCGCAACCCGCGTTCGCACTGCCGCCACAAACGCTTCCAGCTCCGCGCGCAATGGCTCGACCCCTGGCGCCGCCAGCTTCTCAAAACCAAATTCGGGTTGCGGCCCGGGTCGCTTCACGCCAATGCGCAACGCATCCCGCCGCGCATAATCCAGCGAGATGTACTCATTCTTCTGGAAGAAGCGCATCTTTCGCACGCGCTCCGTGGAGACACGGCTCGCCGTCACGTTGGCCACCGCTCCGCCAGCAAACTCCAGCCGTGCATGCGCAATGTCTACCTTATCCGTCAACACGGGAATTCCCACCGCTTTCACTTCCGTCACTCGCTCCTTCACCAACGCCAGCAGAATATCCAGATCGTGGATCATCAAATCGTAGATTACGTCCACATCCAGGCTGCGCGGTGTGAATACGCCCAGCCGGTGTACTTCGAAGAATAATGGCCGGCTTACCACCGGCTCCACCGCCAGCACTGCCGGGTTGAACCGTTCCACGTGCCCAACCTGCAAAATCCGCTTATATCGTCTGGCGGCTTCCAGCAAAGAGTCCGCTTCCGCCAGCGTGCTAGCCATGGGCTTCTCGACCAGAACGTCGATGCTCATCTCCATCAACCGGCAGCCCACTTCCGCATGCGACACCGTCGGCACGGCCACGGTTGCCGCGTCCACTGCTCCGCGCAATTCCTCTATTCCTTTGAACGCTCGCGTCGAAAATTCTTGCGCTGTTGTCTCCCCGCGTGCCACGTCACGGTCAAACACCCCGGCAAGCTCCACACCACCCATCTCGCGGTACACCCGTACGTGGTTCCGGCCGAATTCCCCCGTTCCCACTACCGCTACCCGGATTTTCCGCGGATTCTCCGCCTGCCCCGTGTTTCCACTCATTCTGTATTCATTCCCTCGGAACCCGGTTTGGGTTCCGCAACCTGAGCAGGAGGAAAGGCTTGCATGGCAATTCCCGCGGTGTCCGCCAGTTCAATCAGCTTGGCCCTGTCAAAAAGCAGCGTGCGCGTCGCGTCAAGGGCCAGCGCCGTCGCCCCCGTCCGCCTCATGGTTTCGACGGTCGGGAGTCCCACCACGGGTACATCGAAGCGCATGTCCTGCTTGGGTTTGCTCACCTTCACAACCACCAGTGGCCTTCCATTTGCAAACCGCGCCGCACGCTCCATTGTCTCATCCGTTCCTTCCATCGCTTCCACCGCAACGCACGCGCGGTCCGCAATCACCACGGTTTGTCCTATGTCCATCGCCGCAATCTGTCGCGCAACTCCCAGCCCATAGGCGATGTCCGCGGCCTCATGCTCATTGGGCGCGCGCCGAGTCAGTACTCCGGCATCCGGCAACAACGGTTTCAGAAACAACGTCGAATCCACCAGTTGAATCCCTTCTTCTTCCAGCACCTTGGCCACTGCGCCGATCAACGAATCCGTATTCTTGCGTGGCAATGAAATCAGCAGCTTCGCCAGCTTCCAGTCCGGCCGGATCGCACTGAAAATCTTGTTGTGCTTCACCTGTCCGGCCATCACTGCCCGCGTCACGCCTTCGCTCTGCAAAAACTCGATCGCCTTGCTCAGTTCTCCCAAACTCACCCATTGCACGCGTTTTGCGGCTTGCGCCAGTTCCGGCGAAGCCTCTTCTTTCAGCGCCAGCACCGCCATCTCAATTCCCTGGCTCCGCGCGCCTTCCAGCACAAGAAACGGAAATCGCCCGTTCCCTGCGATCAGCCCCCAGCCTTCTTTGTTTGCGTTCATTTTAAGAACCAGGCCACGACAGCCCTTGTCAGCTCTGCTCCTATTTCACGATTCCGCGCTCAGCCTTCTCCACAAATTCCACCATCTCCTTCACGTCCGCGGAATCTCCCCAACCCTTCCGCAACTCTTCCAGCGCCTGCGAAGTATTTTTCTTCGAGCGCACCAATATCCGGAATGCCCTCTGCAATATCTTGATCCGCTCAGCCGAAAATCCCTTACGTTCCAGCCCAATCGTATTCGGGCCAAAGCATTTCGTTTCTCGCTCTGTCACTATTAGCGAAAACGGTAGCACATCCTGCGTGATCACCGTGCACGCCCCTATGTACGCAAAACGTCCCAATCGGCAGAATTGGTGCACCGGCGAAAATGCGCCAATCGTTACGTAATCCTGCACGGTAACGTGCCCCGCCAGTGTCGCTCCATTCACAAACAGCGTGTTGCTTCCCACCTGGCAGTCGTGCCCCACATGCGAATACGCCAGAAAGAAATTCTCATTCCCGATGCGTGTCGTGCCCCCGCCCTTCGTCGTTCCCCGGCTGATGGTCACATGCTCGCGGAAAATGTTTCCATTGCCCGCCACTAACTCGACGTGCTCCCCGCGATATGTGTAATCCTGCGGATCGCCGCCAATCACCGTGAACGGATGAAACACATTGTGCGCCCCGAACCTCGAAGGCCCTCGCACCACTGCGTGCTCGTGCAGCACGCACCCTTCCCCCAATTCCACGCCCGCTCCCACGATCGCGAACGCCCCAATTTGCACACCGTCGCCCAACTTCGCTTCCGGCGATACGTTCGCTTGCGCGTGGATCTGCCTTTCGCTCATGCTCAGGATTTTACGGGCTGTTCGCGGTCCGCCATCACGCAAAGCATCGTCGCTTCTGTCGCCAGGTTGCCTTCAACAAAGGCCTTGGCCTTGATTTTGCAGAGATCGCCCTTCCACGTCACGATGTCGACCTCAATCCTCAATTGGTCGCCGGGCACGACTGGCCGGCGGAATTTCACGTCAGACATGGATGCCAGATACAACACCTTCCGGTCGCGGTCGGGAATTTCCAGCAGCAACAGCAATCCTCCTGCTTGCGCCATCGATTCCAGGATCAGCACGCCCGGCATCACCGGCTTCCCCGGAAAATGTCCCTGAAAGAACGCCTCATTGATCGTGACGCTCTTTACCGCCACGATGCGCTTGAGCCGCTCCATATCCACCACTTTATCAATCATCAGAAACGGATAGCGGTGCGGTAGATATTTTTGTATTTCGTTGATGTCGAGTTGCATGCCTGCTCCTGCGCCGCCGCTGCCTGCTCTACGGCTCGTCCTCTGCTTCCTGCAAACCTATTATTATAAGCAATCCGCGCGCCCAGCAAAAAACTATCTTCTTTGCCAAGCCTGTCTGCCCCTTCCTCTTCCTTTTCGGAGGTTGCCCTGCGTTGCCGGCATTGTTACCATGGCTCCTTCATGACTACCCGTTCACTCCCTCAGACTCTTCTCGCCCTGCTCCGCCGCAAGTTGCCCAGCATGCTCGACATCCTTCGCCAACTCACCATCCTGGAATCTCCCAGCCTGGACAAAGAGCGCGCCGACCGCTGCTGCGGCTTCCTGGCCGACGAATGGCTGCTACGCGGCACTCTAGTTCAGGTGGTTCGCCAGAAGCATCGCGGCGATCATCTTCGCATCGTCTGGTCTCCCAGCATCGCTCCCCCCAGGGCGCAACTCCTCGTCCTGGGCCATTACGACACCGTGTACCCCACCGGAACCATCGTCAAAATGCCCTATCGCGTGGCTGGTAACAAGGTGTACGGCCCCGGTACCTTTGACATGAAGGCAGGCATTGTCCAGGCTCTCTTTGCTCTCGAAGCCTTGCAGGAAATGCAAGCTGCTATTTCCAAGCGCATCGTATTCATGTGGACGTCCGACGAAGAGATCGGCAGCCAGACCTCTCGCGCGCTCATCGAATCGGAAGCCCGCCGCAGTGACGCTGTTTTCGTTCTCGAGCCCTCTCTCGGCCCACGCGGCTTGGTCAAAACCTCCCGCAAAGGCGTCGGCGAAGCCGAAATAATCGTCCACGGCCGCTCCTCGCATGCGGGTCTCGCCCCGGAAGAAGGTATCAACGCCGTTCATGAACTCGCCGCGCAAATCGCCCGCATCGAAAAGTGGAACGATCATCGCCGCGGTGTCACCGTCAATGCCGACGTCATCGAGGGCGGCACCGGCGTCAACGTCATCCCCGAAATGGCTAGAGCCACTTTCGATCTCCGCGCCTGGCACCCCGCAGACATGCGCGCCCTCGAAAAGCGTCTCCATGCCTTGAAGCCCATCCATCGTGGCGCCAAACTCGAAATCCATGGCGGCTTTGACCGCCCGCCCCTTGAGCGCAAGCAAAGCGCCGTTCTCTACGCTCGCGCCGCTTCCTTAGCCAAACAGCTTGGCCTTTCGCTTGGCGAAGCTGCTGCCGGTGGCAGTTCCGATGGCAACTTCACTGCGGCCCTTGGGATTCCCACACTCGATGGTTTCGGCGCCGTCGGTGATGGTGCGCACTCCGCTCACGAACACGTGCTCGCGAACACTATGCCCGTTCGCGCCGCGCTTCTAGCCTCTCTCCTGGCCTCTTCGTAATTCCAAGCTCTTGCCGCGCGCTTCCGTCCCAGCTCCCTCACCGTGTGTAGTTCTTCTTCAAATATTCGGCGGTGCTTTGCATCAAATCCCCGTAATCGCCTCGCAGCACCTCATGGATCGCTTCCTCGGTCGAGCGTCCCGCTGCAATTCTATCTAGAATCTTTTCGATGTCTCCCATTCCCTCTGTCTGCACAATGTATTCCACGTTCGCCAGCGCCCACGCGTACGAATACCTCACCATGTCTTCCGATAGCCCCAACCAGGATCCTTCCAGCTTTCCCAGCGGCGCCGCATGTCCTTGATCGTACACTTGCACCAGCACGCTCGCGCTCTCGTCGCTGCGTTTCCCTTCCATCCACTGCGCAACGCCTTCCTGCAGCCACGTCGGCGCCCGTCCATGTGTCTTCTGTTGAATGAAGCTATGGGTCAATTCATGCCGCAGCACCCGCGAGAGTTCCGGCGTCACTCCCGTCAGCCCCTGTACCGGCACGCGGATCCGTCCATCATTCAGCGCACCGACCCATCCCGGCGCTCGCGTGATGTCTGCAAATCCCTGCTGCGTGTACAGCACCACCCCAATGGGATCGGGCGGCGAATAGTTCAGCTCCGCTTCGATATCCTGATGGTGCGCCTCCAGAACGCGCAGCACCTCGCGTGCCAGTTCCGGTTCCGACTCGCCGTTATAGCGCAACTCGAAATGCGCGCTCTCGTTTTCCCGGTAGTTCGCCTCTTCCTGAATGTCTCGTTGCACTTTTTCCAGTGCTGCTTGTACATCCGCATCAGGATGTATGGTCTGCGCTTTTTCCCAATCCTTCTTTGCGGAGTCCAGCCGGTTCATCCCGTAGTATGCCCACCCTGACAGCTTGTACACATCGCCATTGTTTGGCGCCAGCCGCTTGGCGCGCTCCAGATACTCCAGCGCTTCCCGGAATTCGTTTCGCTGTAATTGAATATAGGCAACATTCATCAGGAATACCGGTTGCCCCGGCACATAGGAAGCCGCCGCTCGAGCATCGCCCAGCGCGTGCTCCAGATCCCCTTTTGAGAGTTCAAACTGGGATGCTGCGTGGTGCGCCAGCGCCGCGCGTTCATTGGCATTCGCAATGCCCCCGTGGGCTTCGGTTTCCAGACGCGTGATGTATTCCCGGTCGATTGCTCCGTCGTGCACCGCGCCATGATCAATCTCCGCCGCGCCCGCCGTCGGCTCCATCGCGGGCGGCGCCATATTCAGACTCGCGGCCGCCTCTGCGGGCGATTCCGTCACCGGCAGCAAGCCGCCTCTTTCGATGTGGTCCACGATGGATTTTGGCAACGCCATTTCCCCCGCGGGGGTTTCGTAGCGCACCTTATCCCCATCCTCCACCACGTTGTAGGCTACGATCTTCCGGCCGTTCTTCAGGACGATCTTGTCCGCGCGCGCGGCCGCTGCCGCCAGCAGCATACCCGCCAGCAGAAGCGCAATCCGTCTTGCTTTCCATCCTCGCCGCATCTTCTTATCTTATGCCGCCAGAGAGTTCTCCCCACCTCGGCCTTGTTCCTTCATGCCGAATATGACTACACTCGTTTGGTGAGATTATCTGCCGCCTCGCTCCTTCTTCTCCTTTCGTGGCCAGTCACTTGTCCCGCCGCCGGGCCTTCGTCCCGTGAACTTCTCGCTTCCCTCAACGCGCTCTCCCCTGATTCGCAAAACGTTTACACCGTCTCTGCCCAGGATCGCATCGAAATCCGTCATGGCGATGTCGTCCTCTCCTTTCAGGAAGGCCGTTTTGCCTTCTATACCCCTTTCGAAGGTCGCGTCACCGGATTTGTTTTTTCTGGCCTCGGTCATGTTCTTTCCCTTCCTCACGATCCTTCGGAAAAGCAGCAGATGGCCCGCTTCCTCGGCGCGCCTGTCCTTGATCAGCAATTCGTCTCCGCCTATATTCGCTTTACCGATGACACCGCCAGCGATCTCCTCTCTCAATTCCAGCGCGCCGGCCTTCAGCCCTCACCCAACCCCTCCTTTATCACTTCCTGGGAGCCCAATGTCGCGCGCCTGAATCCCACACACTCTTTCCGCATCCTCCTCGAAAAATTTTCCTCCGCCCCCAGGCATTTTTTCCATGCGGGGATCGATGGCGTAGTCACCGGCCCGTTTGACGTCCTCGCCGACGATCTGCGCCAAGAAAATCTCTTGATCGGGCAGCCCCGCACCGTCGACAAAACCACCTCTTACGACGTCTGGACCTCCCACACTCTTCCCGGTTTTTCTCCCCCGCCGCTTGACTTCACCGCCTTGCGCTACCACATCAACACCTCCATCAATTCCGACAACTCCCTCGATGGAAATACTTCTGTCAATTTCCGCTCTCTTACCGGCTCTGCGCAGTTCCTCTTCTTCCAACTTGCGCGCACCCTCAAGGTTGCATCCGTTTCGCTCGATTCCGGTACTCCTCTCGCTTTTTTCCAGAACGAAGGACTCACCGGCAAGGAACTGCGTTACCGCGGTGAGGATTCCCTCTGTGTCTTCCTTCCCAATCCTCTGCCGCCGGGCGCGACCTTTACTCTGAATTTTCGCTATCGCGGCGACGTCATCGAAAATGCCGGAAACGCCGTCCTCTATGTGGGCGAGCGCGATAGCTGGTTCCCCCATCACGGAGACACCTCCGAATTCTCTCTCTACGATATGACCCTGCGCTGGCCCAAGCGTCTCCGCCTTGTCGCCACCGGCGAAAAATCGGAGGAACGTGAAGACGGTGACTTCCGCGTCGCCCGCTGGCAAACGGATCAGCCCGTCACGGAAGCCGGTTTCAATCTCGGTGAATACGCTGTTGCTTCCATTGCCTCCGAAAATCATTCCATCGATGTCTACGCCAATAAACAACTCGAAGCAGCTATCCTCTCGCAGTTAACGCAATCTTCCATTCAGATCGTTCCCGTCCTCCCATTCCCCGGCGCAGACTCCGCCGCTCGCCTCTCCGCCGCTCCCCCTCCCCCAAGCCCTGCCGAAGCCCTTAAACGCCTGGCCCACGACATCGATTCCTCCATACATTTTCTCGAACAGTATTCGGGCCCCTTCCCGTTTCGCCATCTCGGCGTCTCGCAAATTCCCGGCACTTTCGGGCAAGGCTGGCCGGGACTCCTCTACATCTCCACCTACTCCTTCCTCTCTCCCGAGGCCCAGCGCCGCGCCGGCCTCAATTCCAACGCCCAGGAACTCTTTACCCAGGTCGTCCCTTTTCACGAAGCCGCTCACCAGTGGTGGGGCAATGTCGTTGGCTGGTCCAGTTATCGCGATCAATGGATCAACGAAGCCATCGCTAACTATCTCGCGATGCTCTTTGCTGATTCTGGCAAGAATCCTGACCATATCCTCCACGTTTGGCTCGACCGCAATCGCAAGCGTCTTCTTACCAGAGATGACGGCGAGGATCTCCCTCCTGTCGAGACTGGTTCACTCATCATGGGCTTGCGCCTCTTCTCCTCCAAATCCGCCTCCGCCTACGACGAGGTGATCTACGGCAAGGGTGCTTGGATCATGCACATGCTCCGTGAGATGCTGCGCCAGCCCAATACCCCAAATCCCGATGCTCGATTCATGGCTCTCCTGAAATCCCTTGTCGTCAAATATGCCCAGAAACCCCTTTCCACCGCTCAATTCCAGCGCGAAGTGGAAGCCGTCATGACTCCGAAAATGGATATCGAGGGTGGCCGCTCCATGGAATGGTTCTTTGACGAATATGTCCGGGGAACCGCCATACCTCATTACAAGGTGAGTTTCACATCTCGCCGCGTCGAAAAGGGCTTTCAGGTGCGTGGCAAACTTGACGCCACCGGCGTACCGCACTCCTTCGTCGCCCCCGTGCCTCTTTACGCCAGCACTGGTTCCGGCCACAACGTTTTCCTTGGCACAGTCATAGCCGGCCCCGATGAGACACACTTTTCCTTCACGACGCAGACCGAGCCCCGGAAACTTCTCATCGATCCCCAGATGACCCTGCTGTGTGTTCCGGAATAATCAGGCGTGATCTGAATTTCTCTCGCGGCTGCTGTTTTTCGTGGCGGGTTCTACTTGTTCATTAACTTCTCTTCCAGCATCGGGCTATTCAAATTCAATTCCGCTTTGCCGCCTTCTCCCAGTACGTAGGGATACCCGTCCGGATCACCCGGCATTCGTGGCAATAACCCGGCCTGCACCAACTCGCTCATTTTCGTCGCTCGTCTCCCGGTGCGCCGTTCATACTCATCCGCCAGCAGGTTCAGTTGCCGCAAATCCAGGTCCACCTTCACCAGCCGCAGGTGCAATTCCGCATTCTTTTTGATCTGCGGGTCTTGGGCCGTTTGGAAAACCTCTCGCCACAAGAAATACGAAGTCTCCAGCGACTCCCCATCCGCCGCGATTTTTGCGGCCATTACTTTCATCCAGATTGGCGCCTGCGGGTTTTTCGACCCTTCTTCAAAGGCCTTCGCCGCCCTTGGATAATCCTTCTTATCGAAGTAATAGACGTTGCCCATATCCTGGTAAAGCCGCCAGAAGTCGGGATTGGCTTGTAGCCCGCGCCGCAGCAATTCCACAGCATGGTCCGGGTCACCCGCTCCCCGCGGCGGAGCGTCACTCAAAAACGTAGACCCAAACCGGTACGCCGCGATCAGATTTGGGTCCAGCGTCGTTGCGATGTCCAGCAGCGGCCACAGCTCTTCCAGGTTTTCCTTATGCAACCGGTGCTTTTCTCCGTAGTACTGCACCGCCCGCGTCCAGTACATTGCCCCCACCAGCGGCGCGTATTCCAGGCTCATCCGCTGAATCAGTTTCGGCGAACGCAACACCAACTCATCGCGCTCTTCATGCAGTCTTTCCCGTTGCGTATCAATCTTCCTTTGCAATTGCCACACGCCGGCAAGACCCAACACCAGTACCAAACCCAAAGCCACTCGCTTGATCAGCATTCTCTTCATTTCAGGTTCCGCCGCGAGAAGATCGCTGCCGCTCCGGCCAGCACCACGGCCCCATAACACACCGCGTACAATGTCGCCTGCCCTACCAGCGCTCCCGGCACTCCCCGCCCGTGCGCCACCGCTCCCATCACATTGAAATTTTCAAAATTAGGCAACAGGTAGGAGATTCCTTTCAACAGGGTCATGGGGCGTGCGCTGATATCCACGGCCTGCATGGTGCGCAGCGCTCCCGCGAACACGCCTGCCACATAGATTCCCGCCGTGAACAGAATCGCCAGAAACGGTGTTGTGAAGCAGGAAAATAACAGCGCCAGCGCCACAATCAACACCAGTTTCAGCAGGATCAGGTACACCGCTACCAGGACCCACGCGTCGCTTCTCTCCAGTGTGTGTTTTACCGTCCAAAGCGCCAGGTACAACCCCACTGCCATCGCCGCCGTGTTCACTGTCAGCGTCATCACCAACCCGAAAAACTTTCCCAGCAAAAATTCCCAACGTTCCACCGGCTTGGCCAGTAGTGCATAAAGCGTGCGCTTGTCCATCTCTTTGGATACGAGCCCGACGCCGATGAACACTGCGATGAACAGCCCGATCACCGAAATCGCCGTTAATCCCAGGCTGACGATCACACTGTCTTCAATCCCTATGGAAATCTGCCCCACCAGGATCGCCGCCCCCATCATCAACAGCGCGAAAAACACCAGGTTATAGAGCACGCGGTCTCGCACCGCTTCCCGAAACGTATTTGCGGCGACCGTCCACACGTTCTTCATTTCCCGCTCACCTCGACGGCATTCGCCTGCGCCCGGTCCGCTTCCACCAGGTTCATGAAAAACTCTTCCAGCGTCGGCTTGATTTGCGCCACGGAAAGAATTCGCGCGTCCGCTGCTTTTAATTGGTCAAGCGCGCTGTACACTTCCTCTTCCGGAAATTGCACCCGGTAGCGTTCGCCCGTCCGCGTCGCTTTGGCCAGCAGCGGCAGTTTCTTCCCCTCCGCCACCTCGAACAGAATTTCCATCCCCTGCGTTTTGATTCCCACCATCTCTCCCGGCGTGCCCACGCCGCGCAGCTTTCCACCCACAAGCACGCCCACCTGGTCGCACAACATTTCCGCGTCCGAGAGGATGTGCGTGGAAAAAAGCACTGTCCGTCCGTCTTTTTTCAATTCCAGGATGATGTCCCGCACCTCGCGGCGTCCCAGCGGGTCCAGCCCAGACATCGGCTCGTCCAGTATCACCACTTGCGGTTCGTGCAGGATCGCCTGCGCCAGTCCCACGCGCTGCAGCATGCCTTTCGAGTATTTCCGTAACTGAATCCTCTTCGCCGTGTCCAGTCCCACCTTTTTCAACATCTTCTGCACACGTGCTTTCCGGTCCGCTGCCGTCAACCCGTGAAAGCGCGCGAAGTAATCCAGGACTTCCGCCGCGGTCAGGTAGTCATAAAAATACGGCTGCTCAGGCAAATACCCGATCTCCCGGTGCATGGAAACGTCGTCGATCGATTTCCCCAGGATTCGCGCCGTTCCCCCGTTTGGGAAAATCAAGCGCATCAACAGCTTGATGGTCGTGGACTTCCCGGCTCCGTTTGGCCCCAGAAAACCAAACACTTCGCCGCTTTCGACCCGCATGCTCAGGTCTTCCAGTGATTTCTTCTTCTTCAGGTTCAAAAACCCGTAAGGATATTCCTTCGACAGGTGTTCTATCTCAATTGCTGGGGTGGCCATGCTTATATCTTTTTAAACCTGGCGCCGAACGTCAACGGCACTCCCATCGAATGTGCAAGGATTGCAACTCCGTTCCTTCGTTAATGCTCATTTGCCCTGTTATAGAGGATTTCTTAAAGGTAAGTCCGATGCGCTTTGCGAAAAAACCTCACTTCGCAATCTGTACCAGGTCCGCTGGACCCGCTGGCTCCGGCTGCAGTGTCTGCGCTCCCCGCCAGTTATCCAGAATCCCCACTTGCTGCACGCAGCTCACCGTGCACCTCGCCGCGCATCCTTTGTGTGTGTAGTACTCCCGGTGCCGCCGCTCCGTCGTATACTCCCGCAGCGGAATCCCCGGATAACCTCGCTGTTGCGAACACCAGTGCACCAGCCCGTTCTCGCAAATGTACAGGTAGCGCGAGCCCGCCCGGCATTTCCAATCGTGCTCTCTTCCCTTCGCTACGTTATGCTGAAATTCGTTGAACCGCGAAAACGACCGCTTCCCCAACTCCATGATTTCTTCAAAAATCTCTTGTTCCCGCTTCTCCAGCGGCTTCAATTGCCCGTCGTGGTCGTGAATGATTCCCACCGTGCTCGTGAATCCCAACTCCACCGCGCGGTGCGCGATCATCAACGCATCTTCCGGGTTCTTCACCCCTCCGCCCAGCACCGAATTGATATTCACCTGAAATACCGCGAACTCCGAAAGAATCTCCAGCCGTCCGTCCAGCGTTTTCAGGCTCTTCTTGGACACTTCGTCCGGAACCGCATTATCAATGCTGATCTGCAGGTGTTCCAGCCCGGCCTCGTTCAACCGCTCAATCCGCTCCTTGTTCAGGAAAAATCCGTTCGTGATCAGCCCCGCCATCATCCCGCGCCTGCGGATGTGCCGGATGATATCGTCCAGCTCCGGATGCATCAACGGTTCGCCGCCACTGATAGTGATGATCGTCGTGCCCATGTCCGCTAGAATGTCCAGCCGCTCTTTCATCTCCTCCAGCGGCACCGGTTTGGACACGTCGTCGTACTCATTGCAGTACGTACAATCCAGGTTGCAGCGCCGCATCGGGATGATGTGCACCAGGATCGGGTGCTGGGTATCCGTCAGCGCCTTCCCGATCATCCACAGTTCGTGCAGACGCGTCTTTGCGAATCGCAAACGCTTCCGCATGCGCGTCCTCGCCGACGCTTTCCCCTTATTTCTCTTTTGCGCCATGTTTCGTTACAACTACCCCAAGATCTGATTATACCTTACCGCCGCTTCCCGTATTCTCTCGCCTCATGCCAACCAATTCTAAAACTCGTCATTCCGACCGAAGGGACGGCGCACTTTGCCGTCCCGGAACGGAGGAATCCCTCTTCAACTCTAGATTGAAAACTAAAAACTCCCTATTGCTTTCCCATAGGAGTTGGCGTAGCTTCTCTATTGTTTTCCCATAGGAGCACCATGTCCGATAAACCCGACGTCTGGCAAGGCACCCTGGCCTTGATGGTCCTGAAAACCCTCGAATCGCTCGGTCCGCTTCACGGCTACGGCATCGCTCGCCGCATTGAGCAGACCAGTGGCGACCTCCTCTCCGTCAATTACGGCACTCTCTATCCCGCCCTCCTCAAGCTCGAGCAGGAAGGCTACATCGCCTCCGAGTGGGGCGTCTCCGACAACAATCGCAAGGCCAAATACTACAAACTCACGCGCACCGGCCGCAAGCAACTCGATAAAGAAGCTCGCGAATGGGAGCAAACCACCGCCATCCTCGCCCGCTTCTTGACCACCAAGGAGCAGCCCTCATGAATTGGCTCCGCTCTTCATGGATTCGCCTCCGCAATCTGTTTCACAAAGAGCAACTCGATCGCGATCTGCAGGACGAACTAGCCAGTCACTTGGAGATACACATCCAGGACAACCTCCGCCATGGCATGACCACCGAAGAAGCCCGCCGCGACGCCCTCCTGAAACTCGGCGGCCTCGAACAAACCAAAGAATCCGTCCGCGACACTCGTGGCCTCCCTTTCCTCGAATCCCTCCTCCAGGACGTGCGCTTCGCCCTCCGAATGCTCCGCAAATCCCCCGCCTTCACCGCCATCGCTATCGTTACGCTCGCACTCGGCATCGGTGCCAACACCGCAACTTTCAGCGTCTCCAATACTTTCTTGCGCCATCCAGTTTCTTTCCCGGAAGTCGATCGCATCGTAATGGTCATGAACCAGGCTCCCGGGCAGACAGAAGGCTGGAGCGAAGTTTCCCCAGGCGATTTTCAGGATTGGCAAGCGCAGAGCCATTCCTTCGAGGCGGTCGGCGCCTATGATTGGGCGGATCTCAACCTCACCGGAGTCGGAGACCCTGTAAAAGTCCAGGGATTTCGGGTGTCCGCAAACTTCTTCGACATTCTGCGCGCCACGCCTCTCTTAGGGCGTACCTTCTCTATCGGTGAGGATGAACTTGGCCGCGATCACGTGGTGATTTTGTCCGCCGGTTTGTGGCACCGCCAATTTGGCTCCGACCCAGCCATTGTCGGACGCACCGTCCGCCTCGATGGAACTCCCACGCAAATCATAGGCGTCATGAAGGATGACGTGCGCTTTCCGTTCGGTGCCGAACTGTGGATTCCTCTGGCACTCTCCACGCAGGAGAAAGTTCAGCGTAGCACGCACTATCTCGCGCCCATAGCCCGGCTGAAATCTGGAACCACTCTCGCCCAGGCAGAGGCCGAAATGAGCACCATTCAGGACCACCTGCGGACTTCTTTCCCAAAATCAGAGACCGGTTGGAGCGTAGTTCTAATGCCGCTCGGCGAGTTTGTCGCCGGCCCCGGCCGCGGCTACATGATTCTCACTCTGTGCTCGGTTGCTTTTGTCCTCCTGATTGCTTGTACCAACGTAACCAACCTGCTTCTGGCCCGCAGCACCGCGCGGCAAAGCGAGTTTGCCATTCGTGTTGCTCTAGGAGCCAGCCGCTCTCGCCTCGTGCGCCAGGCTTTGGTCGAAAGCATCCTTCTGGCCATGGCCGCCATGATTTTCGGTTTGCTTCTTGGTTCCGTTTGGATTTCCTTGATTCGCATCAATATGCCACCCGAAGTCGCACGACTCATCCCTGGATGGGACCAGGTCCGCTTGGACCGAGGCGTGTTCCTTTATACGTTCGCGGTGGCCTTCGCCGCCGGACTCCTTGCCGGGATTCTCCCCGCTTTCTACGGCTCCGGCTGCGATCCGAATGAGGCCCTAAAGGAAACGGGCCGGGGACCCGGTGCCGGTGTTTCTCGCGCGCGCCTTCGCAGTGCGTTCGTGGTGGCGGAGGTTGCTCTTTCCCTTGTGCTTCTGGTGGGCGCGGGACTCATGGTCAAGGGCGTTCGCACACTTTTGAGCCTGAATTTTAAGTTCGCGCCCCAGTCGGTCCTCACCTTTCGCGTGGCTCTGCCTGCCTCCCGGTTCGCAACTCCTCAACAGCGCCTGGTCTTCTTTGACAACCTCACGGGGCAACTCGCTCGCAGTGCCAATGTGCAATCCGCCGCCGCCTCTCTCCAGGTGCCTTTTTCAGGTGGTGACTCCGGCGCGTTCGCTGTCGAAGGCCAACCCATGCAACCCGGTGAGTATCAAGTCGCGGAATTCAACCAAGTCACCCCCGCGTTTTTCCAGCTTCTTCACGTCCCTCTGGTGGAGGGCCGCGAATTTAACCTTCGCGATGCCGCCGATTCCACCCCAGTCGCCATCATCAGCCAATCTCTCGCTAAGCGTTTTTGGCCCGGCAGAAGCCCGCTCGGGCATCGCATCAAGTCCGGTGACGAAAACTCCACCGATTCCTGGGCCACCATCGTTGGCGTTGTCACTGAAATCCATTACGATCCCTGGCGCCACGACGTTCTCTCTTCCATCTATTTCCCGTTCCGCCAGCGCCCCGTGTCAAGCGCCTACATTACGGTTCGCACCACTGCCGACCCCAAATCTCTTATTCCCCTTGTCCGCACCGCCGTCACCAACCTCGACCCGGACCAGCCCATTTTCGATGTACTGCCGTTGGATCACCTCATCTCCAATCAGATCATCGGTCTTTCTTATGTCGCTGTCTTGATGGGCGTCATCGGCTTCATGGCCCTCGTGCTCTCCGCTGTCGGTGTTTTTGGCGTGATGTCCTTTTCCGTGGCCCAGCGCAAGCATGAAACGGGAATCCGCATGGCCCTCGGAGCGCGTCCCCAAGACGTCTTGCGCTTGTTTGTGTTCAACGGACTGAGGCTTCTCGCTTTGGGTCTCATCATCGGCCTTCCCATCGCTTTTGCCATGGCACGCCTGCTCTCCAGTTTGTTGTATGGCGTGCGCTCGGACGACCTCGTCAGCTTTTTCGGTGGCGTATTCCTGCTTGCGGGCGTTATGGTTCTGGCTTGTTATATCCCCGCGCGTGCGGCCACTCGCGTCGACCCCATGATCGCCCTTCGTTACGAATAAAAAGGAGACCCCGTGCAGCCTCTCATTCAACTACGCAACGTCGAAAAATCCTACCCTGCCGGCGCTCAGAAATTTTATGTCCTACGCCGTATCTCTCTCGAAATCCAACCCGGCGAGTTCGTCACCTTCATGGGTCCCTCCGGCGCCGGCAAGTCCACACTCCTCAGCATCCTCGGTATGCTCGACAGTTCCTGGTCCGGCGAATACTTCTTCCTCGATCAGCCCGTCCACAAGCTCAGCACCAAGCAGCGCAACGAACTCCACAAGTACAACATCGGTTTCGTCTTTCAGTCCTATCACCTCATCGACGATCTCACTGTCTACGAAAACCTTGAAATCCCCCTCTCCTACAAAAACATTCCGCAAAAAGAACGCGCCAGCCTTGTCTGCGACGCTCTCGATCGTTTCAACATCGTCGGCAAAAAGGATCTTTTCCCCAGCCAGCTCTCCGGCGGCCAACAACAGCTCGTTGGCGTGGCCCGCGCCGTGATCCAGAATCCCAAGCTCATTCTCGCCGATGAGCCCACCGGCAATCTCCACTCCACGCAAGGCGAAGAAATCATGCAGCTCTTCAAGAAGCTCAACGATGCCGGTACCACCATCATTCAAGTTACCCATTCCGAAAAAAACGCCGCCTACGGCAATCGCATCCTCCAACTAGCCGATGGCTGGCTCCTCCCCGAAAAACCGATAGTCTCCGCCCATGGTGCTCCATGATCCCTATGCTCGGCCCAGACGTTCCGAGCGGAGTCTTCGGAGCGAGGAACGGTTTTGCATCGCATGCTTCTCAGGCAATGAATCCCTCTTCCTCCAAAGCTCCTTTTCGCCTCGGTCCCCCTGAACTTGAGGGTGCCCCATCCTTCGCGTATTTGGCGAAGGGTGGGCTCTTACGATCTAACTTCATAGTCTCCCCTCTCTTGGTTCACAAAGAGGTGGAGTCATGAATACCCTTCGCTCAATCGTCCTCCGCCTCCGCAACCTCTTCCGCAAAAACCAACTCGACCGCGAGCTGCAAGACGAACTAGCCACTCACCTCGAACTGCACATCGCCGACAATCTCCGCTCCGGCATGACCCCCGAAGAAGCCCGCCGCCAAGCCCTCCTAAAACTAGGCGGCCTCGAACAAACCAAAGAATCCGTCCGCGATCAGCGCACCTTCCCGTTCCTTGAGACTTTTTTCCAGGACGCGCGCTTCGCCCTCCGCATGCTCCGCAAAAACCCCGCCTTCACTGCCATCGCCATCCTCACCCTCGCCCTCGGCATCGGCGCCACCACAACCATCTTCACTGTCGCCAACGACTTCCTTCTGCGTTCCCTCCCTTTCAGCAATGCCGATCGCATCGTGATGGTGAAGCGCTACGACAGCAAGCTCGCGCAATCCGGATGGGCCGATCCGCCTACATTCAAATATTGGCAAGCGCAGAACCATGTCTTCAAAGAGATGGCCGCTTGGAGCGAAATCACTAACCAATTCAACCTGACTGGTCCAGAGGGGCCAGAGCGCGTCTCCGCAAAGCAGGTCTCTTCCAATTTCTTCCAGGTACTCGGCGTCAATCCCATTCTCGGCCGGACGTTCTCCGATGCGGAGGATCGGCCCGGCGGAAATCCCGTCGCGATCATCGGTCATTCCCTCTGGATAACAAGATTCGGCGGAAACGCGGGAATCCTGGGCAAGACCATTACTCTCGACGGCAAAGATTACAGCGTTATTGGCGTTCTTCCCGCCGCATTTCGTTTTTCTACAACGCCAGAGGATGTGTGGACGCCGCTCGCTGCCTTAGTCGATGGAGGAGAGGGCGGGTTCTACTTAAACGTCATTGCTTCTCTAAGACCGGGTGTAACGCTTTCTCAGGCTCAGGCTGACATGGACGTCGTAACCCGCCCATGGGCCGCCCATTTTCCAGATTTCTGGAGTAGCGATCAGAGGGTCGCGGTCGAGAGTCTGCGAGACCGCTATTCTCTTGACCTCCGCCCTGCTCTCCTTACGCTCTTCGTCGCTGCCTCGCTTGTCCTCCTGATTGCCTGCTTGAACCTCGCCAACCTGCTGCTTGTTCTCGCCACCAGCCGATACAAGGAAATTGCCGTTCGCCGCGCGCTCGGCGCCGGGCGGGCACGCATGATCCGGCAAATGCTCTCGGAAAGTTCAGTGCTGGCGCTGCTGGGAGGGTTCGGAGGCTTGTTGATTGCCTTTGCAAGCGTCCGCGCTTTCTATGCTGCCTTGCCTCCGTCTTGGCAACCCATCTCACGCGGTGGAATGGACGGGGCTGTGTTCGCCTTCGTTCTGGTAACCATGCTTTTAACCCTATTCCTGATCGGCATGGTGCCGGCGTGGAGCGCCACGGGCTTTGATCTCACTAAAGCCCTTAAGGAAGGCTTGCAAAGTCCTCTGGCCAGCATGGATAGTCCGTCATTTCGCGCTGTTCTTGTTATCGGTGAAGTCGCTCTTGCCGCCATGCTTCTGACTGGCGCGGCGCTGGTTATCAAAAGCTTCGTCCGCCTGTCCGCTGTGAATCTGGGCTTCAATTCTGAGAATGTTCTGACCCTCAATGTGGCGCGGACCAAAGCGGGGGCAGACACTTTCTATAAAGATGTCCTCGAGCGCCTCTCTGCCCTCCCCACCGTGAACGCGGTCGGAGCAATCAATTTTAGACCTCTGGTCGGCAGCGGATGGAGCCAGGACATTATCATCGAGGGCCGCCCTCCCCTTCCTCGCGGCGACCTAATCTGGGCAGCCCATCGGGACGTCAGCCTCGGTTACTTCCGGGCCATGAGTATCCCGCTCCTCCTGGGCCGGTCATTCGACGCCACCGATCAGGATAAGAGTGTCGCCGTCATCAGTGACAGCATGGCCAAAAGCGATTGGCCCGGTGAGAATCCCATTGGCAAACGCTTCGGGGTCAATTGTGCGGGGACACCCTGTCATTGGAATTCCGTTGTCGGAGTGGTTGGAGATGTGAGGGAACTCGGCGCAACCGCCGATCCCAGCAACGCGATGTACTTCTTGGGGACGATGAGCGAGATGACCCTGGTGGTTCGTTCAGCGGGAGCCCCCACAAACCTCATTGCCGATGTTCGCGGCATCATCGCCTCTCTCGATCCCAATCAACCCATTGCCGATATCCGTTCCATGGAAAGTATTGTCTCGGAATCCGTCGCACCTCGGCGACTCACGATGCTGATTGCCAGCCTCTTTGCCGCGCTGGCGCTTCTCCTGGCCATCATTGGTCTCTACGGCGTGATTTCGTATTCCGTTGCTCAGCGAAGTCACGAACTTGGAGTACGCCTCGCACTGGGCGCGACGAAAGAAGATATTCTCCACCTCATCGTTACACAGGGTTTTGGACTCGCCTTCGTTGGAATCATCTTGGGTATGTCAGGCGCTCTTGCCTTGACGCGAGTTCTGGCGCGCTTGCTGTTTGGGATCACCCCAACCGACCCTCTGACGTTTGGGGCGGTGACGTTACTGCTGGTGGGTGTATCGCTGTTTGCCTGCTACATCCCCGCGCGCCGCGCCACCCATGTCGATCCGATTCAGGCCCTAAGGTACGAGTGAGGAATCCCCATGAAAACTCTGCGCATTTTCTTCGCCCGCATTCATGACATCCTCCGCAAAGACAAGCTCGACCGCGATCTGCAAGACGAACTAGCCACTCACCTCGAACT
>Ga0181523_10000156_pt1 | contig 73278 bp, 54 predicted proteins | sample PEATcosm2014_Bin_43_FD_119752 | JGI IMG/M metagenome (GOLD analysis project Ga0181523, IMG submission 119752) | Peatland microbial communities from MTU Mesocosm Facility, Houghton, MI, USA - PEATcosm2014_Bin05_30_metaG | ecosystem: Environmental > Terrestrial > Soil > Wetlands > Peat | place... | reverse complement strand
GCCGGGCCGCACTGAGCCGGGCCGCGGGGTCGCGCCGGACGCGGGCTTTCCGCGCAACGGACTGCCGTCGCCGACCCCGCCGGGCTACCAGCAGAACGGCCTCGGGCCGCAGGGTCACGGCGGCCTGCCGCCTAGCGGCCTGACGCCTCCGGGACCCCATCCGTATCAGCAGCGCGACCTGCCGGCCGGACCGTCGCGCACCGGTCCGGAGCCGGTCAGCCAGCCAGGCGTGCTGCCATCGGACAGCCAGCGCTCAGCCGGGCTGCCGCAGCCGGGCGACAGCGGCCTGCCGTACCCGGCGCCCCCGTTCGGCGCGGGCCAGATCCCGCCCGGCCAGACCGGCGGACACATGCGGCCGGGCGCGTCGCTGCCTGCGCAGGGATCAGGCCGGTACGACGCGCCCGGGCCGGCCCCGAGCTTCTCCGCGCCGGTCCCCGACTCCGTCCAGGCCGCGCACGCGGAGGGATTCGGCTTCGGTGAGGCCGTGGCCAGGGATGCGCCGGCCCTGTGGCTGGAGGCGGTGCTGGCCAGGAAGCCGCGGATGCCATCGGACCTGGAGGCCCGGCTGCTCCAGGGCTCTGCCCTGCCGGTCGACTCGCTGCTGCAGGACGATGTCCGGCACGCGCTCAGGCGCGGATTCTGGGACGCGCTCGAGCGCTCGCGCCGCTGAGGATCACGAACCGGTCACCCTCGCTACAGTTCGCGTTGCAGACATACTGTGACTGGGTACCGTACCAAGCGTGAGTGTGCTGAGCCGGGAAGAATTCGACTCCATCGAGTTCGACGCTGCCGCGACCGGGGACCACGCGGCGGCGGCGAGGCGGATGAGCGAGCTGGCGACGACAGGTGCGGAGACGGCGTCCATGCCCCGCGCCGAAGCCTACGTCCGCGCCGGGGAGCAGTGGCTGCTGGCCGGCGAGCCGGCGGCAGCGGCCGTCAGCTTCCGCCAGGCCATGGCGGACGGCGGCCCGGTCTTCGCGGACCCGCGCGTCTCGCTGGCCCGTGCGCTCTTCCAGCTCGGCCGCGACACCGAGGCCAGGGAGCTGATCAGCAGGCTGAAGGCGGAAGGGCCGGCCGACCCGCGCGCCTGCGACCTGGTAGCCGAGCTGCTGGTGGAGTGCTCTGACCTGGTGGGCGCGCTCGACTGGGCCACGACCGGCGTCGAGATCTGCCTGCGGCACGCCGCTGAGCAGCCAGCCGATGACGCCGACGGCGGACGGCGGCCCGGACCACCGTCCGGCGGCCCGCACGCCCCGCCGTCAGCAGGCACCAGCGACGATGAGTCAGAGCTGCGGCTGCTGCTCAGCCTCCGGTACCGGATCAGGAACGACCTCGGGCTGCCGGAAGACAGCTACGATCAGCTGCTCGACTCCTGAGCGCCCGTGGCGGCCGCCGCGACGCCGGGCTGCCGCTGGCTGCCCACGGTGAGCGAGTCCGCCGACGGATCGAGGTCGACGACCACCGCGTCGCCGTCGATGATCGCGCCCGACAGCAGTCCGCGGGCCAGCTGGTCGCCGATCGCGGACTGGACCAGCCGGCGCAGCGGGCGGGCCCCGTAGACCGGGTCGAAGCCGGTCACGGCCAGCCATTCGCGCGCCGCCGGCGTGACCGTGAGCGTGAGCCGGCGGTCAGACAGCCGCCGCGCCAGCCGTGCGACCTGCAGGTCGACGATCTCGGTGAGCTCGTCCGTGGTCAGCGCATCGAAGAGGATCACGTCGTCGAGCCGGTTCAGGAACTCCGGCTTGAAGGTGGACCGGACCACCGCCATGACGGCGTCGCGCTTGGCCTGCTCATCGAGGGCCGGGTCGGCGATGAACTGCGAGCCGAGGTTAGAGGTCAGGATCAGGATCGAGTTGCGGAAGTCCACCGTCCGGCCCTGGCCGTCAGTGAGCCGGCCGTCGTCGAGGACCTGCAGCAGGATGTCGAAGACCTCCGGGTGCGCCTTCTCCACCTCGTCCAGCAGCACCACGCAGTACGGACGCCGCCGTGCCGCCTCGGTCAGCTGGCCGCCCTCGTCGTAGCCGACGTAACCGGGCGGCGCGCCCACCAGCCGGGCGACGGAATGGCGCTCCGAGTACTCGCTCATGTCGATCCGGATCATCGCCCGCTCGTCGTCGAAGAGGAACTCGGCCAGCGCCTTGGCCAGCTCGGTCTTCCCGACGCCGGTCGGCCCGAGGAACAGGAAGGAGCCGGAGGGCCGGTCCGGGTCCGCGATGCCCGCCCGCGACCTGCGCACGGCATCGGAGACCGCCTGAACCGCGCTGGCCTGCCCGACCAGGCGCTTGCCCAGCTCGGACTCCATCCGCAGCAGCTTGCCGGTCTCGCCCTCGAGCAGCCGGCCGGCCGGGATGCCGGTCCATGCCGAGACGACGTCGGCCACGTCGTCCGGACCCACTTCCTCCTTCACCATGGGCCGCGCCGCTGCCCCGGCGGCACCCGGCTCGCCAGCCGTGCTGCCGCCGGCCGGCGCCCCGGCGCCCGCAGCCTCCTCGCTGGCCGCGGCGGCCGCGGCCGCCAGCTCGCGCTCCATGGCCGGGATCTCCCCGTACATCAGCCGGGATGCGGTCTCGAAGTCGGCGTCCCGCTGCGCCCGCTCGGCCTGGCCACGCAGCTCGTCCAGCTGCTTCTTCAGCTCGCCGACCTTGTTGAGGCTGGCCTTCTCCCGGTCCCAGCGCGCCAGCAGCGCGGTGAGCTGCTCCTGGCGGTCGGCGAGCTCGGCGCGCAGCCGCTCCAGCCGCTCCTTGCTGGCCGGGTCGGACTCCTTGGCCAGTGCCAGCTCTTCCATCTTCATCCGGTCGACGGCGCGCTGCAGCTCGTCGATCTCCACCGGCCGCGAGTCGATCTCCATCCGGAGCCGGGACGCCGCCTCGTCGATCAGGTCGATCGCCTTGTCCGGCAGGAACCGGGCGGTGATGTACCGGTCGGACAGCGCAGCCGCCGCGACCAGCGCCGCATCGGAGATCTGCACCTGGTGGTGGGCCTCGTACCGGCCCTTGAGCCCGCGCAGGATCGCGATCGTGTCCTCGACCGACGGCTCGCCCACCAGGACCTGCTGGAACCTGCGCTCCAGCGCGGGGTCCTTCTCGATGCGCTGGCGGTACTCATCCAGCGTGGTCGCGCCGATCATGTGCAGCTCGCCGCGGGCCAGCATCGGCTTGAGCATGTTGCCGGCATCCATGGCGCCCTCGGCCGCACCGGCGCCCACCACCGTGTGCAGCTCGTCGATGAAGGTGATGACCTCGCCCTCGCTGCTCTTGATTTCGTTCAGAACGGCCTTCAGGCGTTCCTCGAACTCGCCGCGGTACTTGGCGCCCGCCACCATCGCGGCCAGGTCCAGTGCCACCACCCGCTTGCCGCGCAGCGACTCGGGCACGTCACCCGCCACGATCCGCTGGGAAAGGCCCTCGACGACGGCGGTCTTGCCCACGCCGGGCTCGCCGATTAGCACCGGGTTGTTCTTGGTGCGCCGCGACAGGACCTGGATGACGCGCCGGATCTCGGCGTCCCGGCCGATCACCGGGTCGAGCTTGCCCTCACGGGCGCTGCGGGTCAGGTCGACGCCGTACTTCTCCAGCGCCTGGTACGTGCCCTCGGGATCCGGCGAGGTCACCCTGGCGTGCCCGCGGACCTGCTCGAAGGCCGCGACCAGCCGGTCCGGGGTGGCGCCGGCCTCGCGCAGCACGCTCGCCGCCTGGCCGCCGTCGGCGGCCAGGCCGACGAGCAGGTGCTCGGTCGAGATGTACTCGTCCGACATTTCCCTGGCGCGCTTGCTCGCGGTGGCGATCGCGGTGAGGAGCTGCCGGGACGTCTCGGGCGCGCCGAGCGTGGAGCCGGCCGCGCTCGGCAGCCGGGTCAGCTGCTCCTCGACGTTCTTGCGGAACGTCGCCGGGTCGGCGCCGACGGCGCGCAGCAGCGGCGTGGCAGTGCCGCCGTCCTGGTCCAGCAGCGCGGCCAGCAGATGCAGGCCGTCCACGCTCGGGTTGCCGTCGGCCGCGGCCCGCCTGACTGCCTCCGACAGAGCCTCCTGGCTCTTGCGGGTCAGCTTGTCATCCAATCTGGGTGCCTCCTATAGTGCCGGCCGCGCTCGGCCGTTCCGCGTCCGGCTGGTCCTGGCCGGCCCGGTCGCTGTCTGGCCGGGCCGCGGCCGGGCGGCCCCGGTCGGCCGGGCCGGCCGCACGCGCCGTGCCCGCGCCGCGGACCGGGACCAGCGCCGTGCGGTCGGACCGGCTGCGCAGCAGCCCGGCCAGCCGCGCGGCGACGGCCCGGGTGGACTCCAGCTCGTTACGCAGCTGGCTGATCTCCTCGTGCATCTCGGCCAGCCGCATCCGGCTGCGCTCCTCGGCCAGCTCGAGCTCCAGGATCCGCTTGATGCCCTGCAGGTTGACACCCTCTTCCTGGGAGAGTCGCTGCACCTCACGCAGGATCACGATGTCCCGCAGTGAGTACCGCCGCCCCCGGCCCGGCGCCCGGCCCGGTGACACCAGGCCGAGCCGGTCGTAGGCACGCAGCGTCTGGGGATGCAGCCCGGACAGCTGGGCGGCCACCGAGATCACGTACACGGGCGTGTCGTCGGACAGCTCGAACGGGCTGGTCATGTCATCTCCCCTCACCGATCAGGCGGTCCTGGCCCTGGCCTTGCGGAGCAGCTCGTCGCGCGGGTCGGGCCCGGCGGTCGCATCGCGGAAGGCCTCCAGCGCCTCCCGTGCCTTGCCGGTCACGGTGGCCGGCACCTGCACGCTGACGGTGACGAGCAGGTCGCCATACGTGCCGTCGGAGCGCCGCACGCCCTTGCCGCGGACCCGGAACGTCCGGCCGCTGGGCGTGCCGGCCGGGATCCGCAGGCTGACCGGCATGCCGCCGTGCGACGGCACCTTGATCTCCGCGCCCAGCGCCGCCTCGGCGAACGTCACCGGCACGGTCAGCGTCAGGTTGTGGGCGGACCGGCCGAAGACCGGATCCGGCGCGACGTGCACCCGCACGAACAGGTCGCCGGGGGGGCCGCCGCGCTCGCCGGGAGCGCCCTTGCCCTTGAGCCTGATCCGCTGTCCGTCGGCCACGCCCGCGGGAATGCGGGCCTGGATGGTGCGGGTGCTCATCGCCCGGCCGCTGCCCGAGCACACCGGGCACGGGTCGTCCACGACCAGGCCGCGGCCCCGGCAGGTCTTGCACGGCTCGGAGAAGGCGAAGTTGCCCAGGTTCCGGCTGGCCTGCCCGGTGCCCTCGCAGGTCGGGCACACCCGCGGCACGGTGCCGGCCTTGGCGCCGGTGCCCATGCAGGCCTTGCACGGTCCCTCGCCGGCCAGCCGGAGCGAGACGGTCGCCCCGTCGATGGCGTCGCCGAAGGTCAGCGACGCCTCGGTCTCGATGTCCGCGCCGCGGCGCGGCCGGGTCTGCTGGGCAGTCCCGCCGCCCCGGTTGAAGACGCCGCCGAACAGGTCACCTAGCCGGCTGCCGGCCCCGCCGGCGTTGCCGAACAGGTCGCCGAGGTCGAACCCGTAACCGCCGGCCGGGGTGCCCTGGCCCGGCATCCGCGCGCCGCTGCCGAACAGCGAGCGCGCCTCGTCGTACTCCTTGCGCCGCTTCTCGTCGGACAGGACGTTGTACGCCTCGGAGATCTCCTTGAAGCGCTCCTCAGCCTTCGCGTCGCCCTTGTTGGCGTCCGGGTGATGCTTGCGGGCCAGCTTCCGGTACGACTTCTTGATCTCCTCGGCGCTCGCCGACTTGGTGACGCCGAGGGTCTTGTAATAGTCCTTCTCGAGGAAGTCCCTGGTGCTCAACGAGCCCCTCTCCTGCCGGGCTTAGCCGGCCCTCGGCGCTGAGCCGCCGCCGTCACCGGTGTGCCCCTGGTTCTCGGCGTCGGTTGCTGACGCGCCCTGATCCTGGCCGTCGCCATCTTCGCCAGCCGCCGGCGCCGCGGCAGCGCCGGGCGACTCGGGCTCGGCCACCGCGACCCGGGCCGGCCGGATGACCCGGTCACCGACCTGGTAGCCCGGCTGCAGGATCTGGACGCAGCTGGGCTCGCTCACCTCGGCGGAGTAGGAATGCATCAGCGCTTCATGCAGGGTCGGGTCGAACGGGTCGCCCGCCTCGCCGTAGGCCGTCAGGCCCAGCTTGGCGGCGGCCGCTTCCAGTGACTCGGCCACGGACTTGAACCCGCCGGCCAGCTCGCCGTGCTCCCTGGCCCGGCCGATGTCGTCCAGGATGGGCAGCAGCTCGCTGAGCACATTCGCCAGTGCCTGCTCCCGGACGGCCAGCCGGTCCCGCTCGACGCGCTTGCGGTAGTTGGCGTACTCGGCCTGCAGCCGCTGCAGGTCAGCGGTCCGCTCGGCCAGTGTCCGAGTCAGCACATCAGCTCCGTTGCCGGCCCGGGTCGCCGCGGAGTCCTCCGCGGCCCGGCCCGGCCCGCTGATGTCCCCGGGCTGGCCGGCGGCCGGCCGCTGGCCGGCCGCCGCAGCGTCGGCCGGGGCGCCATGCGCCCCCGCCGACGAATGCCTGCCCGTCCCGGCCTGGCCAGGCCCCCGCTGCGGGGAGTCCTGGCCAGGCTCCCTTACCTGGCCTGTCAGCGGGTCGATGCGCCGCCGGTCACGGATCACCGGGCCCTGGCCCTCTTCTTCGTCGGATGACCTCATCAGGCCGCGCCGCCCTCCTGATCACCCGGCGTCTCGTCGTCGACAAGCTCGGCCTCGACGACCTCATCGTCGTTCGGCTGCCCGGCCTCGGCGCCGTCCGCGCCAGCCTCGGCGTTAGCCGCCTGCGACTGGGCGTAGATCGCCGACCCCATCTTCTGGCTGACCTGGGCGGCCTTCTCGCTCGCCGTCCTGATCGCCTCGGTGTCGGTGCCCTCGAGCGTCTTCTTCAGCTCGGCAATGGACTCTTCCACCTCGGACTTGACGTCCGCGGGGACCTTGTCGGCGTTCTCCGAGAGGAACTTCTCCGTGGTGTAGGCGAGCGTCTCAGCGCGGTTGCGGACCTCGGCCTCCTCCCGGCGCTTGCGGTCCTCCTCGGCGAACTTCTCCGCGTCGGCGACCATCCGCTCGATGTCGTCCTTGGGCAGCGCCGAGCCGCCCGAGATGGTGACGGACTGCTGCTTGCCGGTCCCGAGGTCCTTGGCGGAGACGTTCACGATGCCGTTCGCGTCGATGTCGAAGGTGACCTCGATCTGCGGGATGCCGCGGGGCGCGGGCGCGAGGCCGGCCAGCTCGAACATGCCGAGCTTCTTGTTGTAGGCCGCGATCTCCCGCTCGCCCTGGAACACCTGGATCTGCACGGACGGCTGGTTGTCGTCAGCGGTCGTGAAGATCTCGGAGCGCTTGGTCGGGATGGTGGTGTTGCGCTCGATCAGCTTGGTGAAGATGCCGCCCTTGGTCTCGATGCCCAGCGACAGCGGGGTCACGTCGAGCAGCAGCACGTCCTTGACCTCGCCCTTGAGCACACCCGCCTGCAGGCACGCACCGACGGCCACGACCTCGTCCGGGTTGACGCCCTTGTTCGGCTCCTTGCCGCCGGTCAGCTCCTTGACCAGGTCGACCACGGCCGGCATCCGGGTGGAACCGCCGACCAGGACGACGTGGTGGATGTCGCTCAGCTTGACGCCGGCGTCCTTGATCACCTGCTGGAACGGCGACTTGCAGCGGTCCAGCAGGTCCGAGGTCATCCGCTGGAACTCGGCACGGGACAGCTTGGAGTCCAGGTGCAGCGGGCCCTGCTCCGAGTGGGTGATGTAGGGCAGGTTGATCTGCGACTCGGTCGAGCTGGACAGCTCGATCTTGGTCTTCTCCGCCGTCTCCCTGAGCCGCTGCAGCGCCATCTTGTCCTTGGACAGGTCGACGCCGTAGCTGTTCTTGAAGTCCTTGACCAGCCAGTCCACGACGCGCTGGTCCCAGTCATCGCCGCCGAGGTGGTTGTCACCGCTGGTGGCCTTCACCTCGACCACGCCCTCGCCGACCTCGAGCAGCGAGACGTCGAAGGTGCCGCCGCCCAGGTCGAAGACCAGGATGGTGGCCTCGTTCTCCTTCTCCAGGTGATAGGCGAGCGCGGCCGATGTGGGCTCGTTGATGATGCGCAGCACGTTCAGGCCGGCGATCTGGCCGGCCTCCTTGGTGGCCTGCCGCTGCGCGTCGCTGAAGTACGCCGGCACGGTGATCACCGCGTCGGTGATCGTCTCGCCGAGGTAGGATTCAGCGTCCCTCTTCAGCTTCTGCAGGATGAACGCGCTGATCTGCTGCGGGGTGAACTTCTTGCCGTCGATCGAGACGGTCCAGTCAGTGCCCATCTGGCGCTTGACCGAGCGGATGGTCCGGTCCACGTTGGTCACTGCCTGCCGCTTGGCGACCTCGCCGACCAGAACCTCGCCGTTCTTCGCGAACGCCACCACGGACGGAGTGGTCCGCGAGCCTTCCGCATTTGCGATGACCGAGGGCTCGCCGCCTTCGAGGACGGCGACGACGGAGTTAGTGGTCCCCAGGTCGATGCCTACCGCACGTGCCATGAGATCAGTCCTTGCGTATTCTCGTATGCCTAAGTTGAGTCTGTTAGGCGCAAGTCTGCCAGCGGCGATCACCGCTGTCAAGTGAGTTGAGCCTATGTCGCTCAACTTTGATAACCGGCATCTGGCTGGTTTCATTCCAGATCCAGGCAGACCTTCCGTCGGGTCGTTCCTGGTGCGGCCGCGCCTCAGAGGATCCGGGTCGGCAGCGGGGTCTCCCGCGCAGTGTCGCCGTCGCGGCGGATCTCATAGGCCAGCGCCGCTGGCTTCTCGCTGATCGCCTCATGCAGCTCGGTCCCGTAGTAGACCAGCCCGGCCCCGTTGTCGGTGGCGTAACCGTCCGGCAGGCTGCCATCGGCGATGAGCTGGCGGATCAGCGGGCGGCGCTGCTCCTCGGCGTCATGATGCGGGCTGTTGCTGTAGGGCAGGAAGCCCAGGCCGTTCGTCAGCGGCCGCAGGGCCGGCCCGAAGGAATCGGTCGTCCCCCCGACGTGCCAGCAGACTGACCCGGCCGAGACGCCCATCAGCACGACGCCGGCCTGCCAGGCCGCGTGCAGGATCGTGTCCAGCCCGTGCAGCCGCCACAGCGCCAGCAGGTTCGCTGTGCTCCCGCCGCTCACCCAGATAACGTCCTGCCGGGCCAGGTGGCCCTCGATGTCGTCGACGCTGGGCATCGGGAACAGGCCGAGGTGCGAGACCACCATGTCGAGCCGGGAGAAGGCCTGGTGGGTCGCGGCCAGCCACGCCGGGTTGTCGCCCCCGGCCGTGCCGATGATGCACAGCCGCGGGTGCGGGCCCGCCCTGGCGATCCTGGCCGCGAGCGAGTAGGCCGGGCCCGGGCTAAGGTTCCACGGGTCCGCGGCAGCGGTGAAGCCGATGCTGGTCGCCAGGATGGTGGGCTGCAGTGCGGTCACGCCGCGATTCTCGCGCATCGGGCCGGCCCGGCGGCAGGCGGCCAGGCGCCGCACCCATCAGCGTCAGGCGGCCGGGAGACAGCCGCACCGGCAGGCGGCCGGAGTGGCGCGCCTCAGCGGCCGGCTCCGGTGGCCGGCGGGCCGGGAGCACGCAGGGCCAGCCGCAGCGCCAGCCGGTCCGGCGCCTGGTCCAGCACCCCGCCCGCCGGGTCGTCCTGCCCGGCCCGGCGCACCGGGTCCGAGCCCGGCTGCAGCACGTCCCTGACGACCAGACCGCACAGCAGCAGCACGGCGCCGAACCTGGCGAGCAGCGTGGCGAAGTAGACGCCCGCGCTGATGCCGCCCGCCCCGGCTGCCCCGGCCGTCCCGGCTGCCCCGGCCGCGTCGCTGACGGTAATCAGGTAGGCCCAGATGCCGAAGAAGTAGGCGACCTCCGCGACCTGCCAGAGCACGAAGGACCAGATCTGCGGCCGGGCCAGCACGGCCAGCGGGACCAGCCAGATCACGTACTGCGGGGACCAGACCTTGTTGCAGAGCAGGAAGGCGGCCACGGTCAGGAAGAACACCTGCGGCAGTCGCGGGCGGCGCGGCGCGAGCAGGATCAGCGCCGCAATTCCGGCGCAGGCCAGCCCGAAAATGAGCACCGACGCCAGGTTGAGTACGTGCAGCGACAGGCTGCCGAGCACCGGCCAGTGCTCGGCCTCGAAGAAATACCAGATCGAGCCCCAGTCCGCGCCCCTGGCCTCGTTGAACCGGTAGAACGTCGACCAGCCCCCCGGCGCGAGCACGGCGACGGGCACGTTGACGGCGAGCCAGGCGGCGGCGGCCGAGGCCGCGGTCACGCACCAGGCTCGCAGCTGGCCCGTGCGCAGGCAGAGCACCAGCAGCGGGCCGAGCAGGAACAGCGGATAGAACTTGGTGGCCACCGCCAGCCCGAGCAGGACGCCGGCCAGTACCCCGCGCCGGGCCGCCCAGGCGGCCATGCCCAGCGCGGTCAGGCTCATCGCGATCAGGTCCCAGTTGATGAAGGACGCGAGGACGAGGGCCGGGGCGAGCGCGACCAGCAGCGCCGTCCAGCGCCGGGACGGCCCGGCCAGGTAGGCGGTGGCCAGCACGCCGGCGATCGTGCAGACGGCCAGCAGCAGCACGGTGACGTCGAAGAACTCCCGGCCCCTGGTGTACGGATTGCTGATCGGGCTGACGATCCAGGCCACCGCCTGCATCGCGGCCCCGATGATGACCGGGTACTCCACCGGGTGACCGATATACGGCACCTGGCCAGCCGAGAGGCCCTCGCCGAAGTACAGCGGGTAGATGTCGGTGTAGCAGTGCGCCTGGTACTGCTCGAGTCCCACGTTCCAGGCCCCGGCCCGGCAGGCCGCCTTATTGAGGAATCCCAGTGCGCTGCCGGCCAGGCTGGCGGTCACCAGCGCGGTGGCCGAGCCGGCCAGGATGGCGCGCCGGCCGTAGGCCGGGGCAGGCCGTCTCACCCCTTCACCTGCCTGTGCTCCGGCCACCTCTCGCTCCGTCCCGGCCGCCGCTCGCCGTCAGCCTGATCCTGCCCGCCTTGTGCCGCCCGCCGCGCGCCGCCGGGCCGCGGCCGGGCCGCCGTCGGGGGCCAGGCTATCGGCCCGGCCGAGGCTGTCGGGATGGCCCGGCGATGACTGGACGGGGACTGAAGGCTGCCTATCGGTAGGATTCTGCTCGGGCCCGCCCGGCACCGGCATATCCGCAATGATCGCGGGACGCCGCAGGACCGACGCGTACGCTGGCACTCAACGCCGTCCCTGGAGGTCGTCTTGGCGCTGCGGATCATCATCGGGCTGGCCCTGACCGTGATCGCGGCCGCGGTCGCCGGTCACCGGCTGTGGTGGCTGTCCCGGCTGGCCCGCACCGGGCAGCCAGCCCCGGAGCGCATCGAGGCGCTGCGCGAGCACCCCGGCCGGGGCGCGGAGACCCAGGCGGAAGAGGTCCTCGGCCAGCGCAAGCTGCTCAAGTGGACAGTGCCGGGGATCGCGCACTTCCTCGTCTTCTGGGGCTTCATCATCCTGATCCTGACGATCATCGAGGCCTACGGCGACCTGTTCAGCAAGACGTTCGCCATTCCCGGCATCGGGACCTGGGCCTGGGTGGGCTTCCTGGAGGACTTCTTCGCCGTCGCCGTGCTGGCCGGCATCGCGATGTTCACGGTGATCCGGCTGCGGAACAGCCCCAAGCGCGAGGGCCGCAAGTCCCGCTTCGCCGGATCGCACGCCGGCGCCGCCTGGCTGGTCTTGCTCGGCATCTTCCTGGTCGTGGCCACGCTGCTGCTGTACCGGGGCGCGCAGGTCAATACCGGCGACTTCCCCTATCCGCACGGCGCGTTCGCCTCGCAGCTGGTCGGGCACTGGCTCGCGCCGCTCGGCCGGAGCGCCAACTCCGCCATCGAGACCACGTTCATCCTGGCCCAGCTGGCCGTGATCCTGGCCTTCGGCGTCTTCGTCACCTACTCCAAGCACCTGCACATCGTCATCGCCCCGCTGAACGTGCTGTTCGCCCGGCGGCCCAGCGGGCTCGGCCCGCTGCAGCCGATGCGCTCGAACGGCAAGCTGCTGGACTTCGAGGAGGCCGACCCGGACACCGATGTCTTCGGCGTGGGCAAGATCGAGGACCTGAGCTGGAAGGGCATGCTGGACCTGGCCACCTGCACCGAGTGCGGCCGCTGCCAGTCGCAGTGCCCGGCCTGGGCCACCGGCAAGCCGCTGTCACCGAAGATGGTCATACTCGACCTGCGCGAGCACGCGTTCGCGAAGGCCCCGTACCTGCTGGCCGGCTCCGACGAGGCACGCGAGCAGCTGCCTGACTCGGTCAAGGCGGAGGCACAGCGGCCGCTGGTGGGCGACGCGGCGGCCGGCGGCGTCATCGACCCGGACGTGCTCTGGTCCTGCACCAACTGCGGCGCCTGCGTGGAAGAGTGCCCGGTCGATATCGAGCACATCGATCACATCACCGGCATGCGCCGGCACCAGGTGCTGATCGAGTCGGCGTTCCCCGCCGAGGCGTCCACGATGCTGAAGAACCTGGAGAACAAGGGCGACCCGTGGGGCATGGGCGGGGCCCGGCGGACTGACTGGATGACCGAGCTCGATTTCGAGGTCCCAGTCGTGGACGGCCCGGTCGGCGCGGACGTCGAGTACCTGTTCTGGGTCGGCTGCGCCGGCGCGCTCGAGGACCGGGCGAAGAAGACCACCAAGGCCATCGCGCAGCTGCTGCACACGGCCGGCGTGACCTTCGCCGTGCTCGGGCCGGCCGAGTCCTGCACCGGAGACCCGGCGCGGCGGATGGGCAACGAGTTCGTGTTCAGCATGCTGGCTCAGCAGAACATCGAGACCCTCAACGAGGCCGGCGCCCGCAAGATCGTGGCCAGCTGCCCGCACTGCTTCAACACCATCGCCAACGAGTACCCCCAGCTGGGCGGGAACTACGAGGTCATGCACCACACGCAGCTGCTGGCGCAGCTCGTCGCCGACGGCAGGCTCACCCCGGTCACCCCGATTGACGAGAAGATCACTTATCACGACCCCTGCTTCCTCGGCCGCCACAACCGCGTCTTCACCGCGCCGCGGGAGATCATGGAACAGGTCCCCGGTGTCAAGGCGCAGGAAATGCACCGGTGCAAGGAACGCGGCTTCTGCTGCGGCGCGGGCGGCGCCAGGATGTGGATGGAAGAGCGGATCGGCAAGCGGATCAATACCGAGCGGATCGACGAGGCGCTCGGCACCGATCCGGACACCATCTCCACCGGCTGCCCGTTCTGCCTGGTCATGCTCGGCGACGCGATCAGCGCCAAGAAGGGGTCCGGTGAGGCTAAAGAGTCCCTGGAAGTCGTCGACGTGGCCCAGCTGCTGGCCAGGGCCGTCGAGCAGCCGGCCCCGGCGGCCCGCGGCAGCGCCGAGCCGGCGTGAGGCGGCAGGCCGCGGCGCCGGGCCGGTTAGCGGGCCGGCGGTAGAACGGCCAGCTGATGGACTCACGGCGGGCCGAGTCGTTCAGCGACGGCGTGTTCGCCGTCGCCATCACGATCCTCGTCTTCAACCTGCTGCCGATCGGCGCTCAGCGGCTCAGCACCAGGGTGCTCGCTGACCACTGGCCGAACTACTTCGCCTACGTGGTCAGCTTCCTGACCATCGGGATCATGTGGATGAACCACCACACCCTGCTGGCCCAGGTAACGAAGGTGGACCGGCCGCTGCTCGTGCGTAACCTCTTCCTGCTGATGGGGATTGTGGCCATCCCCTTCCCGACCGCGCTGGTCGCCGAGCACCTCACCAGGGACGTGGCCGGCGGCAGCCTGGCCACCGTGGCCTACGGGCTGGTCATGATCGCGATCTCGGTCGGCTACGCCTCCGTGTGGCTCTACATCACCTCGCATCAGCAGAAGCTCGGCGCCAGGCGGCAGATCAGCGCGCCGCGCATGGCCACGATCCGGTTCACCGGCGGCCTGGCCGGCTACGTGGCGGGAACCCTGATCGCCGCGTTCGTCTCCTCCGTGCTGGCCCTGGCCCTGTTCGGCCTGCTCGCCGTCTACTACATGTTCGAGCACCTGCCCGACCCGGCCGAGGCGGACTCCGAGCCGCCCGCAGGCCCCGGCCGCGCCGTCGGCTGAGGGGATTCGCCGGGCGAGCAGGGGGGCCCGGCCGGCTGCTACGGGACGGTGCGCACGGGCAGCCAGATCCGGACCCTGGTGCCATGCCCGGGCCAGGACTCCAGCGTGGCCTGCCCGCCATGCGCCACGGCGATGGCCTGGACAATCGACAGCCCCAGCCCGCTGCCGCCGCCGCGGTCGGCCCGGCTGCCCTGGCGGAGGCCGGCGGCGCGCGGACCGGCCTCCGGGCCGGCCGCGGGGTGCCCGGCGCCGGGCAGCGCATCCGCATCGGGCCCGGCGGCGGAGCCATGGTCTGCTGCCCCTGGCCCGGCTTCGCCGCCGGGACCGCCCCGGTCGGCAGCCCGGTGGAACCTGTCGAAGGCACGCGCGGCGTCCTGCGCCGACATGCCCGGCCCGGCGTCAGCCACCTCGATCAGGACCCCGCCGGTGATCGCGCCCAGCCGGACCGCGACCGGCGCGCTGGCCGGGGCGTGCGCGCGGACATTGCCCAGCAGGTTGGCCAGTACCTGGCGGATCCGCGGCTCATCCACCACCGCCACCAGCCGGGGCGGCGCCTCCGCCCGAACGGGCCGGCCCGGCTCGACGGCTATCGCGTCCGCGACCGCGTCCCTGACCACGCTGGAAAGGTCCGTCTCGGTCAGGTCCAGCGAGGATGTCCGGTCCAGCCGGGCCAGCTCCAGCAGCTCGCCCACCAGGGTGCTCATCCGCTGCGCTTCCTGCTCGATCCGGCGCATGGCGCTCGGCAGCTGGTCGGGCCCCAGCGCGCCCTGCCGGTAGAGCTCGGCATAGCCGCGGATGGTGGTCAGCGGGGTGCGCAGCTCATGCGAGGCGTCGGCGGCGAACTCCCGCACCTTCTGCTCGGACCGCAGCCGGGCGCCGAATGCCTGCTGGATCCGGTCGAGCATGGTGTTGATCGCCGACCCGAGCCTGCCCACCTCCGTCTGGTCGTCGGCATCCGGCATCCGCGCCGTCAGGTCGCCGCGCGTGGTGATGTCCTGAGCGGTGACCGCCATCTGATCGAGCGGGTCGAGGCCGCGGCCGATCAGCCATTCCCCGAAAATGGCCAGCAGGGCGATCAGCGCGCCGCCGGTGATCAGCTCCACGATGATGAAGCTGCGGATCTGCCGGGCGGCGGCCCCGGTGGGCTGCGCCACGACGAGCGTGCCGGGCCCGCCCTCGGCGGCGGTCAGCCGCCTGGCCACGATGGTGAGCCGGGTGCCGCCCAGCGACGACGGGAGCGCGTCCGGGCGGTCGCCCAGATAGGAACGCAGCTGGCCGCTCGCCACGATCTGCGAGATCGCCGAGACGAGCGCCCGGCTGGCTGACCCGGAGGTCAGGGGCTGGACCTGGCCGCCAATCACGGTGATGGCGGCGTAGCCGCCCGGATGGCGCGCGATCTCGCCTGGTCCGTAGGTGGACTCGGCCTTCAGCCCGGCGGCAAACTGCGCGCTGACGTGCCGGGCCAGCGCGACGGTGCTCACCGTGCCCATGATCAGCAGGAAGGCCGTCGTCACGCACACCAGCAGGACGAGCATCCGCGCGCGCAGGGACAGCCTGCGGGAGCCGCCGCTCATCCGCTCATCCCGGCCCGGCGCGGCCGCGGTCCTGCGGCCGCAGGCTGTAGCCGACGCCGCGCTGGGTGTAGATGACCGGAGGTCCCAGGGGGTCAAGCTTGCGCCGCAGGTAGCTGACGTAGGTCTCGACGATCTGGGACTCGCCCGCGTAGTCCCAGCCCCACACGCTCTCCAGCAGCTGGGCCCGGGTCAGCACCCGGCCCTGATGCCGCATCAGGTAGGCGAGCAGGCGGAACTCGGTCGGCGACAGCTCGACGGGCACGCCCGCCCGGTGCACGGTCCAGCGGTCCTCGTCCAGCTCGATGTCCCCGGCCCGCAGCGGCCCGGCGGCCGCCCCGGCCTGGTCGCCAGTCCCGGAGGTCCGGGACGCGCGCCGCAGCACCGCCCGCACCCGGGCCACCAGCGCCTCCACCGAGAACGGCTTGGTCACGTAATCGTCTCCGCCGATGGCCAGCCCGGTCACCGTGTCCGAGGACGTATCCCGCGCAGTCAGGAAGATCACCGGCACCTCGTTGCCCGCGGCCCGGAGCCGGCGGCAGACCTCGAAGCCATCCATGTCGGGCAGCATGACATCCAGGACGATGAGGTCAGGCCCCCTCGCCTCAGCCTGGCGCAGCGCGTCCTTGCCGCTGGCGGCGGTCGTGACGGAGCAGCCGTGGAACTTCAGCGCGACCTGCACGAGCTCGCGGATGTTGGGCTCATCGTCTACGACGAGTACCTGCGGAATGCGGTCGCTGTCTGTCATGACGCCTCTGGCTCATTCTCGCGCGTGCTGCGGCGGCCGGCGGACCAGGCCGCCGCAGGGTGGCCGTCGTCCGCCCGCCAGCTGGAGGCTACCGCGGCCCGGCCGGCGGCCCGGCCGCCGTGGCCGCCGGACACCGCGCACCCTGCCCGGCGCGCGGCGGGCAGGGTGCGCGATGCCGGGCCTGCGGATGACCGCTCACGCAGCTGGCGAGCCGGCGGCGGCGGGCGCGGCGATGACGATCAGGCGCGCATCACTGGCACCGCTGATGACAGGGCCGCCCACGAAGACCCGCTGGCCGTCGGCCAGGGCACCGCTGTCGGTGCGCTGGCCGCCCTCGCGGATCACCGAGTTGCTGACGAGGTCCCACGTCCAGGTCGTGCCGTCCGCCGCCCGGACGACCACGGCGGAGGAGCTGGCCGACTCGACGACGCCGCGCTCGAAGGCCAGGGTCCTGACGCCGTTCCTGGTGGTGAAGGTGAACTGGCCATGCAGTCCGCCCAGCACCCGCAGCCGGCCCAGCCGGCCCCGGCAGGCGGCCCTGACCAGCCTGGCCGCCCGGGGATGCCCGCTGCTGCGCAGTTCCTGCGCAGCCTTCCGGCAGGCCGCGATCGCCGCGCTGCCGGGCGTGGCCGGCGATGCCGCCGTGAGGCTGTCTCCAGCCGGTGACGAGGCGTTGCTGAGCACGGCGCTCAGCGCGCCGGCCTGGCCGGCCGGCGCGGCCGCCGCCGACGGCGGGCCGGCCAGCGCCACTCCGGCCACCGCGCCCCCGCCGGCCAGCACGGCGGCGGCGGCGATCCCGATGCCGAGCCGCCGCAGCCGACCGGGGCCGCGCCGCGGCGGCTGCGCGCCGGGCGCCTGCCGAGGTGATCCTGACGGTCCATTCCAGCCGATGGGCTCGGTGGGCCGGCCTTCTTCGGATTCGTCCATGTTGTCCATGTTCACGATCCTGCCCCGATGCCCCGGGAGATCGGGTCACCGATCCTGTGAGCTACCCGGGAACAGCCGGCCAATCTGCCCGGGGCTGCACGCTACATCCGCTCGGGCACCGGGATGCCGAGCAGGCCCAGGCCCGCGCTGAGCACGCGCAGCGTGAGAGCGGCCAGCGCCAGCCTGCTCGCGCGCAGCGATCCCTCAGCGGTCAGCACCGGGCACTGCTCATAGAAGGTCGTGAAGGCGCTGGCCACCTCGAACAGGTAAGTGGCCAGCTTGTGCGGCTCCGCTGTCGCCGCGACGTCACCCACCGCCGTGGCGAAGCCGAGCAGCCGCAGCGCCAGCGCCCGCTCGGGGTCGCCGGTCAGCGTGATCGGGCCGGTCACGTGCTCGGGCTGCAGGCCCGCCCGGTGAAAGATCGAGCGGATCCGGGCGATGGCGTACTGCAGGTAGGGCCCGGTGTTGCCGGTCAGCGCGAGCATGCGGTCGAAGTCCAGCACGTAGCTGGTGTCCCTGGCCACCGACAGATCGGCGTACTTGAGCGCGCCGATCCCCACCGTCTCGGCGATCTGGGACCGCAGCTCGGGATCGTCGTAGCGGTCCTTGATGACTTCCTCGGCGCGCTCGACCGCCTCGTCCATCAGCGTGACCAGCTTGATCTGCTCGCCGGCCCTGGTCCGCAGCCGCTGCCCTCCCGGCGCGGTCATCAGCCCGACGACCGCGTGCTCGGCCGTGGCCGCGCCGGTCAGCCAGCCGGCCTGCCTGGCCACCGCGAACACCATCTCCAGGTGCTGGTGCTGCTCGGAGCCCACCACGTAGATGATCCGGGTGGCGCCCAGCTCGGTGAGCCGGTACCGGATGGCGGCGATGTCGGTGCTGTCATACCCGTAACCGCCGTCGCTCTTGCGCAGCATCAGCGGCAGCGGCCGGCCATCGCGGCCGGTGAATCCGGGCGGGAAGGCGCACAGCGCGCCGTCACTGATGACCGCGATGCCCTTGGACTCCAGCTCGGCGCAGACGTCGGCCAGCATCGGGTTGTAGAAGCTCTCCGGGGCCATGTCGGCGTCGGTGAGGGTGATGTCGAGCCGGTCATACAGCCTGCGCAGGTACTCCATCGAGTCATCGACCAGCAGCCGCCACAGCCGCATGGCCTGCTCCTCGCCCGCCTGCAGCTGGACGACGCGCTGCCGGGACCTGGCGGCGAAGGCGGGATCGCTGTCGAACTTGGCCCGCGCGGCCTGATAGAACGCGGTGAACTCGCCCGCCGCCAGCTGGTCGGCGGTCGCCTGCTCGCCGAGGTCCAGTGCATGCTCGATCAGCATGCCGAACTGGGTGCCCCAGTCGCCCAGGTGCGCCGCGCGGATGACGGCATGACCGAGGTGCTCGAGCACGCGCACCAGGGCGTCACCCACGACCGTCGCCCGCAGGTGCCCGGCGTGCAGTTCCTTGGCCACATTGGGCCCCGAGTAGTCGACCACGACGCGCCTGGCCGGCTCGGCCGGCGTCACGCCCAGCCGCGGGTCGGCGAGCTGCCCGGCGGCCTGCTCGGCTATCCAGCCGTCGCGCAGCGTGATGTTGATGAAGCCGGGCCCGCTCACCTGGGCGTCAGCGACCGCGGCGGCGCCGGCCAGCCCCGCGGCGACTTGCTCGGCCACCTCCCGCGGCGGCCGGCCAAGCCGCCTGGCCAGCGACAGGGCCACATTGGACTGGTAGTCGGCGAACTGGGACGGCCGGATGAGCGGATCGGCCGCTGCGTATGCCTCGCCGAGCTCGGCGGTCAGGGCAGCCTGGACCAGGCCTCCGAGCGCTATCTCCGGATCCGTCATCCTGCCAGCCTATCGGCCCGGCCCGGCTAAGGCCGGCGCAGGAAGTGACTGCCGCGAGCCGGACCGAGCCGCTCGGTGATCCGGTCGGTGATCCGGGCCGCGGCCAGGTCGGCGGCGAGCAGGCAGGCGGCCGCCGCGCCACGGGCGGTGACGGCGCCATGCGCGATGACTACCGTCCCTTCCAGGCCCAGCAGCGCGGCACCGCCGTATGTCTCGGCGTCGAGCCGATTGCCCAGCTCGCGCAGCCCGCGGCGCTGCAGCAGCGCGCCGAGCCTGGCGGCCCGCGACCCGCCCAGGGCCTCCCGCAGCTGGCGGGCGGCGAAGCTTGCCGTCCCCTCCACCGTCTTCAGTGCCACGTTGCCGGTGAAACCGTCGGTCACGATCACGTCGAGGCTTCCGGACAGCAGGTCGCTGCCCTCGACGTTGCCGGCGAAGCTGATCGGCAGCCCGCCGTGCGACGGCTCCGCGTCCAGCAGCTCGTGCGCCCGCCTGGCCAGCTTGTTCCCCTTTCCCGGCTCGGCGCCGATGCTGAGCAGGCCGACGCGCGGCTCGGTGATGCCGAACGCCGTCTGCGCGTACGCCACGCCCAGCTGGGCGAACTGCAGCAGCATCTCGGGCTTGGGGTCAGCGATCGCGCCCACGTCGAGCAGCAGCGTCGGCCCCGGCGTGGTCGGCAGCACGACGGCCAGCGCGGGACGGGACACGCCGGCCAGCGGGCGGAGCCGCAGCCTGGCGGTCGCCACGATGGCGCCGGTGGATCCGGCCGACATGACGGCCACCGCCTGGCCCCGGTGCACGAGCTGGCAGGCCACCGCGATGCTGGACCGCGGGCGGCGCCAGCTGGCCAGCGCCCCCTCGTCCATGCTGAGCGTGTCCTCCGCGGCGACCACCCGGATGTCGTCCTGGGCACCATGCCGGGCCAGCAGCGGGCGCAGCAGGCCGGCACGCCCGGTGAGCACGACCTGGGCGCCGTGCTCACGCACCGCCATGACGGCCCCGGCGACGATCTCGGCGGGCGCGTGGTCGCCGCCCATGGCATCGACGGCCACCGGCCCGGCCGGCGGCCCCGGCCGCATCGCTCCATGCAGGCCGGGCAGGCCTGACGGCCGCGGTGCGTGCGGGACCGGGAGCCCGGCCGGCGGCGGCACGGGCAATCCGGCAGGCGGCGCCAGCCCGGCCGCGGAGCGCGGCGGGGTGAGCTCTGGATCGCGGTCCGGGCGCCGGTCGCCTGGTGGCAGGTCGCTGGCGGCGGGCCGGCCCGGGCGGGTCAGGTCGCCGTCCTGGCCGCGACGGCGCACGGGGTCACCGGGGGCCGCTCCCCGAACTGGCGCGCGCTGGTGTCCCGCATGCGGCCAAGCCTCTCACCGCCCGGATTCGGGCGGCTGGCGGGTGCCCGGAAGCTGCTCCGGGGCCAGCCGGGGTCACCGGCCAGCGGCTGGGTGAAACCGGTCGGCGCAGCGCATAGATCTCCCCGGATCCGGGAAGTTCTGCGAGCAATGGGGTCAGGGGAGACCGGCTGGCGGAGCCAGGAACATATCAGGAGGAAGGCGCATCAACGAATCGCAGGTTCCCCTACAGTTAGCTGACGGGCGGGGGATCGCACTGGGCGAACGGGGGCGCAGGCAACGCTGAGCTTGCCTTGAGCGTTCTCCAATCGTCATCTCTTGACATGGTCTGCCCGGCAGCGAGTGACAGGCCAGCAGCGTCTCAGAGATTGGCCGGATCTGGCGGGGCGGCCCCGCCTCCGGCGTACAGATGGCACGCACGGCGAGGATTGCCGAGGAGCGGCGGCCGGAGGGAGCTGCAATTGACTGGTCAGCGGGATGAGATCGCGGTCCCGGTGCAGAGGCGAGGGTTCCGCGCCTATACGGCGAAGCACCTGGATGGCCTTGCCGCCCGTGCAGGGCTGAGCGCGGCGGACCGGCTCGCGGTGCGGGCGGTGGCGACCGTGCTGCCCTTCAGGACCAACCACTACGTCGTCGAGCGGCTCATCGACTGGGATGCTGCGCCTGACGACCCGATCTACCGTCTCGTCTTCCCGCAGCCGGACATGCTGCCCGAGCAGGACGTGCGAGCCATCGCGGGCCTGCTCTCGCGCGACGCGCCCGAGCGCGAGATTCAGGCGGTGGCGCACGCCGTCCGGATGCGACTCAACCCGCATCCGGCCGGCCAGCTGGCCCTGAACACCCCGGCGCTGACCGACGAGCCGCTGCCAGGCGTGCAGCACAAGTACCCGGAAACCGTGCTGATCTTTCCCAAGCAGGGGCAGACCTGCCACGCGTACTGCACGTACTGCTTCCGGTGGGCGCAGTTCGTCAACGAGCCCGATCTCAAGATGGCGACCGACGACACGGCCCGGATCACCAGCTACCTGCGGGCGCACCCGGAGGTGACCAGCGTGCTGATCACCGGCGGCGATCCCATGATCATGGGGACGGCCGTGCTCCGCCGGTATATCGAGCCGCTGCTCGACCCCAGCCTCGATCACGTCGAGTCGATCAGGATCGGGACCAAGTCGCTCGCCTACTGGCCGGACCGCTTCGTCGGCGACCCGGACGCCGAGGACACGCTGCGGCTGTTCGAGCAGGTGGCGGCGACCGGGAAGAACCTGGCGCTGATGGCACATTTCTCGCACCCGCGAGAGCTGGAGCCGCCCGCCGTGGCCGACGCGACCGCCCGGATCAGGGACGCCGGGGCGATCATCCGCACGCAGGCCCCCCTGATCAGGAGCATTAACGACAACTCGGTGACCTGGGCGCGGATGTGGCGGACCCAGCTCCGGCTGGGAATGGTGCCCTACTACATGTTCGTCGAGCGCGACACCGGTCCCCAGGGCTACTTCGCGGTGCCGCTGGCCAGGGGCCAGCAGATCTTCCGTGACGCCTACAGCAGCGTCTCCGGCCTGTGCCGGACCGTGCGCGGCCCGTCAATGTCGGCCACGCCCGGCAAGGTCTGCGTGGATGGTGTCGCCGAGATTGCCGGCCAGAAGGTCTTCGCGCTGCACATGATCCAGGCGCGTGACCCCTCCCTGGTGGGGCAGCCGTTCTTCGCCAGGTTCGATCCTGACGCCGTCTGGCTGTCCGACCTGAAGCCCGCGTTCGCCTCGAGGTTCCCCTTCGAGCCGGGCCCCGGTGAGCTGCCGGGACTATGGGCCCCGGAGATGCTCGCGCAGGCGACGTGACCGGCTAGGCGGCGCCCGCCGCCGACGCTGCCCCGGCCACCTCGGCCGGCCTTCCGCCGGACGGCGCCATGCCCGCGCGGCGCTGGACGAACAGGCAGCTGACCGCGCCGATCAGCAGGATCGCGATGGGCACCAGCATGGTGGGCCGCATGGCGTCGACGAAGCCGTTGCTGAAGATGACGCCGCCCAGGCCCGTCGGCTTCTGCCCGGCCCCCACTTCGAGGCCGCCCTTGACCGCGGCCTGGAAACCGGTCACGACGTGCTGCCGGAGCGCGGCAGGCATCCCGGCCGTGCGCTCGGTGGCCTGGCTCGTCAGCGAGGCGACCAGCCGGTTCTGCAGCAGCGCGCCGACGCCGGCGGTGCCGATCACGCTGCCGACCTGGCGGGTGGTGTTGAAGACCCCGGAGGCGGCGCCTGCCATTCGCGGATTGACGTTCCGCATGGCGACGGTCGTCATCGGGGCGAAGGTGCAGCCGATGCCGAGCCCGGCCACGAACTGCGGGGCCAGGAAGTCATACCAGGCCGATGACGGCTGCGCGGTCAAGGCGATCCACGCCATGCCGCCGGCGAAGAGCAGCAGCCCGGCGAGAAGGATGAACTTGCCGCCGACCCGGTCGGACATCCGCCCCGCCGCCGGCGCCACGAACATCGAGATGAGGGACGCCGGGGCCATCGTGAGGCCCGCCTTGAGCGCGGAGAAGCCGAGCACGGTCTGCAGGTAGATCGTGAACGGCAGGAAAATGCCCAGCATGCCGATGGCGATGGTGGCCGCCACCAGGTTCATCAGCGCGTAATTGCGGTCCCTGAACAGGGCGAACGGGACCAGCGGCTCCCTGTCCTGCCGCCGCGCCTGCACGAGCAGGAAGGCGGCGAGCAGCGCCGCGCCGACCGCCAGCACGAGCGGGATCGAGAGGAAGGACGTGATCGTGCCCCAGTCATACTTCTGGCCCTCGACCAGCCCGTAGCAGATGGCCAGCAGCGCGGCGCTGGCCAGGGCAACCCCGGCGACATCGAAGCGGTGCCGCTGGCCGGTGCGCAGGTCCGGGATCAGGATGATGGTCAGGACCAGGACGACGGCGCCGATCGGCAGGTTGATGAAGAAGATGTACCGCCAGTCAAAGGCGGTCACCAGCAGCCCGCCCAGGGTCGGCCCGGCGATGGTGGCCACGCCGGCGACGGCTCCCCACACCCCGAACGCGGCCCCGCGCCGCTCCGGCGGGAACACCATGGTCAGCATCGCGAGGGTCTGCGGCATCAGCAGCGCGGCGCCGAGGCCCTGAATGGCGCGGAAGCCGATCAGCCAGCCGGCCGTCGGGGCCAGGCCGCAGGCCGCGGACGCGACGGTGAACAGGGCCACCCCGGCGAAGAACATCTTCCGCTGGCCGAGCAGGTCGCCCAGCCGGCCCGCGGTGATCAGCAGCACGGCGAGCACGAGGGCGTAGGCGTTGATCACCCACAGGACATCGTCGAGCGAGGCGTGCAGCCTCGTGACCATGTTCGGGATCGCGATGTTGACGATCGTCAGGTCCAGCAACGTCATGAAGAACCCGAGCGAGACGACCAGCAGGACGACCCACGGATTACCGCGATACTGCTTCACGATGCCCTCCCTGCGGCGGCACGCCCGGCCGCCGTCGCCGCACCGGAGCCTAGCGATGAGAACCAGCAGCAGCCTGCTAGGTCCGGCCGGGGCGCGCAGTGACCGCGCGGCCACCACCCCGGTAGACCGAGCGTAACTGGCACCGCTGACATTCCCGGATCACCGAAGCCCGTCCGGCTGGCCGGCCGCCGCGGGCAGTATGCTCCCGGCCATGGACGTGAACGGAACATCTGCGATCGTTTCTGGCGGCGCCAGCGGCCTGGGCGAGGCGACCGTCCGGGCGCTGGCCGCGGCCGGCGCCACGGTAGTCGTCGCCGACCTGAACTCCGAGCGCGGCAAGGCACTCGCCGACGATGTCGGCGGGGTGTTCGCCCGCACCGACGTGGCCGACGAGCAGTCGGTGCACGCCGCCGTGGCGGCAGCCGAGGCGACTGGCGCTCCGCTCCGGGTCGCCGTGAGCTGCGCGGGCATCGGCTGGGCGTCGCGGACGGTGAGCCGGGACGGCACGCCGCACGACCTCGGCACTTACCGCAAGGTCATCGACGTCAACCTGATCGGGACCTTCAACGTGATGCGCATCGGCGCCGCCGCCATCGCCCGGACCGATCCTGCTGACGCTGACGGCCAGCGCGGCGTCGTCATCAACACCGCGTCCATCGCCGGGCTCGAAGGGCAGACCGGGCAGATTGCCTACTCCGCGTCCAAGGGCGGCATCATCGGCATGACGGTGCCGGCCGCCCGCGACCTGGCCGCTATCGGGGTCCGGGTCAACACCATCTGTCCCGGCATCATCGACACCCCGATTTACGGCTCCGGCCCGGCGAGTGAGGAATTCAAGGCGAAGCTGGTCGCTCCCGTCGTGTTCCCGAAGCGGATGGGCACCGCCGCGGAGTTCGCCCAGCTAGCCCTGGCGCTGATCGCGAACGACTACATGAATGCCGACGTCATCCGCTTTGACGGGGGCATCAGGTTCCAGCCCAGGTAGCCGCCCGCCCGTTCCGGCCCAGGTAGCCGCCCACCGACCGCCCCAGCGAGGACAGGCAGATGACGGACGACGTCCTGACCGAGGTAGCCGACGGGATCGCCGTCATCACCGTGAACCGCCCGGGGGCGCGCAACGCGGTCAACGGCGCGGTGGCCCGCGGCATCGCTGCCGCCATCGAGGAATTCGACGAGCGCCGCGACGTGCGCGTGCTCATCCTCACGGGGGCAGGCGGCACCTTCTGCGCGGGCATGGACCTGAAGGGCTTCCTGGCTGGCGACGTCCCGGTGGCCGGCGACCGCGGATTCGGCGGGATTGCGGAACGGCCTCCGGTCAAGCCGGTCATCGCGGCGATCGAGGGCTACGCGCTGGCCGGCGGCTTCGAGCTGGCCCTGGCCTGCGACCTCATCGTGGCCAGCGAGGAGGCGAAGTTCGGCCTGCCCGAGGTCAGGCGGGGGCTGGCGGCCGGGGCTGGCGGCCTGACCAGGCTGCCGCGGCGGATTCCCTACCACGTGGCCATGGAGATCGCCCTGACCGGCGAGCACTTCCCGGCGGGCCGCCTGCACGCCGCCGGCCTGGTGAACATGATCGTCCCGGCCGGGCGGGCGCTCGACGGCGCGCGCGAGCTGGCTGGCCGGGTCGCCCTCGGCGCCCCGCTGTCGCTCGCGGCCAGCAAGCGGGTCATCGCCGCGGCGGCTGACTGGGACAGCAGCGAGGCATTCGCCCGCCAGAGCGAGATTATCGGCCCGGTCTTCACCTCCGCCGACGCGATCGAGGGCGCCACGGCGTTCGCCGAGAAGCGGCCGCCAGCCTGGCGGGGCGAGTGACGGCAGGCGCCGGCGCCGGGCAGCGGCCATCCGGTAACTTGCCGCGCAGGCCGCGTCTGGGAGATTCGGCGCCGCCGATCTCTTAAGATTTCCGGTCAGGGGCTCATGGGCGCGACGGCGATCGCAGCGCTTCCGCCGCAGCAGGGAGAAGATTCAGGATGACAGTTCCGCGGATCAGCGTTGTTGTGCCCTTCCACAACAATGAGGATCTGCTGGATGAGTGCCTGCGCTCGATCGCGGCCCAGACGTTCACCGACCTTGAGGTGATCATGGTGGACGACGGGTCGACGGACGGCAGCAGCGAGATCGCCGCGGCTCGTGCCGCCGCCGACCCGCGGTTCACCCTGGTCCAGGTCCCGAACGGGGGCCCCGGCTACGCGCGCAACCGCGGGGTCGAGCGGGCCACCGGCGAGTTCCTGGCCTTCGTCGACGCCGATGACGCCCTGCCCCGGCACGCCTACGAGAAGATGCTGCACACGCTCGAGCAGTCGGGCTCTGACTTCGCGTCCGGCCACGTGCAGCGGATCGGCCCGATGGGCATCACCGTGTCGGCCCTGCATGCCCGGGCGATCAAGGGCCGCCGTATCGGCACTCACATCAGCCGGACGCCGGCCTTGTTCTATGACATATCGGTATGGAACAAGCTGTTCAGGAAGTCGTTCTGGGACGCCCGCCACCTGACCTACCCCGAGGGCATGGTCTGGGAGGACATTCAGCTCATGACCAGGGCTCATGTCCTGGCCAGGGCGGTGGACGTGCTACCAGAGCCGGTCTACTTCTGGCGGGAGCGGGACAAGGGCGCGCTGTCCATCACGCAGTCCCGCACGGACATCAGCAACTTCCGGGACCGCATTACCGCGCTGCTCGCCATCGACGCGTTCCTGCGCCGGCACAAGCCGGCCAGGCTGCTCCGCCAGCACCAGACCAAGGCGCTCGTCAACGACATCTGGCTGTACGTTCGCGAGATCCAGCGGACGAGTGACAGCTTCCGGGCCGAGTTCATCGAGCTGACGGCCGGCTACCTGGCCCAGGTCGACAAGCGGGTGTTCCGGACGATCCAGTCCTGGCAGAAGCTCGCCTACCACCTCATTGCCCAGCGCCAGCTGCCTGAGCTGATCGAGTTCATGACCTGGCGCTCCCAGCAGCCGAACAAGACCGTGCCGGTGATCAGGAAGATGGGTCGGCTGACGGCCGACCTGCCGTTCCGGGGCGACAGCCGCCTGGGCGTGCCGGACCGGGTGTACCGGCCGCACTGGCGCGAGCTTGACCCGTTCGTCCGGGTCGAGGGCGTTACCTGGGAGGCCGGCAGCCTCGTGATCACCGGCTGCGCCTACGTGCCGTCCGTGGATGTCACCAAGCGCCAGCACACCTCGAAGGTCGTGGTCCTGCGACCGCGGAACAAGCTGAGGCCGCCGCTGGTGATACCGGCCAGGTCGTTCCGGCATGAGGGCGCGACCGCGTGGTCGCGGCAGGACAGGTACGACTATGACTGGGCCGGGTTCCGCTGCGCCATCAGTCCCCGCCTGTTCCGGGCCGGCCATCGCTGGCTGACCGGGGACTGGGACTGCTTCGTCCTGGTCCGGGGCCGCGGTGTCTGGCGGCCGGCGCGGCTGCACACGCCGACGGTCGGCCCCGCCGAGCGCCCGGCCATGCAGGAGGTAGCGCCGGGCGTGCGATTCGGCGCGCGCTGGATCGGCCGTCATCTGCACATCCAGGTGATCGAGACGCCTGCGGTGCTGCGGTCCTGCGGCCCGGCCGGCGACGGGGTCACCATCTCCGTCGAGGCCCGGCTGGCCGGCGGCGAGGAGGGCGCCGGACTCGCACTCGCGGCCCCTATCGGGACCGCTAGCAGGAAGCTCGCCGCCACGCGGGAAGCCCTCGGCGATGGCCGGGTCCGGCTCCGCGCGACGATCACCGGCGCCGACCTGGCCCAGCGACAGCGAGCCGGGCACGGTCCGGAAGACGGCCAGGCCCACGCCGTCGAGTGGGACCTGTACGTCACGACCGCTGGCCAGCGACGGGTGCGGGTCGCCTTCGCGCCCGACTGCCCGGAGCTCATATCCGCCGACGGCGGCAGGGAGATTGCGGTGGAGCGGACCAGGTACGGCAACGCGATCGTGGTGCACAGGGCGCCCCGGCCAGTTATTCAGGGGCACTCATGGTCCGCCACGGGAACCCTGACCCTGCGCGGCACCTTCTCGGCGCACCCTGGCCAGGAGTACGAGGTCCTGCTCCTGCGGAAGGGTTCCACCGACCGGTACGTCGTGCCGATGGCGCGCAGCGGCGAGGCGTTCACGATCACGATCGACGCCACGGCCATGCCCAGTTTCGGCTGGCGGCTGCCGCTGCGCGATGGCAGCTGGGACCTGGCGGTCCGGCGGCCGGGCCAGCCCGACGCGGACCTGGTCGTCCCGGCCTACGACCATGCCCGGCTGCCGGAGCCGGGAGAGAAAAGGCAGGTCTTCGGGCCGAAGGGGTACCGGTTCACCACGTCGGGCTATGACGTTCCCATCCTGACGGTCGGCACGGCGCTGAAGCTGACCGAAGACGGCCGGGTGCAGCGGCGCATGCTGCGCGGCGTCTACTACCCGCTGCAGCAGAAGCTGCCGCTACGGGACGCGGCGCTGTTCATCAGCTGGAAGGGGAAGGCGTGCACGGACAATCCGCGCGCCATCGCAGACGAGCTGCGGCGCCGGGGTGACGACCGGGAGCATCTGTGGGCCGTCAATGACTGGTCGGTGCCGTTGCCCGACGGGGCCACCGGCGTGCTGACCGGAACCGAGGACTACTTCGAGGCTCTGGCCAGGGCCAGGTACCTGATCTCCAACGATGACATGACGCCCGCCTACGCCAAGCGGGACGGCCAGGTCTACGTCCAGACCTGGCACGGCACGCCGCTGAAGCGCATCGGCTTCGACGTGGACCAGCCCCAGTTCATGAGCGGCACGAGCTATCTCGACCACCTGGCCAGGGACGTGGCGAAATGGGACCTGCTGCTGTCCCCCAATCCCTTCAGCACGCCGATCATGCAGCGTGCCTTCCGCTACGACGGCGAGATCTGCGAGTCCGGCTATCCGCGCAATGACCTGCTGTGCAGCCCGGACACCGAGCGGATCGCCGAGCAGGTGCGGGCGAGGCTGGGCATCCCGGCGGGCAAGCGGGTCGTGATGTACGCGCCGACCTGGCGGGACAACCAGTACTACGCGTCCGGCCGGTACAGGTTCGACTTCCGGCTGGATCTCGAGCGCGCCTGGCGCGAGCTCGGGGACGGGTACGTCATCTTGCTGCGCGGCCACCATCACATGGCCGATGACGTGCCGGCCGGAACCCGGCCGGGCTTCGTGATCAACGTCACCCGGTACCCGGAGATCACCGACCTGTTCCTGGTGAGCGACGCGATCATCACCGACTACTCGTCAGTGATGTTCGATTTCGCCCCGACCGGCAGGCCGATGCTCTTCTATACCTACGATCTCGAGCAGTACCGGGACAAGCTGCGGGGCTTCTACTTCGACTTCCAGGCCGAGGCGCCCGGGCCGCTGCTCGCCACCTCCGCCGAGGTGGTCGAGTCGATCGGCGACCTGGACGGGGTAGCGGCGCGGTACCGGCAGGCATATGCGGCGTTCCAGGCCAAGTTCTGCCCGCTCGACGACGGGAAGGCGGCCGCGCGCGCCTGCGACCGCATCTTCGGTACCTGACCGGCGTCCTTTAGGGTGTCTTTAGCTGCGCTGGACAGTCCGGTGGCGATCCGGCGGTAAAGTTCCGTGCGACCCTGCGATCCCCCCACTGAGCGTGCCGGGCGGGTGAGAATTGCAACGAAGCTGCCGGACCGCGAACGGAGTAGACCGTGCATCGCCGTGTTACCGCAAGGCTAGCCACCAGCTTGGCAGGTGATCATGTCTGACGGACCTGTGACGGGCGTGTCAGCCGTGCCCGGTGAGGAGAAGGCAGCAGCCCCCTCGCCCGCGACGGATCCGAAGGCGGCTGCCCCGCGGGAGACGCCGGCCGGCCGGCCACGATCGGCGGGCGGCCTGATTGCCCGGTGGCTGGTCGTCCTCGTCCCCGCGCTGGTCGAGCTCGTGGCCGGCGGATACAAGATCAGCCAGCCATCATTGTGGCGGGACGAGGGCTACACCAGGGAAGTCGTTCAATGGCCCATCGGCAAGATCCTGACGATGGCCCGGCACGAGGACGCCGTGCATGCCTTCTACTACGTCGTCATGCATCCGGTGGTGGCGGCCTTCGGCGTGTCGGCCACCACGCTGCGGATGCCCTCGCTGATCGCCAGCTGCGCCGCCGCCGGGCTGACCGCGGCGCTGGGCGCCCGGCTCGCCAGGGCCGGGGGGCTGCGCGCGCCCCTGCTCACCGGGCTGATGGCGGGCCTGCTGTTCGCCGCGCTTCCGCTGACGACCTGGTATGCCCAGGACGCCCGGCCCTACTCGATGGCGACGCTGTGCGCGGTCGGCGCGACGTACCTGTTCGTCCGCGCCATCGAGAAGCACAGCGGCCGGCTCTGGGTGGGATACGCGGTCGTCATCTTCATCCTGGCGCTGCTCAACCTGTTCGCGCTGCTGCTGGTCGTCGCGCACGGAGTCAGCCTGCTCATCATGCGGGCCAGGGCCAGGAGAATGAGCGAAGATCCCCGTTTCGCCGAGCCGCACGTGCCGCTGGAGGAGGGCGAGCTGCGGCCGCCGCACCGGCTGGTCGCGACCATGCTGGACGCGACGCGGAGCTGGTGGACATCGGTCATCGTGGCCGGCATCGTGCTGCTGCCGTTCATCGTCATCGGAATGTCGCAGTCGGGCCAGATCAGCTGGCTGACGCGGCCCGGCGTGACGACCGTCAAGAACATCATCTACGACTTCGCCGGAACCAGGGACCTGGTCATCCTGGTCGCGGCCCTGGCCGTGGTGACCTGCGTCGCGGACCTGTTCCGGCGCGCCAGCGCGCTGATCAACGTCGGCGTCATAGCGCTGCCCTGGCTGGCACTGCCGCCGGTTGTCCTGGTGGTCCTGTCCGAGGTCAAGCCGATCTACGACGAGCGTTACATCATCTTCTGCATGCCGGCCATCTCGCTGCTGGTGGCGGCCGGCCTGTGCTATGTCGGCGGCTACGCCGCGCAGCGCCTGGGCGGCCAGGACGTGCTGCGCTCTCGCGTCGTCGCGACCGTGCCGGTCGTGATCCTGCTGGCCGTCACGGCCCTGCTGCTCGTGCACCCGCAGCGGACCATCAGGACGACGGCCGCTCGACCGGATGACCTGCGCGGTGTCGCCGCGGTGCTGGCCGCCAACGAGCGGCCCGGCGACGCCGTCCTGTACCTGCCCTGGGGCACGCGCTCGGTCGCGCTGGGGTATCCGGGGCCATTCCAGAAGCTGCAGGACATCGGGCAGCGGCAGTCGGCCTACGCGTCGGCCACGCTGCGGGGCATGGAAGCATCGGGCAAGCTGCTGTCAACTCGTGACCAGCACCTGAGCAGGATGTGGGTGGTGACCCTCACCGGGCAGGCCATCCCGGACCACACCAAGCTCAGCCACGTCGAGTTCGCCCTGATCGGCAGGATGCACCTGATTCACCGCTGGAAGGTGAAGTCGGTCACCCTCAGCCTTTATACGCCAGCTGCCAGCTGAGCTCCGGCTTCGGGGCCCGCGGGGCAGTGCGGGGCAGGGCAGGCGATCCGCTGCCGGCCGGCGTCCGCCGCGGCGCGTGCCCGGCGAGCGCGCGGCGCAGCTTGGCCCGGCCGCGGTGCAGGCGGGACATGACCGTGCCGAGGGGGACCTCCATCATCCGGGCGATCTCCCGGTACGGGTATCCCTCGATGTCGGCCAGGTAGATGGTCGCGCGGAAGTCTTCCGGCAGGGCCCGCAGCGCCGCCAGCGCGTCGGAGTCACCCATCCGCTCCAGCGCCTCGGCCTCGGCCGACCTGGCCGGCCGGGCCAGCGGGTCACTGCCGCCCTGCCCCTCCTGGCCGACCTCGGGACTGAGGTCCGCGACCGGCTCGCGGCGCTTCTTCCGGTAGGAGTTGATGAAGGTGTTGGACAGGATCCTGTGCAGCCACGCGCGCAGGTTCGTGCCCGGAGTGAACTGGTGAAACGCGGCGTATGCCTTGGCGAGGGTCTCCTGCACCAGGTCCTCGGCGTCGCTGGGGTTCCTGGTCAGCCGCAGCGCAGCCGGGTAGAGCTGGGTCATGTAGGGCACCACGTCGTGCTCGAATCGGCGGTCCAGGTCGGGCGCGTGCGCCGTCGCGGCCATCGTCGTCCTCTCTCCGCCAGTCTGACCAGCGGGCTTACTAGTTCTTGGAAGTTACTAGACAGTACGACGCAATCGCTTGCAGTGACGTTCCGTGATCTGGGTCACGTTCCGCATCCAGGCAGCAGCTCCGCGATGTATCTGACGGTCAGGGGGCTCCTGCCGGGTGGCGGGCGGTCAGATCCAGCTGCGGAACCACATCCGGGACAGCCAGGATGCGTACGGGATCGCCTTGGCGGCCAGGATGGGATACAAGTAGGCGAAGTTCACCAGCACGGCGATCAGGTAGGCGCCTGCGGCCACCGCGCCCATCGCCCGGCGGGCCGGCCCGGCGCGCTCCGGGCCGATGATCAGGCCCAGGCACAGCGTGATGGCGATGACCAGGAACGGGTCGAGTACCACGGCGTAGTAGTAGAACTCGGTCCGGTGGTCGTGCCAGTAGAACCAGATCCACGGCAGCCAGCCGGCGGCCACGCCCAGCAGCACGGCGCCAGCCCGCCAGTCCCGCCGCATCAGCCACCAGGCCAGGCAGAACACGAGCGCGAGCGCGGCACCCCACCAGATCAGCGGGGTGCCGATGGCCAGCACCTCCTGCTCGGTGGTGCCCGCCGCCCCGCAGGCCTTGGTGGTCGGCTGGCAGGAGGAGTAGAACGAGATCGGCCTGGCCAGGATCAGCCAGCCGAGCGGATTCGACTTGTAGGTCTGGCCGGACGTCAGCCCGAGCCCGAAGCCGAGCATCCACTTGTTGTACTGGTACCAGGAGTCGATGGTGGACCAGATCGGCACGTGGTTGCCGTTCAGCGCCGCCCAGTTGCGGTCGTAGCCGTCGCTGGTGGCGAACCAGCCGCTCCAGGAGGCCACGTAGGCCACCAGCGGCGCCAGGCCGAACCAGACGGGGAGCCACTTCGCATCGCCGCGCAGCACCCCCTGCAGCCGGTCGCCGAAGCCGGCCGCGCGGCGCGCGCCCAGATCCCAGGCGATGACCAGGCCGGCGAAGGCCGCGATGTACCAGATGCCATTCCACTTGGCCGCGCACGCGCAACCGAGGCAGACCCCGGCCAGTACCCGCAGCCAGCGGATCCCGAGCTTCGGGCCGCCGCTGCCCTCGGTGCCGGCCGCCGCCGCGTCCGCCAGCCGTTCCCTGGTCCTGTCCCGGTCGATGATCAGCAGGCCGAAGGCCGCCAGCACCCAGAACATCACGAAGATGTCGAGGATCGCGGTGCGGCTCAGCACGAATTCCAGGCCGTCCAGCGCCAGCAGCAGGCCGGCGACACAGCCCAGCAGGGTGGACCGGGTCATCCGGCGGGCGATCCTGGCGGTCATCAGGATGGAGAGCGAGCCGACCAGGGCCACGGCGAACCGCCAGCCGAACGGCGTCAGGCCGAACATCCACTCGCCGGCGGCGATCATGATCTTGCCCAGCGGCGGGTGCGCTACCAGCTCGCCCGACTTCTCCAGGATGTTCGTATGACCGCGCGCGAGCAGCGCGTAGAAGTTGCTCACATGGTTGAGCTCGACCCCGTGCCGGAGGATGGAGTACGCATCCGGCACGTAGTAGGTCTCGTCGAAAACGATGGCATGCGGGACGCTCAGCCGGTTGAACCGGAGGAACGCGCCGAAGAGCGCCACCAGCAGCGGTCCCGCCCAGCCCCACAGCGCGCTGCCCGAGGCCGCGACCGCAAGCCGGCGGCGGGCCTGTGCTGGCCGGTCCGGCGCGGTAGCGGCGGTGGCGATCTCGTATGCCTCCATCGACAGCCATCGTAGGGGCGCGGGACGTTAGCCTGGGCCCGGAATGGAAGGCGCAGCAGCGGTGACCGGGGCCGGTCCGGCCAGCCAGCCTGGCGGGGTGCTGGCCGTCGCCGCCGTGCCCATCGGCCAGGCGGCTGACGCCTCGCCCCGGCTGACCGCGGCCCTGCGGGACGCAGCGGTCATCGCCGCGGAGGACACCCGCCGCATCCGGCGGCTGGCCGCGGCGCTGGGCATCACCATCAGCGGCCGGGTCGTCTCCTATTACGACGAGGTGGAGATCCGCCGGGTACCGGCGCTGATCGCCGAGCTTCAGTCCGGCCGCAGCGTGCTGCTGGTCACCGACGCGGGCATGCCCGGCGTCAGCGATCCCGGCTACCGCCTGGTCGCTGCGGCCGCAGCGGCTGGCCTGCGGGTGACGGCCCTGCCGGGGCCGTCCGCGGTGACCGCGGCCCTGGCCGTCTCCGGCCTGCCGACCAACCGGTTCGCCTTCGAGGGCTTCCCGCCGCGGCGGGCTGGCGAGCGCGGCCGCCGGTTCGCCGAGCTGGCGACCGAGCGCAGGACGCTGGTCTTCTTCGAGTCACCCCGGCGGCTGGCCGCGACGCTGGCCGAGCTGGCGGGCAGCTTCGGCGCGGACCGCCGGGCGGTGATCTGCCGCGAGCTGACCAAGACGCACGAGGAGATCATCCGCGGCACCCTGGCTGAGCTGGCCGCCCTGGCGCAGGCCGGGCTGCTCGGCGAGATCACCCTGGTGATCGAGGGCGCGGCGGAGCCAAGGGACCTGGTGACACCGGAGCAGGCCGCCGCTGAGGTGGCCGCGCGCGAGCAGGCGGGAGCCGTGCGCAAGGAAGCCATCGCCGCCGTCGCCCGGCAGAACGGGCTGGCCAGGCGCCTGGTTTACGACGCGGTCGTGCGCGCGAGCCGCGGCGCCGGCTAACCTGCCCCGCGCGGCGGGCTGACCCGCGGGCGGCCAGGCCGCGCCCCGCCCCGTCCCTGCCGGTTCCCCCGGCAGCGGCTGCCCGGCACCGCGACCCGGAGGTCAGCTGAGCGGCCGGCGCTGGAAGCCCGCGCTGCTGCCCTAGGCTGTGCCCATGGTTTCGACAAGCCGTCATATTCTCGCTGCGCCGGCCTGGCCGTATGCCAACGGCCCCCGGCACATTGGCCACGTGTCCGGGTTCGCGCTGCCCTGCGACATGTTCTCCCGGTACCAGCGGATGGCGGGCAACTCGGTGCTGATGGTGAGCGGCACCGACGAGCATGGCACGCCCATCCAGGTGCAGGCCGATGCCGAGGGCGTGACCGCGCGCCAGCTCGCCGACCGCTACAACCGCGTGATCGCGGAGGACCTGACCGGCCTGGGCATGTCCTACGACCTGTTCACCCGGACGACCACCCGGAACCACTATGCCGTGGTGCAGGAGCTCTTCCTCGGGCTCTACGACAACGGCTATATCTTCCCGCAGAAGACGATGGGGGCCATCTCGCCGTCGACCGGCCGAACCCTTCCTGACCGCTACATCGAGGGCACCTGCCCGATCTGCGGTTTCGAGAGCGCCCGCGGCGACCAGTGCGACAACTGCGGGAACCAGCTGGACCCGGCCGACCTGATCAGTCCCCGCTCGAAGATCAACGGGGAGACGCCGGTGTTCGCCGAGACCGAGCAGTTCTTCCTGGACCTGCCGGCCTTCACCGAGGCGCTCGGGACCTGGCTGCAGAGCAAGAGCGGCCAGTGGCGGCCGAATGTGCTGAAGTTCTCGCTGAACCTGCTGGGCGACCTGCAGCCACGGGCTATCACCAGGGACCTGGACTGGGGCGTGCCCATCCCGCTGGACGGCTGGCGGGACCGGCCAGATAAGCGGATCTACGTCTGGTTCGACGCGGTGATCGGCTATCTGTCGGCGTCGGTGGAATGGGCGCGGCGCTCAGGCGACCCCGATGCGTGGCGGGCCTGGTGGCAGCAGCCGGACGCGGAGTCGTACTACTTCATGGGCAAGGACAACATCGTCTTCCACTCCGAGATCTGGCCGGCCATGCTGTTCGGCTACAGCGGCCGGGGCGACCGGGGCGGCAAGCCAGGGTCGCTCGGCGAGCTGAGCCTGCCCACCGAGGTGGTGTCCAGCGAGTACCTGACCATGGAGGGCAGGAAGTTCTCCTCATCGCGGGCCGTCGTCATCTACGTCCGCGATTTCCTGCAGCGCTACGATGTGGACGCGCTCCGGTACTACGTGGCGGTCGCGGGCCCGGAGAACCAGGACACGGACTTCACCTGGAGCGAGTTCGTCCGCCGCAACAATGACGAGCTGGTGGCCAACTGGGGGAACCTGGTCAACCGGGCGGTCTCGTTCGCGGCCCGTAACATCGGCGAGATCCCGGCGGCGAGCCGGCTGACGGACGCTGACTCGGCCCTGCTGGAGCGCTCCAGGCAGGCGTTCGGCGTGGTGGGCGAGGCCCTGTCGCGATCCAGGTTCAAGGCCGGGATCACCGAGGCCATGCGCACCATCGGCGAGGCGAACAAGTACCTCTCCGAGCAGGCGCCGTGGAAGCTTCGCGAGTCCGACCCGGATCGGATGCGCACCATCCTGCACGTGGCGCTGCAGCTCGTCGACGACGGCAAGACGATGCTGACCCCGTTCCTGCCCCGGTCCTCCCAGCAGGTATTCGAGCTGCTCGGCGGCCAGGGCACCTGGTCGGCCATGCCGCGGACGGAGGAGGTCGATGAGGACGGCGGCCCCGCCTATCCCGTCATCACCGGCGACTACAGCGGCACGCCGCGATGGGCATCGGTCCCGATCCGGCCCGGCACGCCGCTGGCCCCGCCGGCGCCGCTGTTCGCGAAGCTGGATCCGGCCGTCGCCGACGAGGAACTGGCGAGGCTGGAGCGGTCGTGACGCTGCCCGCGCAGCAGCCGGCGGCTGAGCAGGGCACCTGGCGGGACTCCAGGCCGCCGGCGCCCGAGCCCGAGCCGCTGCCGGCGCCCGCCTTCGACAGCCACTGCCACCTCGACATGGTGGCACCGCCGGTCAGCGCAACCCTGGCCAGGGCAGCCGCCGCCGGGATCGCCAGGGTCGTCACGGTGGGATGCGATGTCGCCTCATCGCGCTGGGCGGCCGCCTGCGCGGCCGAGTACCCGCAGGTCGCGGCCGCAGTGGCGATTCACCCGAATGAGACGGCCACGGCCGCGGCCGCGCCGGGCGGCCGGGACGGCGCACTGGCGCAGATCGCGGCGCTCGCCGCGCGGCCCGCCGTCCGCGCCATCGGCGAGACCGGGCTGGATTACTACCGTGACAGTGCGCCGCCCGATCTGCAGCGCGAATGGTTCCGGGCGCACATCGACCTGGCCAAGCAGGCAGGCAAGCCGCTGATGATCCACGATCGCGACGCGCACGAGGACGTGCTGGCGGTGCTCGCCGCCGACGGCGCGCCCGAGCAGGTCATCTTTCACTGCTTCTCCGGTGACGCCGCCATGGCCCGGCAGTGCGCCGCCGCCGGCTACGTGCTGAGCTTCGCGGGCACGGTGACGTTCGGCAACGCCGGCCAGCTGCGCGAGGCCGCCGCGGTGACGCCGGCCGAGCTGATCCTGGTGGAGACGGACGCGCCGTTCCTCACCCCGGCGCCGAACCGCGGCAAGTCGAACGCGCCGTCGCAGGCGGCGCATACGCTGCGCGCGGTGGCGGCGGTCAAGCGGATGGATGTCGCGGAACTGTGCGCGGTCATTGACGCGACCGGGGAGCGCGTCTTCGGCACGTGGGGGTCGTAGAGCCTAGCCCGGCCGCACGCCCGGCCCGGCTCGGGCCGGGCGACATCAGGGACCTGGCGGCCCGGCTGGGCATCCGGCCATCGCGGCGGCTCGGCCAGAATTTCGTGGTCGATGCGGGCACGGTCAGCCGGATCACGGCGCTGGCCGGGCTCCGGCCTGAAGACGTCGCGCTGGAGGTCGGCCCCGGCTTCGGCTCCCTGACGCTGCCGCTGCTGGCCGCGGCCAGGCGCGTGCTGGCCATCGAGATCGACCCGGTGCTGGCGGCTGAGCTGCCGCTGACGGTGGCAGCGCGGGCCCCGCAGCTGGCCGGGCGGCTTGAGGTGATCACCGCGGATGCGGCCAGGGTGGGCGCCCTGCCGGCCGAGCCGACCGTGCTGGTCGCGAACCTGCCGTACAACGCGGCGGTGCCCATCCTGCTGCACCTGCTCGCCTCCGTGCCCTCGCTGCGGCGGGGGCTGGTCATGGTGCAGGCCGAGGTCGCCGACCGGATGAGCGCGGCCCCTGGCAGCAGGGTCTACGGCGTGCCGTCGGTCAAGCTGGCCTGGTTCGCCGCGGTCACCCGAGCCGGGCCGGTGCCGCGCAGCGTGTTCTGGCCGGTGCCGCGGGTCGACTCGGGCCTGGTCGCGTTCGAGCGCCGGGAGCCGCCGGCCGCCGCCGGACCCGGCCGGCCGGCCGGGCGCGATGAGGTTTTCGCGGTGGTGGACGCCGCTTTCGCGCAGCGGCGCAAGACGCTGCGGGCGGCGCTGGCCGGCTGGGCCGGGTCCGCGGCCGAGGCCGAGCGGGTGCTCAGGCAGGCAGGAGTCGATCCGGCCCGGCGCGGCGAGTCCCTCGGCATCGGCGAGTTCGCGCGGATCGCGCTGGCCGCCCGCTAACGGCTCCGGCCCTGCACACGGCACCGGGAAGGCCGCGTACGATCATCAGATCGTGAGTCTCGCAACAACCTCATCGCCGGCTGCCGTGACGGTCCGGGCGCCGGCGAAGGTGAACCTCCAGCTATCCGTGGGACCGGCCCGCGCGGACGGTTACCACGACCTGGTGACCGTGTTCCAGGCGGTCTCGCTCTTCGACCAGGTGACCGTCCGGCCCGCTGACCGGATGAGCGTGGCGGTGTCCGGCGAGGACGCCGGCTCGGTGCCGACCGGTCAGTCCAACCTGGCCAGCCGCGCCGCGGCGGCGCTGGCCCGGCGGACCGGCCAGCGCAAGCGCGGGACAGCGGCGGTGGCGATCGAGATCCGCAAGCGGATCCCGGTGGCGGCCGGGCTGGCCGGCGGCAGCGCGGACGCGGCGGCGACCCTGGTGGCCTGCAACGAGCTCTGGCGAGCCGGCCTGAGCCCGCAGGAACTCTCCGGCATCGCCGCTCAGCTGGGCAGCGACGTGCCCTTCGCGCTGACCGGCGGGACCGCCGTGGGCCGCGGCCGGGGGGAGCAGCTGACGGCCGCGCTGGTCTCCGGCACCTACCACTGGGTGCTGGCCTTCGCCGTAGGCGGGCTGGCCACCCCGGACGTCTATGCCACCTGCGACCGGCTGCGCGCGGCCCGGGCGGCCGCCGACGGGGAGCAGGCGCCGCTGCCCGAGCTGAGCAGCCAGCTGATGGCGGCCCTGCGGGCTGGTGACCCCGCCGCGCTCGGTCCGCTGCTCAGCAACGACCTGCAGCCTGCCGCCATCTCGCTGCGCCCTGGCCTGCGGCGTGCGCTCGCGGCCGGCCGGGAGCACGGCGCGCTCGGGGCGATCGTCTCCGGCTCCGGGCCGACCTGCGCCTTCCTGGCGGCGAGCGCGGCCAGCGCGCGCGACCTCGCCGTCTCGCTGACCGGCGCGGGCATCTGCCGCACGGTTGCCCGCGGCACCGGACCCGCTCCCGGCGCGAGCGTCATCGCGTCCGGGGTCACGGCGTGACCAGCCCCGGCGTGAACCTGGTCAACCTGGAGCTAGCCAGCAAGGCATACGGTCAGCGGGTATTGCTGGGCCAGGTGTCGCTCGGCATCTCGGCCGGTGACCGGATCGGGGTCGTCGGCGCGAACGGGGCCGGCAAGACCACCCTGCTCGCGGCCCTGGCCGGGACCGCTCAGCTGGACTCAGGGCGCGCTACCCGGGCGCGCGATGCCACGGTCGGCCACCTGCCGCAGGCCGAGGAGCTGACCGGCACGGTGGCGGAGCTGGTCTTCGGCTCCCTGCCCGAGCATGAGTGGGCGGCCGATCCGAGGCGCCGCGCGGTGATCGGGGAACTGCTGGCCGGAATCGACCCTGGCGCCGACGCCGCCCGCCTGTCGGGCGGCGAGCGCCGCCGCACGGCGCTGGCCGCCCTGCTGCTGGGCGCGCATGACCTGCTGCTGCTGGATGAGCCGACCAACCACCTGGACGTCGAGGCGATCAGCTGGCTGGCTGGCTACCTGCGCGAGCACGCCGCCACCTTCGTCGTGGTCACCCACGACCGGTGGTTCCTCGATGCCGTCAGCGAGCGGACCTGGGAGGTGGCGGGCGGCCAGGTCCATTCCTATGAGGGCGGCTACTCGGCTTACGTGCTGGCCAAGGCCGAACGCGGCAGGATCGCCGCCGCCGATGAGCAGCGGCGCCGCAACCTGCTCCGCAAGGAGCTGGCCTGGCTCCGGCGCGGCCCGCCCGCGCGGACCAGCAAGCCCCGGTTCCGCATCGACGCGGCTAACGAGCTGATCGCCGCGGAGCCGCCGCCGCGCGATGGCGTCGAGCTAGCCAGGCTGGCCACGGCCAGGCTCGGCAAGACCGTCATCGACCTGGCCGACGTGACCGCCAGCGCCGGGCAGCGTCAGCTGCTCGACGACCTCACCTGGCAGCTAGGCCCGGGCGAGCGCGTCGGCGTGGTCGGCGTCAACGGCAGCGGAAAGACCACGCTGCTGCGGCTGCTGGCCGGCGAGCTGGCCGTGCCCTCGGCGGGACCGGTGCGCACCGCCGGTCACGTGCGCCGGGGCCCCACGGTACGGCTCGGCCATCTCACCCAGGAGCCCGCGCCGGTCGACCCGGGGCTGCGGGCCCTGCAGGCCGCGGAACAGGTCCGCGGCTCGGCTCGGATCGGCAAGCGCGAGATGTCGGCCAGCCAGCTGCTCGACCGGCTCGGGCTGCGCGGCGAGCGGCAGTGGACCAGGGTCGGCGAGCTGTCGGGCGGAGAGCGCAGACGGCTGCAGCTGATGCTGATGCTGCTGGCCGAGCCGAACGTGCTGCTGCTGGACGAGCCCACCAACGACCTGGACATCGAGACGCTGACCGAGCTGGAGGACCTGCTCGACGGCTGGCCGGGCTCCATCGTGGTGGTCAGCCACGACCGGTACTTCCTCGAGCGGGTCACTGATCACGTGGTCGCCCTGATCGACGGGAAGCTCCGCCACCTGCCTGGCGGCGTCGAGGAGTACCTGCGGCTGCGCGAGCAGGAACGGCAGGAAGACCGTGGTCAGGCCGGCGGCCAGGGGACGCCGGCAGCAGCCGCGCGGCCCGCGTCGTCGGCGGCGCGTCAGCGGGCCGGGCAGAAGGAGCTCAGCAGGCTGGAACGGCAGATCAGCAGGCTCAGCGACACCGAGGCCAAGCTGACGGTCGCGCTGGCCGAGAGCGCCAGCGACTATGCCCGGCTGATCGAGCTCGGCGCCGAGCTGCGCGCGGTGCAGCAGGAGCGGTCCGGCCTGGAGGAGGCCTGGCTGGCCGTGGCCGAGGAACTGGCGGAGTAGCAGCGCACGCCAGCAGCAGCGGCCACGGCCCGGCTATGCCCCGGCCAGCAGGAACGCCGGCGCGATGATGCCGTACCCGATCTTGTTCGCGTGCTCGTTCGCCGCTCGGTCAGCACGGCGATCTCCTGGCCGGTGCGGGGCCCGGCCAGGCGAGCTACCCGGCGCCGGGACCGCTCGTCGGCGCGTCCGCGCGGTCGCGGGCGTCGAAGGGCGCGAGCAGGGTGCGCAGCATGGCGGCCAGTTCTGCCTGCTGCCGCGGATCCAGCGCCGTCAGCAGCTCGCGCTCGCGCTCGAGCAAGTCGGCCAGGGCGGCATCAGCGACAGACGCGCCGCGGCTGGTCAGGGCCACCTGCACGCCGCGCTTGTCCTGCGGGTCGGGATGCCTCCGGACCAGGCCGGCGGCCGCCAGCCGGTCAATCCGGTTGGTCATGGTGCCGGACGTGACCAGCGTCGCGTGCAGCAGCGCGCCGGGGCTCAGCTGATAGGGCGGTCCCTGCCGGCGCAACGCGGCTAGCACGTCGAACTCCCAGGTCTCCAGGCCATGCGCGGCGAAGGCGGCGCGCCTGGCCCGGTCGAGGTGCCGGGCCAGCCGGGAAACCCGGCTGAGCACCTGCAGCGGTGCCACGTCCAGATCCGGGCGCTCCGCCTGCCAGCTCGCGACGAGCTCGTCGACCTCGTCGCGGGCCGGGCTGGCCGCGCTGCCGGGCGCAGCGGCGCCGTCGCGTGCATCGGTCCGTGCCATGTGGCGAGCATATCTCTTGACATCGAGACTTCGATCGCGATAGACAGGACGACATTATCTTGACATCAAGAGAAGGGGCGCGCTGTGTGGGACCCCGCGCAGTACCTCCAGTTCGCTGACGAGCGCTCGCGCCCGTTCTTCGAGCTGGCCGGCCGCATCCAGGCGGCCGACCCTGACCTGGTGGTCGACCTGGGCTGCGGGCCCGGCCAGCTGACCGCCACGCTGGCCGGCCGCTGGCCGGGCGCCGAGGTCATCGGCATCGACAGCTCGCCGGAGATGATCGAGGCCGCGCGGCAGCTGCCCGCGCCATCCGGCCAGCTCAGCTTCCTGCTGGTGGATGTCAGGGACTGGCGCCCGGAGCGGGCACCCGACGTGATCATCTCGAACGCCCTGCTGCAGTGGGTGCCCGAGCAGCGGGAGGTGATCCTCAGCTGCTCCAGGGCGCTGGCCCCCGGCGGCTGGCTCGCCTTCCAGGTGCCAGGAAATTTCGACCAGCCCACCCATGCGATCCTGCGTGAGCTAGCCGGCTCTGCTCGCTGGCGGCCGCTGCTGGCTGGCGTCGAGCTGAACAGGCAGGCGGCGGATCCGGCGGAGTACCTGGACCTGCTCGGGCGGCACGGGTGCGCCGTAGACGCCTGGGAGACGACCTACCTGCATGTACTGCAGGGCGAGAACCCCGTGCTCGACTGGTTCTGCGGTACCGGACTGCGCCCCGTGCTGTCCGCTCTCGAGCCGGCTGCGGCGGCCGAGTTCCTGGCCGACTTGGGCCCGCGGCTCGCGGCCGCCTATCCGCGGGCTCCCTACGGCACGGTGCTGCGGTTCCGCCGCGTGTTCGTCGTGGCCCGCAGGCAGGCAGGCTAGCGGCCGGCTGCCAGGGTGCCCGGCTACGGAGGCTGCTGCCTAGTCGTCAGCCTGCTCGCGCAGCCGCCGCAGCGCCTCGGCGGAGATGCGCGGCTTGGGGTCAAGCTGGGACAGCCCGTTCCAGGCCAGGTTGCACAGGTGGGCGGCCATCTCCTCCAGCTGCGGCTTACGCGCGTCCAGCCACCACTGGCCGGTGAAGGCCACCATCCCGACCAGCATCTGCGCGTACATGGGCGCGAACTTCGGGTCGTATCCGCGGTCCTTCAGCACGTCCGCGAGTATGTACTCGACCTGGCTGGCAATATCGCTGATCAGGCTGGCGAAGGTGCCGGACCCGGACGCCGGGTTGGAGTCACGGACCAGGATCCGGAACCCGTCGGCGTTGTCCTCGATGTAGCGCAGCAGGGCCACCGCGGCGACCTCGAACTTCGCCATCGTGTCCTCGCCCTCGAGCAGCCCCGTGGCCATGGTGAGGAACCGGTCGACCTCCCGGTCGACCACGACGGCGTACAGGCCCTCCTTGCCGCCGAAGTGCTCGTACACCACGGGCTTGGACACGCCCGCCTGCGCGGCGATCTCCTCGATGGAGGTGCCATCGAGGCCGCGCTCCGCGAACAGCCGCCGGCCGACGTCCAGCAGCTGCTCGCGGCGCTCCTTGCCGGTCATTCTCCTGCGGTTACCGCGTGCGCCTGGGCTTGTCACTGCTCCATCATGTCGGCCAGGTCGCGGCTCAGCCAGCCGACTTTGGCGCAGCGGGCCTGGCCATGCCGCCGAGCTGGCGGGTTCCGCCCATGTACTTGCTGGTCAGCCGATCAGTATCGGGCCAGCGGACCTCCGAAACCCAGCCCAGCTTCTCCGCGGCCCAGATGAGCCGGGCGGCGATGTCGATCTGGCCTTTCAGCACGCCATGCCGGGCGCAGGTCGGGTCGGCATGGTGCAGGTTGTGCCAGGACTCGCCGAAGGACAGGATCGCCAGCCAGTTCACGTTCCTGGACTTGTCCCTGACCTCGAACTCCTCCTTGCCGAAGGTGTGGCAGATGGAGTTGATCGACCAGGTCACGTGATGCAGGAACGCTATCCGGACCAGGCTGGCCCAGAAGAAGGCCATCACCGCGCCTTGCCAGGACCACATCCAGAGGCCGCCGATGAGGGCAGGCGCCAGCAGCGAGGCTGCCACCAGCGCGGGGAAGGCGCGCGACACCCGGCTGATGTCGGAGTCGGCCACCAGGTCCGGGCAGAACTTCTCCTTGGAGGTCTTGTTGCCGTCGAACATCCAGCCGATGTGCGCGAAGGCGAGGCCCTTGGTCAGCGCCCGCCAGTCGCTGCCGAACCGCCACGGCGAGTGCGGGTCGCCCTCCTTGTCGCTGTACTTGTGGTGCCGCCGGTGGTCAGCCACCCAGGTCAGCACGGGCCCCTCGATCGCCAGCGTGCCGGCGACCGCGAGCGCGATCCGGAAGGCCCTGGTCGCCTTGAACGACCCGTGCGTGAAGTACCGGTGGAAGCCCATGCTGATGCCCAGGCCGGAGATCGCGTAGAAGACGATGCCGATCACGGCGACCTGCCAGGTCAGCCATCCCCAGCCCCAGGCCAGCGGGATGGCCGCGATGAGGGCGAGCATGGGCACGACCACGAAGGTCGCGACGAGGCTCTTCTCCACGGCGCCGGCCGGCTCCGGTTCCAGGTCCGGCCGCGGCCCGCGGGCCACGGCGGTGACCGGTGCGGTCGCCGGGTCCGGCCCGATCACTGTGTCAGGTGTGGTGGTCTGGTCAGCTGTCGTCGTCATGCATCCTCGCTTGCCGGTTTGAATCTGTGCTGTGGGCTGGCGCTCCGCATGCACCAGGGGCTGGGGCAGATGCAAATACGCTTACGTAACCGTAGCCTACGCTATCGTAAGTTGCGGCACCGTAGGTTGCGCAACCCCCCGGCAGGTAAATTCATGAACGTGCCGCGCTACGGCTCTCAGAAGGCCTGCTCCCGCCCTACCCGTCACCTAGCCTCGTATTCGGACTCAGCCGGGATGCGGACTGCCGGCGGCGCTGCGGCCCGTAGGGTTCGGGTCCTGGTTCGAGGCGATCCGCAAGCACATGCGCCACCGGGACCGGCGCGAGGCGGAGCGGGCAAAGAGATGTTCCGGCGCCTGGACTCGAACCAGGATATTTGGGACCAAAACCCAATGGGTTGCCAATTACCCCACGCCGGATCGCAAAATGCCATCAAGCATGCACTTGATCACATGGCCACGATACCGAGAGTGCTCTGGGATTCTAAGGCTGCCGGGCTCTCTGGCAGCGACCGCGCGTACAGGGTCACGACCTCGGCTGGCCTGAGCCCTGCTGAGTGCCTTCTCCGCCGATCGCGGCCGTGGCCCAGCCGTCGATCTGCCGGTACAGCTCGATGCTGCTCAGGACATCGATGCGCAGGCACCCGTGGTACTGGTCACCCGTGTTCTTCCTGATGGTCTTCGGATTGTGCCGTTTGAGTACCGGCCGCCGGAACTGCGCGGGCTGCAGCCCGGTTCGTTCCAGCCAGAATCGCTGGGCGGCCTCGACGTCCGCGCTCTCATGGATGTGCAGCTGGCATCTCAGCCGGTTCGGCGGGATGCCGGTGATCTCGAGGAAGCGGAGGAAGAACCGGATCAGCCGGGGATCGCTGTTGACGAAGATGACCCGATCCCGGCGCCGGTGCGGCTTGCTCTTGCTGCCTTCGCACCAGTAGGCGATGGCGCCGGCGATGATGATCTCCCGGTCGCTCAGCGCGCCGACCTGGGCCGCGGCGGCGTCGCTGACGGCCTGGCGCTGGGCCTCGCGGATCGGTCCCTCCGCGGCCCAGAAGCGGCGGACGCCGTCGGCCGCCCGCTGGCGGCATTCCTCCGGGCTCAGCCGGGCGGGCCGCGGAAGGTCGCGCACCCACAGCGACACCGAGCTCTTGGACACGCCGAGCTTGGCCGCGATCTGCTGATAATCCAGGCCCTGCGCGCGCAGCTCCCTGGCCTTGCGTCGCTCCTCGTCCTTCGCGTTCAGGCGGAGATTCTGCAGCTGCGGCGGCTCGCCCCGGAGTGCCTCGTTCAGGATCTCGTTACTGGTGATCGCGAGCAGATCCCTGATCTCGCGGCGGGACCTGCCCGCTCGGCGCAGTGCGATGGCCTGCTCTCGTAATTCAGCAAATGTTCGCTTCTGGTTCATATTTCGAATGTTAGTGCGAGCCACTGACGAAATGTGATCGCGACCTGTCCGGCGGGAACACGGACTGCCCGGCGGGCCGCTAGCCCACGCGGCGCATCCGGGCCGGTCACCGGGCGGTATCCTGCCAGGGCCGGAGGCGTGAGCCGGGAGCGTGAGCCCGGCGCGTGAACCGGGAGCGTGCCGCGGCCTTGCGCCGCCAGGGGAGTGTCCCGCGTTGCCTGCAGCGATACCGAGGAGCCGAACCGAGTGAGCGCGAGCGGTCCGGCCGCTGTGATCATCCTTGCAGCGGGAGAGGGTACACGGATGCGCACCCGTACCCCGAAGATGCTGCATGAGGTCTGCGGCCGGACGATGCTGGGACATATCATCGCCGCGGCCAGGGAGCTGAACCCGGACCGGCTGGTCGTGGTCGTCAGCGACGCCCGCGGCCAGGTTGCTGACTGGCTGCGGGCGCAGTGCCCGGACGCGGACCTGGTGGTGCAGGGACGCCGCGGCGGCACCGGGCATGCGGTGCGGACAGTCATCGAGGCGCTCGGCGTGATTCACGGCACCGTGGTGGTGACCTATTCCGATACGCCGCTGCTGCGCGGGCAGACGCTGGCCAGGCTGGCCGGCGAGCACGAGTCCTCCGGCGCCGCGATCACCGCGCTGACGGCCCGGGCGGCCAGCCCGACCGGCTATGGCCGGATCATCCGCGATGCGGCCGGCCGGGTGACCGGCATCGTCGAGGAAGCGGACGCGAGCGCGGAGCAGCGCGCTGTCACCGAGATCAACACGGGCATGTACGCGTTCGACGGCGACCTGCTGGCGGACGCCGTGAAGCGGGTTCCGAGCGACACGGCCACAGGCGAGGAATACCTCACCGACGTGCTGTCCATCCTGCACGTGGACGGGTACCGGGTCGGCACGGTCTGGTGCGAGGACTTTGACGAGATCCAGGGCGTCAACGACCAGGCTCAGCTGGCCAAGGCCAGGCGGCTGCTGAACGAGCGGCTGCTGCGGCAGTGGATGAGCGCCGGCGTGACGGTGCTGGATCCGGCCACCACCTGGCTGGATGTGGGGGTGGCGCTGGAGGCCGGCGTCTCACTCGGGCCCGGCACCCAGCTGGAGGGCGGCACGACAGTGACCGCCGGGGCCACCATCGGTCCTGGCAGCGTGCTGCGGGATACCGCGGTCGGCGCGGATGCCACCGTGATCCAGTCCGTCTGCGAGCAGGCCGTCATCGGTGCCGGTGCCGTGGTCGGCCCGTTCGCGCACCTGACCGCAGGCACCGAGGTGCCGCCCGGCGCGCAGGTGGAGGGCGGAGCGGTGGCGACGGCCGGGCCCGGCGGCGCCGGCGGGCCGCGCGACGCGGCCGGGGGCAGCGGGCGGCTACGCAACGGGGATACCGACCTGGCGCACGGCAAGGGAGAACTGGGCCAGTGACTGGCATTACCGTCTCCGGCGAGAAGAAGATGATGCTCTTCTCCGGCCGGGCCTTTCCCGAGCTTGGCACCGAGATCGCCGGCTGCCTGGGCATCGAGCCGACACCGACGACGCTCTATGACTTTGCCAGCGGCGAGATCTTCGTCCGGTTCCTGGAGTCAGTACGCGGCAGCGATGCCTTCGTCCTGCAGAGCCACACCGCGCCGATCAATCAGTGGATCATGGAGCAGCTGATCATGGTCGACGCGCTGAAGCGCGCGTCAGCCAAGCGGATCACCGTGGTCGCCCCGTTCTTCGGCTACGCCAGGCAGGACAAGAAGAGCCGGGGCCGTGAGCCGATCTCGGCCCGGCTGATGGCCGACCTGTTCCGGACCGCAGGCGCCGACCGGCTGATGGCGGTCGACTTGCACACGGCGCAGATCCAGGGCTTCTTCGATGGCCCGGTCGACCACCTGTTCGCGCTGCCCATCCTGGCTTCCTACCTGGAGGCGAAGCTGGACGTGTCCGGAGTCACGGTGGTGGCGCCGGACGCCGGCCGCGTGCGCGTCTGCGAGCGGTGGACGGACCGGCTCGGCTGCCCGCTGGCCATCATCCACAAGCGCCGGGATCCGGACGTCGCCAACCGGGTCAAGGTGCTCGAGGTCGTCGGGCAGGTGGCCGGGCGGACTTGCATCCTGGTGGACGACATGATCGATACCGGGGCCACGATCGTGAACGCGGCCGAGACGCTGTTCGAGCAGGGCGCCGCGCAGGTCATCGTGACCGCGACGCATGGCGTGCTGTCCGGGTCGGCCGTGGACCTGCTGAAGAATTCCCGGGTCAGCGAGGTCATCGTCACCAATACGCTGCCGATATCGAACGAGAAGCGGTTCGACAAGCTGACCGTCCTGTCGATTGCCCCGCTGCTGGCCCGCGCCATCAGCGAGGTGTTCAGCGATGGATCGGTGACCAGCCTGTTCGACGGGCAGAGCTGACAGCGGGGAACGCGCAGGCGGTCGCGTCGGCTAGACTGCGCAAGGATTTTTCTGGTCGTCACAAGGAGTGCCACTGTGGCCGAGGTACGTATCGCAGCCGAGCCGCGCGCGGAGTTCGGCAAGGGCCCAGCCCGCCAGGTGCGGCGCGCGGGCCGGGTTCCCGCCATTCTGTACGGGCACGGAACCGAGACGCGGCACGTCAGCCTGCCCGGCCACGACGTGCTGCTCGCGCTCCGCACCGCCAACGTCCTGATCCGGCTGGAGGGCCTGCCCGGCGGCAGCCAGCTGGCCCTGCCCAAGGCGGTCCAGCGTGACCCGATCCTGGGCACGGTCGAGCACGTCGACCTGATCCTGGTCCGCCGCGGCGAGAAGGTCACTGTCGACATTCCGCTGACGGTGACCGGCGAGGTGACGCCCGACGGCCTGCTGGACCAGCAGCTTGTGCAGATCACCGTGGAAGCCGAGGCCACCAATATCCCGCCGGAGATCGAGGTCAACGTCGGCGGCATGGCGCTCGGCGCGTCCCTGCATGCCGGTGATCTCACCCTGCCCCGCGGCGTGACGCTGGCCGTCGAGCCGGACATCCTGGTCCTGCACGTCATCTCGGCGCCGACGGCCGAGCAGATGGAAGCCGAGCTTGGCCTGCCCGAGGGCGAGGAGCAGCCTGCTGGTGAGGCGGTCCCGGCGGCCGTGGAGGGTGAGCCCCCGGCCGCGCCCGCTGCCGAGGGGTCAGCTGAGCCTCCTGCTCAGGAGCCCGGCTGAGGCCTGCCGGCCCTGCCCGGCCGCGGCACGTCCTGACTGAGCCCGGGCTGGCTGCCCGGCGCTGAGCCGCCGCGCGGCCGGCCAGGAAGTGGCGGACCGACCGCTGGCCCGAGGTGAAACCACATGGCCGATCAGCGCTGGCTCGTCGCGGGCCTGGGCAATCCGGGTCCGCAGTACGCCGGCAACCGGCATAACGCCGGCTTCATGGTGGCGGACGTGCTGGCGGACCGCGCCGGCGCGCGGTTTCGGCGCGACCGCTCCCGCGCGCAGCTGGCCGAGGGCAGGCTGGCCGGATCGCCTGTCACCCTGGCCAAGCCGATGACGTTCATGAACCTGTCCGGCGGCCCGCTGGCCTCGGTGCGCGCCTTCTACAAGCTTCCGCCGGATCGCATCGTGGTGATCCACGATGAGCTGGACCTCCCGTCCGGCAGCATCAGGCTGAAGCTTGGCGGCGGCGATAACGGCCACAACGGACTCCGCTCGGTGACGGCCGCGCTCGGCACCCGCGACTACTACCGGGTGCGGGTGGGCATTGGCCGGCCGCCGGGCCGGATGGACCCGGCGGATTTCGTTCTGCATGATTTTTCCGCCGCCGAGCGAGCCGAGCTTCCGCTGCTGCTGAGCCGCGCCGCCGATGCTGCCGAGACCCTGATCGGCCAGGGTCTGGCCGCCGCGCAGAACGAGTTCCACGATCGCGCGGCACGACCCGACTGACCCGACTGGACCGCAGTCGGTCGATTGCCTCGCTGAGCTGCGACAAGCGCCCTCATTTCCTAAGATTCACATCAGCATCCTTAATGCCTGTCAACCTCCTGATATCGCTGCGCGTCATGTCACCAGTAGGCACGCGGCCACTGCTGGGCGGGCGCTGGCATAGCGCGCAGCCGGTTCCTGGCAGCGCAGCGTGCAAGGCGGCGCGGAGCGGGGCGGAAGGGGCGCGGTGGCCGGTCAGTCAGCCATCACTGACCGCTGGAGCGCGGACCGGGCCGCCGCCAGGCCCGGAACCCGGAGTTCTGTCTCCTGGACAAGCCGCTACCTGCGGCAGGCCGGCATCGCCGACGCCCTCTGCGCCCTGGCGGCCGGCGTGATGGCGTTCGAGGTTCGCTTCGGCAGCGGTATATCCGGGCCGTACCTGCTGTACAGCCTGGCGCTGCCCGTGCTGTGGCTGATCGCCGTCGGGCTGGCCGGGGGCTACGATTCCCGGTTCATCGGCGTGGGCTCTGATGAGTTCCGCCGGGTGCTCAATGCCGGTGTCTGCCTCACGGCCGGCGTGGCGGTTCTGGCCTACGCCAGCAAGGCGGACCTCGCGCGGGGATACGTCGTGGTCGCCCTTCCCTCGGTCACCATCCTGGACCTGCTCGCCCGCTTCGCGCTGCGCAAAAGGCTGCACAAGCGCCGCCAGCTCGGCAGCTTCATGCGCAAGGTTGTCATCGTCGGGCACACGCATGTGGTGGCCGACCTGGTCGCCGTGCTGAACCGGGAGACCTATCACGGCCTGCAGGTCGTCGCTGCCTGCGTGACCGGCGGGGGCGAATCCGCCGGTGTCGGCGATCTGCCGGTGATCCAGGGCCTGAGCGGCGTCGCCGGCGTTGTCGAGCGGTTCGATGCCGACACCGTCGCCGTGCTCGCCTGCCCGGAGATGAGCGGCGTGCGGCTGCGGGAGCTGGCCTGGGAACTGGAGAAGACGGGCACCGACCTGTGCGTCGCCCCCGCGCTGCTGGACGTCGCCGGGCCGCGGACGACGATCCGGCCGGTGGCTGGCCTGCCGCTGCTGCACATGGATCATCCGGAGTTCACCGGGGCCCGCCGTCTGATCAAGACCGCCTTTGACCGGGCCTGCGCGGCCTCAGCGCTCGTGCTGCTGAGCCCGCTGCTGCTGGCCGTGGCCGCGATCATCCGCTGCTCCGACGGCGGCCCTGCCTTGTTCCGCCAGGTCAGGGTGGGCCGGGATGGCCGGTCGTTCACCTTGTACAAGTTCCGGACCATGGTGCTTGACGCCGAGGAACGCAAGCCCCAGCTGGCTGAGCTCAACGAGACCGGCACCGTGCTCTTCAAGATCCGCAAGGACCCGCGAGTCACGACGGTAGGCGCCCGGCTGCGGCGCTGGTCGGTGGACGAGCTGCCGCAGCTGCTCAACGTGCTGCGGGGGGACATGTCGCTGGTCGGCCCGAGACCCGCCCTGCCCGAGGAGGCGGCGCGGTACGGTGATCACGTCCGCCGCAGGCTGGCGGTCCAGCCCGGGCTCACCGGGCTCTGGCAGGTCAACGGCCGGTCTGACTTGTCCTGGGAGGAATCAGTGCGGCTTGATCTGCGTTACGTGGAAAACTGGTCATTCGTCCTCGATCTGCAGATCCTGTGGAAGACCTGGTCAGCGGTGACCCGGGGCTCGGGAGCTTACTAGCCCGGTTCGCACTGCCTGGTCGCGATCTTTGTGGGGTAATGACAATCATCTCTGACGACGCGCTCGCCCGTGATCTTGCCGTAGCGGCCGGGCAGCAGCTGCTCACCCTCCGTGCGCACTACGAGAACGGGGTCGCCGCCGGGGCGGTCGCTGATCCGTCCCGGCTGCGCCGCGACGGCGACCAGCTGTCACACGATTTCCTGATGGCCGAGCTGACCCGGCTGCGGCCGCGGGACGCTGTCCTGTCCGAGGAGGGCGCCGACAATCCCGCCCGGCTGTCAGCCCGCCGGGTCTGGATTGTCGACCCGCTGGACGGGACCAGGGAGTTCGGCGAGCCGGGCCGCAGCGACTGGGCTGTGCACGTCGCGCTCTGGGAGCAAGGGCAGCTGGTAGCCGGGGCGGTGGCGTTGCCGGCACAGGGCCGCGTGCTCAGCACGGCTGAACCGCCGCCCGCTCCGGCGGGCACCGGCGCCCCGCTGCGGCTGCTGGTGAGCCGCTCCCGGCCGCCTGAGTTCGTGCAGCGGCTGGCCGAGCTGCTCGGTGCCGGGCTGGTGCCGCTCGGCTCGGCCGGCGCTAAGGCAGCCGCGGTGATCAGCGGCGAGGCCGATGCCTACGTGCACAGCGGCGGCCAGTACGAGTGGGACTCGGCCGCGCCCGTCGCCGTCGCGCTCGCGGCCGGGCTGCGGGCCTCCCGGCTGGACGGCTCGCAGCTGCTGTATAACCAAGCGGTGCCGTACCTTCCGGATATCCTGATGAGTCCGGCCGGGCTGGCACCGTCGCTGCTCCAGGCGATCGGCGCCGTCATGCCAGGGATTGAACCCAGCCGGGATAGCGAGATCCGCACTGCCGAGGGCGGTCGACCGGCCCCAGGCGTGCAGATGCGTCCCATCCATGCCCAGTAATCCGGAGCCCGCCTGATGCTGACTCGCTCTGACTACCTCCTATCCCAGCTCGACGTGCTCGAGGCTGAGTCCATCTACATCATGCGCGAGGTCGCCGCCGAGTTCGAGCGGCCGGTGCTGCTGTTCTCCGGCGGCAAGGACTCCGTCGTCATGCTGGCGCTGGCCGAGCGGGCCTTCTGGCCGGCCCGGATCCCGTTCCCCGTCATGCACATCGACACCGGCCACAATTTCGCCGAGGTGCTCGAATTCCGTGACCGGAGGGTGGCCGAGATGGGCACCCGGCTGATCGTGGGCTCCGTACAGGAGTCCATCGACGCCGGCCGGGCTGCCGAGGAGACCGGCCGGTGGGCCAGCCGGAACCGGCTGCAGACGACGACGCTGCTCGACTCCATCGCCGGGCACCGCTTCGACGCGGTATTCGGCGGGGCCCGCCGGGATGAGGAGAAGGCGCGCGCCAAGGAGCGCGTCTTCTCCTTCCGGGACGAGTTCGGCCAGTGGGACCCGAAGAACCAGCGACCCGAGCTCTGGAACGTCTACAACACCAGGATCCGCCGGGGCGAGCACATCCGGGTCTTCCCGCTCTCGAACTGGACGGAGCTGGACGTGTGGCACTACCTGGCCAGGGAGAAGCTGGAGATCCCGTCCATCTACTTCGCCCACGCCAGGACGGTCTTCGAGCGCGATGGCATCCTGCTCGCCGATAGCCCGTTCGTCACCAGGACGGCTGATGAGCGGTTGTTCGAGGCCACCGTCCGGTACCGGACGGTCGGAGACATGACGTGCACCGGCGCGGTCGAGTCCACGGCCACCACGGTGGCCGAGGTGATCGCGGAGATCGCGGCGGCCCGGATCACCGAGCGCGGCCAGACCCGAGCCGACGACCGGGCCAGCGAGGCCGCCATGGAGGACCGCAAGCGCGAGGGCTACTTCTGATGACGGTGACAGCGGACGACACGGCAGCTGACGGCGCCCGGTACATGGATATCCTCCGGCTGGCCACAGCCGGTTCAGTGGACGACGGCAAGAGCACGCTGATCGGGCGCCTGCTGTACGACTCCAAGGCCATCTTCGAGGACCAGCTGGCAGCGGTCGAGCGCACCAGCCGGGAGCGCGGCGAGGAGTACACCAACCTGGCGCTCCTCACCGACGGCCTGCGCGCGGAGCGAGAGCAGGGCATCACCATCGACGTGGCCTACCGCTACTTCGCGACGCCACGGCGCAAGTTCATCATCGCCGATACTCCCGGCCACATTCAGTACACGCGGAACATGGTCACCGGCGCCTCCACCGCCGATCTGGCCATCGTGCTCGTCGATGCCCGCAACGGCCTGACGGAGCAGAGCCGGCGGCATGCCTTTCTCGCCACCCTGCTGCGGGTGCCGCACCTGGTGCTGGCGGTCAACAAGATGGACCTGGTCGGCTACAGCGCGGCCGTGTTCGAGCAGATCAGCGCGGAATTCACGGCGTTCGCGGCGAAACTGGAGATCGGTGACCTGACCTTTATCCCGATCTCGGCGCTGCATGGCGACAACGTCGTCCAGCGGTCAGCGAACATGCCCTGGTATGACGGGCCATCCCTGCTGCATCACCTGGAGCACGTGCACATCGCGTCCGACCGCAACCTGATTGATGTCCGGTTCCCGGTGCAGTACGTGATCCGGCCGCATCAGGCCACCGACCCGGAGCTGCACGATTACCGCGGCTACGCCGGCCAGGTGGCTGGCGGGGTGCTGAAGCCGGGCGATGAGATCATGCACCTGCCGTCCGGGCTGACCACCACGATCGAGCGGATCGACACGGCCCGGGGGCCCGTGCCCGAGGCCTTCGCGCCGATGTCGGTCACGCTGCTGCTGAACGATGACCTTGACGTGTCCCGCGGCGACATCTTCTGCCGGCCGCACAACCAGCCTCAGGTCAGCCAGGACGTGGAGGCGATGGTCTGCTGGATGAGCGATGCGCGGCCACTCGCCGCGCAGAGCCGGCTGATCGTCAAGCACACCACGCGGACCGTGAAGGCCATCGTCCGGGACCTGCAGTACCGGCTGGACGTCAACACGCTGCATCGCGACGAGACCGCCGCGCAGCTAGGGCTGAACGAGATCGGGCGGGTGACGCTGCGGCTCACCCAGCCGCTGTTCTGCGACCCCTACAGCCGGAACCGGATGACCGGCGGCCTGATCCTGATCGATGAGGCCACCAGCGCCACCGTGGGCGCTGCCATGATCACCGATTCCGGCTGAGCGGGGTTCGGGCCTGGTTGCTACTGGCCGGTGACGGTCAGCATGGCCTCGGCTGTCGCGCTGCCATGAGAGTTGCCCGCCACGATCAGAATCGGGTAGCTGCCGTCCGGCAGCAGGTGGCCCGCATTGTCGTGGCCCTCGTACCACGGGCTATGCCATCCCGCCGTCAGGCCAGGCTCCGCCAGCTCTCGCATGACGGCGCCGTCACTGCTCAGCACGCAGATGGTCACGTCAGCCGCCTGGCTCAGGTCAAAAGAAAGCCGGACATGATTGGTGCCGTTATCGACGAGAGTCTCCGGCGCCAGCACTAGCTTCGTGATCGATGGGCCTGCTGACACGGGAGCAGCAGTCGGCGCGGCCGTCGGTGTCGCCGTCGGCGAGGGGCTGCCGACCGGTGCCGGCGCTGGGGGCAGGGCGCCGTCGCCGGAGCCGGCCACGACCTGCCGCCACGCCGCGATAGAAGCAGAGTCGGTCATGTAGATGTGCGGCCAGCCCGGGGAGTCGAAATAGGTTCCGAACAAGGCGCCGACGCTCGTCAGGTACTTGCCGACCGAGACGAGCCACGCCGCCCGGCCGGTCTCGGTGGCGAGCCCGAACTCGGCAAATCCGAACGGCAGGCCCACGCTCTTCGCTGCTGCCACTTCCGGCCCCATGAAGGCGGCAGGCGACTGGGCATAGGGGCTGATGTCGTGCACAGTGCCGGCCGGGTAGGCGTCCCAGCCCAGCGTGCTGATCACGCCGGCGGCGGGCAGGTAGTTCTTCCAGTTCCGCCCTGACTGCGGATCCAGGTCCCAGTTCGTCAGGATCAGTGTGGACTTCAGGTCAGCGTTGTGCGCCTGATCGGCGAGCCAGACGATGCGGGCCCAGGCCGCTGTGTAGTCGGCAAATGAGAAATCGCCGTCGGCAATATACTGCTCGGGCTCCGGATAATAGGAATAGTAAATCGGGTGCCCTGCTGGCGCCTTGTCAAAGAAATTATTCAGCGCTGAATTGTCGGCGCCGGACAAGATCGAGCTGGGTGGCGCATTGAAGCTGATGACGACTGCCGATTTGTTGACACCTGCCGCGCCGGTACTCCACGCGTTAGAAGGGGGCAGGCCAGGGAAATAGATCCGGAGGACTGGCAGGTGGCCGAACTTGGCTGTCTCGGTTGACAGCAGGCCAGGGTCAGACGCCGACGCCCCGAAAAGCGGGCCGTTGGAAACGCTGGATGACAGATTGCTGTTGCGCTCGGCTAGCTGCGCGCCTCGCGCCGCGGCGAGGGCCGCCGCTAGCACAATGCCAAGGGTAAGCAGCGCGATGCGCCGACGGTGCCGGTTACCTGCGCGGTAATCATCAGCTGACTTTGCCGGGGTGCTCGCCGGTCTCTGGTGACGGGGGTACTTGCTGCCGCGGGGCATGCCGAAGACTCCTCTCCCTGGCGCCTACCGGGTTAGCTGACGGGTTCGGGCCGGAGGAGCAGCCCTACCGCGGACCGCAGTCGCTTGCGCAGGCACGGTCCGCCGATTCACCCCAGGGGATCATGGGTCCCCGGCTCCCTGCCCAATCAGGGACTCGGCGGTTGCGCTGACTGCCCCCGGGCGGGGCTGGCAGCAGTGGGCTAACAGCGTCGGACATTAACGGAAGCTGAAGGCGGCTGTCGCGGGAACGGCAAAGAAAGTCCGGCCCTGCTTTCGGCTGAGGGCCGGGGATTGGCAATAGGGCAAGTCTCCCTGGCTGACTGGCGTTAGCGGCAATGGCACACGCGGAGCGCTGATCGTCAGGCATAGGAGCAGGTCAAACGGCCTGCTACCGCTCGCAGGGCGACCCGTGATCTGCGCGTGATCTGCTGGCGGCGGGTGAAGCGGGAACGCGCAGAGAGCTAGCGGTGATCCGGTTATGACACTACGTAGCTAACCGGCCAGCCAGGGCCGGCGGCGACCCGCGCCCGTGGCTCGCGGCTGGACCGGCGCGGCGCGGCCTGGCCTGTCCGGGAGGGCTTCGCGAGCCGAGCCGGCGAGGGTGCGGGATTTCGGTTGTTTACCCATGCTGACCTGCAGGCACGCCGTAGCCTGTCCGAGCAGGATCCGCCCCGACATGTGCGAAACATCAGCTAATGATGTAAACCATCCTGGTAACCAGGGCGTCGTCTTCCTGTCGGGTAGAGGACACGAGGCGTACGCCTGCGATGGCTGCGGCTAAGGCCGGGTCGCGGTCGCGTTATGCCCGCGGGAGACCGGCCGCAGCCGGTGCGAGCAAGGGATGCCGGTGTCAGATGGTGAGACATGGATTGCGCACCCGTGCCGACGGCGGGACGCAGCGAGCGTCTTTGGGAGGAATGCACGTGCCGCGCGCCGGGAGCGCATCTGGTCTTATGGGCAGTGCGTGGCTGTTCGACGTGCTGTTCCGCAGGGCCCCCGTGATTACCTGGGCCGCAGCGGGCGAGCTTCCCGCAGGGTTCCGGCTCGTCGAGCAATTCGCGGTGCTGCCTTCCTGGGCCGGGCGCAGCTACATGGTCTCGCTGGCGGCCCGCCGGGGCGCGGCCTCGGCACTGACCTCCTACAACGGCCTCCGCCTGGTGCGCAGGCGGCCGCCGCGCCAGTTGCTCGGCCTTGGGCTGCGCACGGGGCTCGCGCAGCCGCTGCTGGGCGCCAAGATCGACATAGGCGTGGCCGTCAGCGCAGCCGATGACGAGGTCGCCAGTGCCCTGATCGGGGAGCACCTCGGGCAGCTATTCGGCCGTCAGGTGGTCATCGCCTTCGGCGGTGGCAGCGGTCCTTACCGGAAGCCGGTGCTGCAGGTCTTCGGCGCCGACGGGATGCCGCTCGGGTACGTGAAGATCGGCTGGAACAGCTGGACGCGCGACGCGGTGCGGCGCGAGGCCGCGGCCCTGACCTCCTGCGCCGCGCGCCCGATGCGGCTCGGCACGCCCGCGTTGCTGCGGCATGCTTCCTGGCAGGGACTCGAGCTCATGGTGACCAGTCCGCTGCCTCGCGGAGTCCGGATGTCGTGGCGGCTGCCGGATGCGGGCCTGCTCCGCGAGATCACCGACCTGTCCCCGCGGTTCGCCGCCGAACTCGCGGCCAGCCCGTGGTGGCCGGGCCTGCGGGCCCGGATCGAGGCCGGGGTGGCCGACCCCGCCATTCGCACCCGGCTGGTCATGCTGGCCGACGCGGTGGAGAGTTCCTACGGCGCCGCGGCGCTCGAGTTCGGGACCTGGCACGGGGACCTGGTGCCCTGGAATTTCGCCCGGCATGCCGGGCGGCTGTATGCGTGGGACTGGGAAGACAGCGCGCCGGACGTGCCGGTGGGGTTCGACGCGCTGCACTACTTCTTCCAGGTGGCCTTCGTGGCCAAGCGGCGACCGCTGCACGATTCCGCTGACATCGCCCAGCGCGCTGCCAGCGAGATGCTGACCGTGCTCGGCGTCCCGGAGCAGGCGCACCGCCTGCTGGCGATCCTGCATCTGCTGGAGCTGTCGGTCCGCCACGAGGAGGCGCGCAGCAGCAGCGCCGGTGACGGGGATGACCGCTTCTTTCCTGCCGTCCTGCACCTGCTCGAGCGGGCGCTCGGGCAGCCATCCGGCGCGGCGGAGCCCGACACGATGGGGCTGGCCTCGTGAAGATCATGCTTGTCTGCTCATCGGGCGGTCATCTCGCGCAGCTGGCCCTGTTGCAGCCGTGGTGGCGGCAGCATGAGCGGACCTGGGTGACCTTCCCGGGAGCGCATGCCGACTCGGTGCTCCAGGGCGAGACCGTGGCGCATGCGCATTACCCGACCACCCGCAATATCCCCAATGCCATCAGGAATCTCCGCCTCGCGGTCAGCCTGCTGCGCGCCGAGCGTCCCGACGTGCTGGTGTCCGACGGCGCCGGGGTGGCCTTCCCGTTCTTCCTGGTCGGCCGGCTGCTCGGGGTGCGGACCGTGTACCTCGAGGTCTATGACCGGATTACCCGGCCCAGCCTGACCGGCCGCCTCTGCTACCCGCTGGCCGAGCTGTTCCTGCTGCAATGGCCGGAGCAGGCCGCTCGGTACCCTCGCGGCCAGGTGATCGGATGCCTGCTGTGACGGCGGCCGCCGGCACCAGCGTGTCCAGGACCCCGCGCGTGGTGGTGACCGTCGGCACGGATCATCATCCGTTCGACCGGCTGATCAGCTGGATTAACGACTGGCTCGGCCAGCATCCCGAGCACGCTGACACTTTCTTCGTCCAGTCCGGTGCCGCATCAGTCAGGCCGGCCAGCGCGAGCGAGCCCTTCCTCGACGCCGATCTGCTCGACCAGCTGCTGGACGGGGCTGAGCTTGTCATCTGCCACGGCGGGCCGGGCACGATCTCCGGCGCATGGAGCCGCGGGCTCCGGCCGGTCGTCGTCCCGCGGCTGCGCCGCCTCGGCGAAGTAGTCGATGATCATCAGGTTGACTTCTGCGCCAAGCTCGCTGAGCTCGGCCGGGTCCAGCTGGCCCGGTCCGCCGGGGAACTCGCAGAGTTCCTGGACAGCTTCGCGGCCGGCCATCGGCAGCTGGCGCTCGAAGCCTCCTCCGCTGACGTGCAGGCTGCCATCGCCAGATTCGCAGACCTCGTCGACGGTCTCGTCCGCAGCCCGCGACGGCGGCTGCTATCCAGCCGGGCCGGACGGATCCGCGCCGTGCCCGCCAGTGCCCCCGGGCTGCCAGCTGGCGCTGGCTCCCTGCCACCGGGGAGTGTCCCGGAACGACCCATGACCTGGCGTGCAATCCGCACTCCAGCCCGCGCTGCCCTCGCTGCGGTGCCAGAACAGGAGCAGGAATGAAGGTAAGGGTCCGATACGGACGCATCGCGGTGGCGATTTCTGCCGTGGCGATGTTGTCAGTGCCTGCGCTGCAGGCGTCGGCCGCCACGAGCACGCCGGCCGTCACGGCGAAGCTAGCGACATCGCTGAAGTCGGCGCTGCCTGCCAGCGGGCCCGCAGTGGAAGATGTCAGCTCGACGGTTGCCCCCTATTCGTGGCAGACGAACAACACGGTGTGGGCGCTCGCCTACTCCAGTAACGTCGTCTACGTCGCCGGCCAGTTCACCTCGGTGCGACCGCACGGTGAGCCGCTGGGAACGGACGAGAACGCCCGCACCTTCCTCGCGGCGTTCAGTGCCACGACCGGCGCCCTGGAGTCCTTCGATCCGGACATCACCGGAGCGAGCGGATCAGACGTGACAGCGCTCGCTGTGTCACCGGACGGCAGCACGCTGTACGTTGGCGGGCTCTTCAACCACGTCAATGGCGTCTACCGGGACAACCTGGCGGCCTTCAATATCTCCACGGGGGCCCTGACCAGCTGGGCACCCGCAGCATTCGGGAAGGTGCTGGCGATCGCGCCTAATCCGAGCGGATCGGAAATCTACATCGGCGGTGACTTCAACCAGCTGGCCGGGAAGACGGTCACCTATGCCGGCGCCGTGACCAGCACGGGCGCCTCCGAGCCGTGGGCGCCGGTGCTGAACAACTCGGTGACGTCGATCGCGGTCGCCCCGGACGACTCCCAGGTCGTGCTGGGCGGTTATTTCACCTCGTTTGAGGGCAACGCGAATCAGAACTCGTTCGGGGTGACGGACACGACGACCGGAACCACCGAGTATCCGGCGCCGAACATCATGCCGAATAACAACTTCAACGGCGGCTGCATCTCCAACGCCAAGGACATCATCATGGGCGCTGCGACTGCCTCGGATCCGTCCGGCACGGCCTATGTCGCCGCGGAGGGAACGGGCGGCGGCTGCTTCGACGGCGACTTCGCGGTCGGCCTGGTCCCCGACCCGACGACCGCCAGCCCCGACACCCTGCTCTGGCAGAACGACTGCCTCGGCGCCACCCAGTCGCTCGTCATCATCAACAACGTCCTGTACAAGGGATCGCATGCGCACGACTGCGCGTACGAGCCAGGCGGCTTCCCGCAGGTCGACACTTCTTCCGGCTGGGTTTCGCACCACCTGCTCGACCAGTCCCTGGTCGACGGCACGCTGCTGCACTGGACGCCGGACACCTCCAGCCTCAGCGGCGGCCTGGGCCCGCGGGCGATGGCCACTAACGGCAGCAGCCTGTTCCTCGGCGGCGACTTCGTCAACGTTAACGGTGCCGCGCAGCAGGGCTTCGCGATCTTCCCGCCTGGCCCTGACCCGCAGTACCCGACTCGGCCGTCCGTCGCGCCGACGGCCACCAGCACCACGGCAGGGGTCGTCCACCTGGAATTCCCCGCGGTCAGCAGCCGTGACGTAGGCACCCTGACGTACTCGATCTACCGCGACAGCGGCACCAAGCCGATCGCCACGCTGACCGCAACGTCCTGGCCATGGGCGCTGCCGACGCTGGAGTACAACGACACGGGCCTGGTCCCCGGATCCAGCCACACCTACAGCTACACGGCCACGGCCGGCACGCTGGTGACCGCGAAATCGCCGGTGTCGGCGCCGGTAACGGTGGCCTCGGCCAGCCCGACGCTGAATTACCAGCAGACGGTGCTGAAGAACAGTCCGTCGTTCTTCTGGCCGCTCGACGAGACATCAGGCAGCGTCGCGAACGACCTCTCGCCGAATGGCTTCAACGGCACCTACGAGTCGGGTACCACCCAGGGCGCGGCCGGACCAGGCCAGGTGAGCCCGAGCCAGACCTCCACGGCGTTCGATGGAGAGTCAGGCAACGTGGTGTCGGACACCTCGGTGACCGGCCCGCAGACGTTCTCGATCGAGCTGTGGTTCAAGAGCAGCACCGACGATGGCGGCAAGCTCATCGGGTTCGGCAACCAGCTGACCGGCATGAGCAGCAACTATGACCGTCATATCTACATGATGAACGACGGCCAGCTGGTGTTCGGCGTCTATAACAGCGGAACGGACACCATCGAGACGCCGGGCGTCTACAACGACGGCCAGTGGCACTACGCGGTAGCGACACTAGGCCCGTCCGGCATGGCCCTGTACGTCGATGGCCAGCTGGTCGGCACCAACTCGACGACGTCGGCACAGGCGTTCAGCGGCTACTGGCGGGTCGGCGGAGACAACCTGAACGGCTGGAACCTGGATCCGTGGGGAGCCAGCAGCCAGGGCATGACCGAGCCGGCCAGCTATTACTTCCAGGGCGACATCGCCGACGTGGCGGTGTACCCGACGGCGCTGACGGCGGCGCAGGTGGCAGCGCATTACGCGGCGGCCAACGCCAACGTCGGCGGCTGACGGCCCGGCTGGTGATGACGATCACGAGCCCTGACGGCAATCGCTGACGAGAGGACATCCGGAGCACGGGAAGTGCCGATGGTGGGCGGCGACGACCGCGGCTCATCATCGGGACGCGGGGACGCCCGCACCCCGGTGACGTTCTGAGGCCGCACATTGGCCCGGCCTAGTCCGCACGACAGCTAGGCAGCGGGCTGACAGGGAGGAAGGGGACAAGTCCTGGATAGCTCGGTGCGGCGCGCGCGTGGTCCCCGGTGGATCGCGATAGTCCTGGTGGCAGCGGCTGTCGCGATTGCTGCCGTTTCTGTCGCGATCGCGCTGGCCCGGCCCAGGGGCGGAAGCGCGGCGCCGGTATTCACGCCGCCGACCGGGAGGCTGCCACCGGTAGTCAGTGACTCCCTGGTTCCGGCCCAGGGCGTCCTGTTCGGTTCCTGGGTGCAGCCGGATGCCTTCACCGACAGCGGCCAGGAGTCGGCGATCGCATCGTTCGAGCGCACGATCGGCCGCAAGCTGGCGGTGGATCAGCTTTACACCGACTGGAGCACCCCGATGCCGGTGGCGCTCGCGCGCTGGGACCTGCGAAACGGCACCATTCCGATGATCTCCTGGGGGGGCGCGAGCTCGGCCCAGATACTGGCCGGCAGCTTCGACGCTCAGCTGCGGTCCCAGGCCCTGCAGCTCAAGTCGCTGCACGGGCCAGTCATGCTGCGTTACTTCGCCGAGATGAACAACGGGTTTGACGCCAAGGCCACTGGTTCGCCGGCGGAGTTCATCGCGGCATGGCGACATATTCACGACATATTCACCAGCGTGGGTGCCATAAATGTGCACTGGGTCTGGAATCCGACAAGCTCCGGTTTTGCGACAGGTATCGCGCAGCGGTTTTATCCGGGCAATGCCTACGTAAACTGGGTCGGTGCTGACGGATATAACTGGGCACCCCTGCGCCCGCAGTCGACCTGGCGGAGCTTCTCCGACATCTTCTCGGCCTTCTACCAGTGGGCTGCCTACACCGGCAAGCCGCTGCTCGTCGGTGAGTTCGGCGTGATCGAAGGGACTCCGGGAGCCAAGGCTGCCTGGTACCGGCAGGCCGACCAGCAGCTGCGGACGGAGTTCCCGCGGATCCGGGCGATCGTCTACTTCAACTCTGACCATAAGGTGTTCGGCCTCTGGTTCAACTGCAAGGTGACGACGTCGCACTCGGCGCTGGCCGCCTTCCGCCGTTTCGCGCGGGATCCGTACTTCAGCGCTCAACCATCGACCTAGGCACAGCTGGCGGCACCGGGGAGTGCCCTGACGGAGGAAGTTTCATGGCTGCACGAAACGCGCGGGAACAGGAAGACTTCGGTCCTGAGCCGCGTTCGATCGATCTGCGAGAGTACTGGCTCCTCATCCGCCGTCGCTGGCTGTCAGTCCTGGTGCTGATGATCGCTGGTGCGCTGCTCGGCCTGGGCTATGCCTATTCCACCGGCGTCTCCTACTCCGCGACCTCCCAGGTACTTGTCTCCCCGGTGACGCAGGGCCCGCTGAACCAGACGGCTCAGGTGAACGACCTGGTCAACATGAGCACCGAGCAGGCTGTCGCGCAGTCGGCGGCAGTGGTCAACCGGGCCGCCGCCATTCTCGGTGTCCCGAGGTCCACGCTGCAGGCGGCCGCGGCCAAGCGGCTCACGGTCGCCGTCCCCACCACATCGGACGTGCTCCAGATCACCTGGGAGGCAGACAGTCCTCGTGCGGCCCAGTCAGGAGCGAACGCGTTCGCCAAGGCCTACCTGGGATATCGGAGTAGCTATCTCTCCAGCTTCGTCAACCAGCTGAACACCACCCTGAATGACCAGGTCGTGAGCCTGAAGGGCAAGATCAAATCCACGGAAGCGCAGCTGGGCACGGCCTCGGCGGCGTCCCAGCGGGGCCTGAACGCGAACCTCGATCTGCTCAACAGCCAGCTCAGCACGGCTAGCGACCAGCTCTACTCGCTTCCTACCTATAACACCAGCGGCGGCACCGAGATCCCGAGCGCGCTTCCGCTCTCGCCCTCGGGAATCGGCCGCCCGGTGATCATCGCGATCGGTCTCATCCTCGGCCTGCTGCTCGGGGTGTTCCTGGCCTGGGTCCGTGATGCCTTCGATGACCGGCTGCGTGACCCGGCGCAACTCGAGCGCAGACTGGGCGTGCCCACGCTGGCCGTGCTTCCCCCTGACGGCAGGCCGGAGCGTGACGGCGGCCAGTCCCGCCAGGCGCCCGAGATCTCCACCGTCGCCCATCCCGACGGCCGCGCCGCCGAGGCTGTCCGCGCCCTGCGGGCAACCCTGGTGGCGATGGCCGCCCGCAGGAACGTGCGCACGGTCCTGGTTGTCGGTGCGGACGCCAGCGTCTCCTCCAGCCGAATGGCGGCGGAGCTCGGCGCGGCGCTCGCCGAGTCAGGCCGCCACGTGCTGCTGATGGCGGCCGATATGCGCGGCTCTACTCTCGCGCAGATCTTTGACATTCCCAGTGGCAGCGGCCTGGGTGATCTGCTGATAGCCGGAGGGGATCCGGAAACGCTCACCCGGCAGCCGAAGCAGGCCGCCGGCGTTGCGCTGCCCAGCGCGATCGTCAAGCGGCTGTCGGTGCTGCCGAGCGGGTCACATGCGGCGGCCGCGATCTCGGTTCTCGACTCTGGCTCGATGGTCAAGCTGCTGCAGGGACGGCGTGACGCTTACGAGTTCGTCCTGCTTGATTCGCCGCCCGCGACCGTGGTTTCCGACATCATCACGCTCGCCACCCATGTGGATGGCGTGATTGTGATCGCCAGGGAGGCCAGCACGAGCGGCCGCGCGGTGGTCGAGCTGCGGCGCCGGCTTGACCAGGTCGGGGCGGAGCTGATCGGCGGTGTCCTGATCGCCCAGGGCCGGTCAGGCCGCCATCGCTCGGCCGGCTCACAGGGTGCCGCTGCTCCGGATCCCCGCATTGGCCGTCCCCAGCCTGCCGATCGGTTGCCGCAGGGCTCCGACCGGCTGCCGCAGCCCGTTGTCCGGGCCGTACCTGATGGGCCGGAGCCGCCGCCGCCGGCCAGGGGCAGCACCGCCCGGCGGCCTGTGTGAGCCGTTCCCGTTCCGGGACTGGCCGCTGCCATGTGCCAGGTCCCCCGCCAGCCCGGTGCCAGGACAAGGTAACGGCCGGGTGACGCGCCCATGAACGGTCCCCGTCTGCCGGTTACCTGGCCGCTGGCCGTGCTCTTCGTGGCCTTTCCGCTCTGGTGGCTGCTGGGCGTCAGCTCCTTCATCTGGCCGGTCGTGGCGATTCCCATGCTCGTCATCCTGCTGCGATGGCGGCGGGTGAACGCGCCTGTCCCGATCATCCTCTGGTTCGCGTTCCTCAGCTGGGTGCTGCTGTCCGGCCTGCAGCTGGACGGCGGCGGGTCCAAGGTCGCGACGTTCGCCTACCGGCTCTCTCTCTACGCGGCCGCCAGCGTCCTTTTCCTGTACGTCTACAACATGCCGCGGTCAGGGCGGACGGACACCAAGGTGCTCCGCATCCTGACCGTCTTCTGGATAGTCGTCGTCGCGGGCGGCTACGCGGGCATCGTGCTACGCAGCGCGACATTCAATCCTCCGATCGAGCACCTGATACCGCCCAGCCTGATGCAGAAGCCGTTCATGCAGGAGCTCGTGCAGCCAGTCTTCGCCGAGATAACGAACTTCCTCGGTTACCCGCTCGCGCGACCTGCCGCGCCATTCACCTACACCAATGAGTGGGGCGGCAACATCGCGGCACTGACCCCGGTGGCCTTCGCGGCGGCGACGGCAGCCGGCCGCGGGCTGCGCCGGAGGATCATCATCGTCGTGCTCGTGGCATCTCTGGTGCCCATGGTGATCTCGCTCAACCGGGGCATGTTCCTCAGTCTCGCGATCGGCATCGTCTACGTGATCGTGCGGCTAGCCATGCGCGGCCGCGTCGGCGCGCTTGCCTCCCTGCTGGCACTGACCGGGGTCGCGGTGGCCGTCGTTGCCCTGACGCCGCTCGGTCATCTTGTCTTCGCCAGCTTCGACAGCACTCACGGCAACAGCAACGCCACCCGCCTGAGCCTCTACCAGCAGGTAACCGCGGCCGTCAGTCAGTCCCCGTGGTTCGGCTTTGGCGCACCGAAGCCTGTGACCACCGGCGTCGGGCAGGTGCCGGGAACCCCGGCCATCGGCACGCAGGGGCAGCTGTGGATGGTGCTCTACTCCAGCGGCTATCCAGCGGCCGTGCTCTTCATCGGTTTCTACCTGGCCGTGCTCTGGCAGACGCGGCACGCCCGCGGCATGGTCGGCTTGTGGCTGCACACGGTCCCGCTCGTCGCCCTCGCGCAGATTGCCGTCTACGGCTGGCTTTCGGCTGAGGTGCAGGTCGTCATGGTGACCTGCGCGCTCGCCTACCGCTCCTGCTGGCGGCCCGTGCCGGCGCTGGCTCGCTCGGGTAGCGAGGATCCGGCCGTGCCTTCCCCTGATGTGCCGGGCGGCTCCGGGGTGAGCAAGCGCGGCTCGGGCGTGGTCGCGGTCCGATGACAAGCCAGGCCAGGTCGGCACCCGCGGGGCTGTCAGCCGACGTCGCTCACGTCGCGCGCGGGTCGGTGATCAACCTTTCCGCTATGGCGCTGGGAGCCATGCTGAGCTTCGCGCTGACCGTCCTGGTCAGCCGCTGGCTGCAGCCCACCAGCGCGGGAGGCTTCTTTGAGCTGGTCGCGCTGTTCACCATCTTGTCGAACACGCTGTATCTCGGCGCCGACACCGGGCTGACCCGGTGGATATCGAGGGCGCGCGCGGTGGGTGGCCTGGCTGACGTGCGCCGGATTGTCACCATCGCGCTGCTCCCGGTCCTGCTCGTCGGGGTCGCGGCCGCCGTCGCCGTGTGGGTGGCCGCGCCCCCGATCGCGCGGCTCTTCCTGCATGGCGTGGCGCTGCGCGCGGCCGTCGTCGATGTCCGGATCGTCGCCCCCCTCGTGCCGCTCGGCGCGCTCTCCGCATGCGTCCTGGCAGCCGCGCGCGGGTTCGGCCGCATGTGGCCGTACCTGGCGGTCGAAGGCCTCGGCAAGCCAGCTCTGCGGGTGGGCCTGGTGCTCGTCGCGCTGATCGCCGGGCTGGGCACGAGGGGAGCGCTCGTCGCGTGGGGCGTACCTGTCGGAATCGGGCTGGCTGCCAGCTGGCTCATCCTGGCGAGGCTCATCAGGTCAGAGGCTCCTGTTGGCAGGCGCGCGTCATCGCGGTCTGCCAGCTCCCCCCGGTCTGCTAGCTCCCCCCGGTCTGCTAGCTCCCCCCGGTCTGCTAGCTCCCCCCGGCCAGGCGGCTCCCCGCAGTCCGGCGTTTCGCGGCCGCCAGACCCTCGCAGGGCATGGGCGGCTCCGGCAGCTCGCACGGCGGCCGGGCGCAGCAGCCGGGATAGGGACGCCGGCCCGGGCCGTCACCGCGGCCCGCGAGGCGCGGGGCGGGGACGGCGGCTGGCCGGCGATTTCTGGCGGTTCACCGCGCCGCGGGGGTTCGCGGGAACGTTCCAGGTCGTGGTGGTCTGGCTGGATGTCCTGCTGGTTGGCGCGCTGCTCTCGCGTTACGACGCAGGGGTTTACGCCGCCGTCAGCAAGCTTGCGCTGGTCGGCGCCTACACGCTCGAGGCCACGCGGCTCTCGATCGGGCCGCAGCTGAGCAAGGCTCTCGCCCGCCACGAATTCGATCACGCCGCCGAGCTTCATCAGAGCGCCACTGGCTGGCTGGTGATCGCGTCCTGGCCCGTGTACGTCGTGATAGCGATCTTTCCCGCGGTAGTGCTCGGCGTCTTCGGGCATCGTTACACGGCAGGCGCGGCATCGCTGGCCGTGCTCGCGGTGGCGATGCTGGTGAACCTCGGCACGGGCAACGTGACGGTCGTTCTGCTGATGGGCGGAAAGAGCTCGCTGAGCGCCTGGAACGCGCTGGCGGCGCTGCTCGTCAACATCGGGCTGAATCTGCTGCTGCTGCCGCGGATCGGCATTGTCGGCGCGGCGATCGCGTGGGCGGCGAGCATCGTGGTCGAGAACGTGGCCGCCGTGGTCGAGGTCTGGTGGACCCTGCGGATCAAGCCGTTCGGGCCAGGCTACTGGCTGGTGGCCGGTGCGAGCACGGCCTGCTTCGGCGTTACCGGCCTGGTCGCGCGGGCCGTGCTGCACCAGACGCTGCCGGCGCTTGCCGGGGCCACGGCAGCCGGGCTAGTGGCCTATGCGGCCGTTCTCTATGCGTCCAGGGCGCGCTTGCAGCTCGACGGGCTATCAGCGGCGCTGCTCCGGCCCATCCGGACCGCGTCGGCGCAGGCAGACCGGCAGGCAGCGTAAGTGGAGGAGCAGATGATGGGGCATTCGGCTGTCCATTCGGCGGACCGCGCCGCGCGGGAGGCCGCCAAGCGCGCCCTGCGCGGGTACGGGATGATCACGTCGGGCCTGCGGCGCGGGCCGGACTTCATCGTGATCGGCGCCAAGCGCGGCGGCACCACATCGCTGTATAACTACCTGCTGGAGCATCCGTCGGTCCTGCCGCTTTTTCCCGGCCGCCAGCACATCAAGGGTGCTCATTATTACGACTCGGAGTTCGCCCGCGGCCTGCGCTGGTACCGGTCGCATTTTCCGCTCGAGGCGGGCGGCCGGCGGCTGGCGCGGCCAGCCACGGTGCCGGCCATCAGCGGCGAGGCCAGCCCCTATTACCTGTTCCATCCGCTCGCCGCGGAGCGCCTGGCACTCGATTACCCTGACGTACGGATCATCGTCAACCTGCGCGACCCGGTGGAGCGCGCCTATTCCCACTACAAGGAACGGTGCAAGCACGCGGCCGAGCCGCTGGGATTCGAGGAGGCGCTGGAAGCCGAGCCCGGGCGGCTGCGCGGCGAGGCCGAGCGGATCATCGGCGAGCCCGGCTACCGCAGCGTGGAGCACGAGGATCACTCGTATCTCGCCCAGGGCCGGTACCTCGACATGCTGGAGCGATGGTTCTCGTTCTTCCCGCGCGAGCAATTCCACATCTCCGCGAGCGAGGATTTCTACGCCGACCCCGACCGGGTGGTAAACAGCGTGTGGTCGTTCCTCGGCCTTCAGCCGCACCGGCTGCAGAGCCGGAAACGGCACAACTACATTCCCGCTGAAGACATCAGGCCGGCGACCCGCCAGCGCCTGCAGCGGGCCTTCGCTGAGCACAACCGCGACCTTGAGCACCTGCTCGGCCGGCCGTTGCCCTGGCCGGCTGTCCCCGTCGCCGCGAGCACCGTGCCGGGCGAGCCCGGGCCGTCCGGGCCGGCCGGGCTGTCCGGGCGGGCCGGACCCGGTGACCGGCCAGGTCCGGGCGGAGCCGGTTCCCTGAATCTAGAGGTCAGTCCATGAGCAGCGCGGACGCAGCGGCACCGGGCGGCGCGGCCGGGTGGCCGTCGGTGAGCGTGGTGGTCGCAACCCGGGACCGCCCGCACCTCCTCGAGCAGGCCGTCCGCAGTATCCTCGGCCAGTCTTACCCCGGCCCCATCGAGTGCGTGGCGGTCTTCGACCAGAGCCCGCCGTCTGCCGTGTCCGCGACCCAGTCGCCCGGCCGCCGGCTGCGCGTGACGGCCAATACGCGGCGGCCGGGCCTGGCGGGCGCGCGCAACACCGGAATCGCGGAATCCGGATCCGCCCTGGTGGCGTTCTGTGATGACGACGACCAGTGGGACGCCGGCAAGCTCGGCCTGCAGGTCGGACTGCTCGAGGCAGCGTCGGCTGACTTCGTCGCGTGCGGCGTGCGCATCCATCATTCCGGGCATGTGGTAGCGCGGGTTCCGCCCCCGTCAGTGCGGCTCAGCCAGCTGGTGCGTGACCGTATCAGCGCGCTGCATCCCTCCACCTTCGTCATGCGCCGCGCGGCGCTGGACGCCATCGGGCCGGTCGACGAGCAGATTCCCGGCAGCTTCGGCGAGGACTACGACTGGCTGCTCCGCGCGGCCCGCCGTGGCCCGATTCTCGCCGTCCAGCAGCCGCTGGTGGATGTGTACTGGCATCCTCAGTCGTTCTTCGCCGAGCGCTGGCGGACCATCGCCGATGCGCTGGCGTACCTGCTCGACAAGCATCCCGAGTTCTCCGGGGACCCGCGCGGGCTGGCCCGCGTCCAGGGCCAGATTGCCTTCGCCGAGGCGGCGATGGCGTGCCGGGCGGCAGCCAGGCGGGCCAGTATGAGCGCGCTGCGCAACAACCCGCTCGAACGCCGCGCCTACCTGGCGCTGGCGGTTGCCGCCGGCGTTGTCCCGGCCACCGCGATTGTGCGGCTGGCTAACAGCCGCGGCCGCGGGATCTGAGGCGCCCGTGGCCGTGACGCAAACTGCTGGCATTCTCGGTGAGGTGGCTGATGCATAACTCTCTCGGTCTGGGTGAGCCGAGCAGCGCGTTCGGCGAACGTGGCATAGCGAAACGGCTGGACGCCCTGGCCCGGCAGACTGACCTGAGCGGTAACCGGCTGCTCGACATCGGCTGTGGCGACGGGTCATACACCAGCCTGATCGCCCGCGGCTTCAACCGGGTCGATGCGATTGACATCCGTCCGGATCTGCTGGCGCTGTTTGCTGACCGGCTACAGGGCCGGCCTGCGGCCCAGTGCATCACGATCAGCGAGATGTCGGCCGCCAAGCTCGACTACCCGGACAGCACCTTTGACCTGGTCACGTCGATCGAGGTACTCGAGCACATCGCGGAACTCGAGCAGGCGCTCGGGGAGATCTTCCGCGTGCTCACGCCGGGCGGGCGTTTCGCCTTTACCACGCCGAACAAGTGGTTCCCGTTCGAGACCCACGGGTTCATCTACCGGGGACGGCGGTACTCGCCCGCGCGTGCACCGTTCCTCACCTGGATCGGCCCGCTGCACCGCCGACTCGCTGATGCGCGCGTCTTCACCGCGGCGGATCTGCGGCAGCGGCTGGGGGCGGCCGGGCTGGCCGTGCGCTCGGTCGACTACATCATGCCTCCCTTCGACCGCTCTGGCGTCGGTCAGCGCATCCGGGCCGTCACCGACCTGGCTGAGCGAACGCCGCTGCGAGCGCTCGGGATGGCGCTGGTGGTCACGGCAGAAAAGCCGCGCTGAGCTACCTGCCGGTCCGCCCGCGGGCCCCGCCGGGTCGCTGCTCGCCGGCCGGGCCGCGGCGCTGCCCCGGCGTGAGCGAGAGAGGCCCGGCGACGCCAACGCGGCTGGCTGCGCGGCGCCAGCCAGCGGCCCGGTGATCTGCGGAACATTACGGAATAGCAAACGGCGGCAGATAATATGCCGAATCAGCCCTACTATGTTGAGTTGCGGTAAGCACCGGAGCGCGCCGTTATTCTCACGGCTCAGTCCGCCGGGGTCAGCTGCGCGCTCTGGCCGAGGGGGGAGCGTCACGGCCGTGCCCGGCACGGCTGCTGCCCAGGGAACGACATCGGCGGCTGCTGGTCCAGCGGCGTTCCTGCACCACGGTGCCGGGACGCCTGGCGATGGGATGGGAATGAAGGCGAAGATCCTGCTGGGCCTCACAGCGCTGGTGGTAGCGGCCGCGACCGCGACGAGCATGCAGGTACCTGGCGCGTCGGCCGCGACGGGCAACGCGGGCCGGACGCAGCTGGAGCCGGGCAGCCCGAACATCAGCGCCCAGGCCTCCCCGTCGTGGCAGACGAACAATACGGTCTGGGCCATCGCGCAGGCGAAGGGCGTGGTGTACGTCGGCGGCCAGTTCACCTCGGTACGGCCGCCGGGCGACCCGCGGGGCACCGGCGAGGTCGCGCGCAGCTACCTCGCGGCGTTCAGCGCCACGACCGGTGCCCTGATCACCTCCTTTCACCCGGCGATCAGCGGAACCACCCCCGGCGTCTACGCGCTGACGGTGTCCCCGGACGGCAAGACCCTCTACGCGGGCGGCCTGTTCAGTCATGTGGGTCAGGCCTACCGGGATAACCTGGCCGCCTTCAGCACGTCAACGGGTGCGCTGATCAGCACCTGGGCGCCGACGGCGGCCGGGAAGGTGAACACGATCGCGCCGAGCCCGGCCGGATCGGAGATCTACATCGGCGGTGCCTTCAACGGGCTGGACCAGGTGTCGCGCACCTATGCGGGCGCGGTGACCGCATCGGGGACCCTGCTGCCCTGGGCTCCGGTGCTCAATGACGCTGTGACGTCCATCGCGGTCACGCCTGATGACTCGCAGGTGCTGGTGGGGGGCTACTTCCAGACGATCAACGGCGTGACGCAGAACGCTGCCGGGGGGGTGGACCCGGTGACCGGGACCACGACCGAGCGGTGGGGGGCGAACATCGTCCCGTGGAATCCGCCGAGCTGCATCTCCTCGGTGAAGGACATCGTGATCAGCGGCAGTACTGCCTACATCGCCGCTGAGGGCACCGGCGGCGGCTGCTTCGATGGCGACTTCGCCGTCCGGCTGAGCGCCACCGGTGACCAGCTGGCCTGGCAGAACGCCTGCCTTGGCGCGACGCAGGCGCTTGTCGTCATCAACGGCTGGCTGTACAAGGGCTCGCACGCCCATGACTGCGCGTACGCGCCAGGAGGCTTCCCGCAGGCCGACAACAGCGCAGGCGAGGAGATCGCCCACCATCTGCTTGACCAGTCACCCGCGAACGGCACGCTCGGGCACTGGACGCCGAACACCAACGCCACCCTGCTCGGCCCGCGCGTGATGGCGACCGATGGCAGCCGGCTGTTCCTCGGGGGAGACTTCACCACGGTGAACGACGTGCCGCAGCAGGGCTTCGCGATCTTCGGTCCTGGCCCCGACCTCGCCAAGCCGGGCCCGCCCCCAGCGCCCACCGTTACCAGCACGTCGGCAGGCGTCGCCTCGGTGACGTTCAGTGCCGTGAGCACTCCGGACGTGGGCACGCTCAGTTACGAGATCTACCGCAGCGGGCGGGGAGCCCCGGTCGCCACGGTGACGGCCACGTCCTGGCCGTGGGCACTGCCCGTGCTGCATTACCGCGAGGCAGGCCTTCGGCCGGGATCGACGTACACCTTCCGGGTCCGGGTCAGTGACGGAACCCGCGTCTCGGCGAAGTCGCTGGCCTCAGCGCCGGTCACCATCGCATCGAAAAGCCCGGCCCACAGTTATCAGTGGACCGTCCTGCACGGCAAGCCATCCTTCTACTGGCTGCTGGACCAGAGATCGGGACGTGTCGCCGCGGACTCGACCTCGCACCACTTCAACGGCGTCTACGAGCCGGGCACGACCCAGGGGGTGGCCGGCCCGGTGCCGGGCAGCGGGCAGACAGCCACCGCGTTCAACGGCGCAACTGGCCTGGTTTACTCGGCCGCCGGGGTGACCAGCCCGGCAACCTTCTCGATCGAGGCCTGGTTCAGGACCAGCACGGACACCGGTGGCAAGATCATCGGATTCGGTAACAGAAGGACCGCCGAGAGCTCGCAATACGATCGACAGCTCTACATGATGAACGACGGCCAGCTGGTCTTCGGGGTTCAGGCAAATTCGCTGGAGACCAT